>OGMO01000518.1_pt1 | contig 35275 bp, 28 predicted proteins | sample 1573241 | NCBI WGS metagenome assembly OGMO01 (sample SAMEA2581896, study PRJEB24529) | metagenome | biome: Human gut stool | place: China | collected 2011 | reverse complement strand
CGGCGTACCAGAACTCGGTGGGCTGGCCTTCGTCCACATGGTTCACTTCCAGCACCAGCCCGTCCGGCAGCAGGTAACTGCGGCGAAGTTTCGGGATGAGCGGCCTGCCGATGATCTTCGTCTCTAAATCGTCAAACAACGCTTTGTCGATGGGGCGTTCGATCTCCTCCCGCGCCAGCCCGCCGCCGGATTTGAAGCAGAGGATATAGTCGGTGCTGCCGCCCGTCCGGGCCTCCTCCCGGATGCGGACCGTGGGGCGGACGCTGATATACCCCTGCCGCATCGCAAATTCCTCCTGCAGCGGCATCTCCGGGAAACCCGCTCCCTCCGGCCAGCCGTTCACCATCCATTTGCGTTCGATCTCCATTGCTTTGCCCTCATTTCTGTTGGATTTTGTATTTATTCTAACACGGTTTTATGATATTATAAAGAGGATCTGAATCAAAAAATACAGCGCTGAAAGCGGGCCGCATCGCCGGGAGCATTTTCCTCGTGCGGCGGAGAGCGCACCTCTGCAATACAGCCGCCCCGCTCAGCCTGTCGTATCTCAAACACAAGGAGTTTCTATGAAATCGACCCGCAACTATCCCATCTACAAAGTCAACAAACACGCTGAGGGGCTGCTGGTGGGCGGCCACCCGTGGGTATACGAGAACGACATCCTCGAAGCACCGGAGACCACGCCGGAGAACGGCACGCTGGCCGATGTGGTAAGCCCCAAGGGGGCCTACCTCGGCACCGGCTTTCTCTCGCTCCAGAGCAAGATCCGGGTGCGGCTCATCTCCCGCAACGCCAACGATACCTTCGACGCTGACTTCTGGCGCCGCCGGGTGGAGTATGCCTGGAACTACCGCAAGACCGTTCTGGAACCGGACGACCTCTCGGCCTGCCGGGTCATTTTCGGCGAGGCCGACCAGTTCCCCGGCCTGACGGTGGACCGGTTCCAGAATATCCTCGTCACCCAGACCCTCAGCGTCGGCATGGAAAAACTCAAGCCCCTCCTCTTCCCCCTTCTGGCAGAAGTGCTGCGGGCCGACGGCCAGACCATCGACGGCATCTACGAGCGGAACGATGAGGCTCTGCGCGCCAAGGAAGGGCTGGCGCAGAACAAGGGCTGGTTCGAGCTGCCCGGCGAGACCCACCCCGCTTCCACCCAGACCGAGATCTGCGAAAACGGCGTTTTTTACCACGTTGATTTCGAGAACGGCCAGAAGACCGGCTTCTTCCTCGACCAGAAATACAACCGCCGCGCCGTGGCCCGCATCGCCGCCGGGCACACCGTGCTGGACTGCTTCACCCACACCGGCAGCTTTGCGCTGAACGCGGCCAGGGGCGGGGCCGCCCGCGTCACCGCTGCCGACATCAGCGCCGATGCCATCGTCATGGCCCAGCGGAACGCCGAACGCAACGGCCTCGACAACATGGACTTCCTCTGCGAGGACACCTTCGCACTGCTGCCCCGGCTGGAAAAGGAGGGCCACCCCTACGACTTCATCATTCTCGACCCGCCCGCCTTCACCAAGGCGCGCCGCACCGTTGAGAATGCCATGCGCGGCTACAAGGAGATCAACTACCGCGCCATGAAGCTGCTGCCCCGCGGCGGCTATCTGGCCACGGCCAGCTGCTCGCACTTTGCCACCGAGGAGCTGTTCATCAAGATGCTCAAGGCGGCGGCAAAAGACGCCCACCGTCAGCTGCGGCAGATCGAAGTCCGCCAGCAGGCCCCCGACCACCCCATCCTCTGGGGCGTCCCGGAAACGAACTACCTGAAGTTTTTCCTGTTCCAGGTCATCTAAAAGTCATACCAAGCGCGCAAATCTCCAAAAAAATGAGAGCGTGTTTGTGCAGAATCGTCAGTTTTGTCTATTGCCTTTTTTTGCCCTGTAAGCTATAATCATGCCATAGACAGCAACGGCGCTGTGGGTCACCTCCTGACTCGCAGCGTCGTTTTGTTTAAGCAAGCTTTCGCGTGAAAACGCATCGGCGTGGATGGGTTTTTGCGATGTGTGGAAAGAAACAAGATCAAGTAAGGAGTAGGATTTATGGCAGCAAATGTTATGGAAATCTACGGCAGCAAGGTCTTCAACGAACATGTGATGAAGGAGCGCCTGCCGAGCGCGACTTACAAGAGCCTGGAACGTACCCTGCACAAGGGTGCTCCGCTGGACATCGAGGTGGCCAACGTTGTGGCCAGCGTGATGAAGCGCTGGGCCATGGAGCTGGGCGCTACCCACTACACCCACTGGTTCCAGCCGCTGACCGGCATCACCAGCGAGAAGCACGATGGCTTCGTCTCCCCCGTGGGCGACGGCACCGCCATCATGGAATTCTCCGGCAAGGAGCTGGTGCGCGGCGAACCCGATGCTTCCTCCTTCCCCTCCGGCGGCCTGCGCGCTACCTGCGAGGCCCGCGGCTACACCGCATGGGACCCCACCAGCTACGCCTTCGTCAAGGATGATGTGCTCTGCATCCCCACCGCCTTCGTCAGCTACACCGGCGAGGCGCTGGATAAAAAGACTCCTCTGCTGCGTTCCATGAACGCGCTGTCCAATCAGGCCATCCGCATCCTGAAGCTGTTCGGCAAGGATGTGGACTATGTGTCCACCACGGTCGGCCCGGAGCAGGAGTACTTCCTCGTCAAGAAGGAAGACTACGAGGCACGTCAGGACCTGATCCTGACCGGCCGCACCCTGTTCGGTGCTCCCTCTGCCAAGGGTCAGGAGCTCGAAGAGCATTACTTCGGCGTCATCCGCCCCGAAGTCTCCGCTTTCATGAAGGAACTGGACGTAGAGCTGTGGAAGCTGGGCGTCCCCGCCAAGACCAAGCACAACGAAGTGGCTCCCTGCCAGCATGAACTGGCCCCCATCTTCGACACCACCAACGTTGCCATCGACCACAACCTGCTGACCATGGAGCTGATGAAGAAGATCGCACCTAAGTACGGTCTGGTCTGCCTGCAGCACGAGAAGCCTTTTGAGGGCGTGAACGGCAGTGGCAAGCACAACAACTGGTCTATGAGCACCACCCACGAGAACCTGCTGGACCCCGGCGACACTCCCATGGAAAACCTGCAGTTCCTGGTCTTCCTGGCCGCTGTCATCAAGGCAGTCGATGAGTACGCAGACCTGCTGCGCACCTCCGTCGCCACCCCCGGCAACGATCACCGTCTGGGTGCCAACGAGGCACCCCCGGCCATCATCTCCATCTTCGTGGGCGAGGAGCTGGAAGCCGTCATCGACGCCATCGCATCCGATTCTCCTTACGCCGGCCCCACCAAGATGAAGATGGATCTGGGCGTGGATGTCCTGCCCAAGTTCAGCAAGGATACCACCGACCGCAACCGCACTTCTCCCTTCGCCTTCACCGGCAACAAGTTCGAGTTCCGTATGCCCGGTTCTGCCGAGAACCTGAGCGACTGCAACACCATCCTGAACACCGCCGTCGCCAAGGAGCTGAAGGGCTACGCCGACGAGCTGGAGGGTGCTGAGGACTTCACCTCTGCCGCCATCGCTCTGGTCAAGCGGACCATCCGCGACCACCGCCGCGTCATCTTCAACGGCAACGGCTACACTGCCGAGTGGGAAGAAGAAGCTGCCCGCCGCGGCCTGCCCAACAAGAAGAACACCCCGGCTGCTCTGCCCGCCCTCGTTGACCCGAAGAACATCCAGCTGATGGAGGACTTCGGCGTCCTGACCAAGGTGGAGATGGAGAGCCGTTACGAAGTCGAGATGGAGCACTACGCCAAGATCATCAACATCGAGGCGCTGACCATGCTCGAAATGGCCCGCAAGCAGCTGCTGCCGGCCGTCAACTCCTACATGAGCGAGGTCGCCAACACCGCCGCCACCAAGCTGGCCGTCAGCGAGGCGCTCAGTGTCCGCAGCGAGACCAAGACCCTGACCAAGCTGAGCGCCGATGCCGACGCTATGAGCGACGCCATCGACGTGCTGCAGGATGTGGTGGACGCTGCCGAGGCTCTGACCAGCGAGAGCGAGAAGGCTGTGGCCTTCCACGACAACGTGATCCCGGCAATGGACGCTCTGCGTGCCGCAGCTGACGATGCCGAGACCATCTGCGGCGAGGACTACTGGCCTCTGCCCAGCTACAGCAAGATGCTCTACTACGTCTGATCTACCAGCGCATTTCATAAAGCATCTTAGGCTGTCGAACTTCATTCGCCATTCTCCTTTTCCTATTTCTTACACCAGCCTAAAGACCTGCTCTTTTGCGAGGGCAGGCCTTTAGGCGTTTTTCTTGAGAGGAGAGCATCCTTATGAGCTATACGACCCAACAGGATATCCTGGATTTTGTGGAGGACAACAACGTCAAATTCGTGCGGTTCGCCTTCTGCGACATCTTCGGCACACAGAAGAACATCGCCGTGCTGGCCGGGGACCTGCCCAAGGCGCTGGAGGACGGCGTCTGCTTCGACGGCAGCTCCATTGCCGGGTTTATGAAGGTGGAAGAGAGCGACCTGGTGCTCCGGCCCGACCTCTCCACCGTGACCATCCTGCCCTGGCGCCCCACCGAGGGCCGGGTGATGCAGTTCTTCTGCGACGTGGAACGGCCGGACGGCGACCCCTTTGGCGGCAACTGCCGGGGGTTCCTGCGCCAGATGAGCCGCCGCTTCCGCAAGCTGGGGCTGACCTGCAACGTGGGAGCCGAGTGCGAATTCTATCTGTTCGAGAACGATGACCATGGCCGCCCCACCCGCGTCCCCATCGACTTCGGCGGTTACTTCGACGTGGCCCCGCTGGACGCAGGCGAGAACCTGCGCCGCGACATCTGCCTGACCATGGAGCAGATGGGCATGAGCCCCCAGCACAGCCACCACGAGAGCGGCAACGGCCAGAACGAGATCGACTGCCACTATGCAGGCCCGCTCAAGACCGCCGACAACGTGATGATGTTCAAGCAGATCGTGCGGGCCGTGGCCATGCGCAGCGGCATCCATGCCAGCTTCCTTCCCAAACCTCTGGCCGACCAGGCCGGCAGCGGACTGCACATCAACCTTTCGCTCTGCATGGACGGACGGAACCTGTTTGAGGGCGACATCGCGCCCGACAGCATCGCGGGCAGCTTTATGGCGGGTGTGCTGGCACACAGCCGCGCGCTGACCGTCTTCACCAATCCCCTGCCCAACAGCTACCTCCGCTTTGGCAGCGACGAGGCCCCCAAATACGTGAGCTGGAGCCGCCAGAACCGCAGCCAGCTCGTGCGCATCCCGCAGGTGCAGGGCGACAACTGCCGCATGGAACTGCGCAGCCCGGACCCCGCCTGCAACCCGTATCTGGCCATCGGCCTCATCCTGGCCGCCGGTCTGGACGGCATTGAGCGCCGGTTGGAGCTGCAGGCCCCCATCAACAAGAATCTGTTCGACCCCGCCGTGGCCGCCGGCCTTGGGCTGGAAAAGCTGCCTTCCACGTTGGAAGAAGCCGTGCAGGCCGCGCAGGAGAGTGAATTCCTGCGCGCCGTGCTGCCGGAGGAACTCTCTCACCGCTACTACGAGGAGGAGCTGAAGCGCTGCGCTGCCCTGAAGAATGCCGCCGACCCGGCAGAGTACGAGCGCATCCACTACTTCAACGCCATCTGAGCGGTAAGCCACCGGAAAAAGAGAGGGAAAAGGAAAGGAGCGATTCCGAATGGGACGTGCTCTGATCGTCAGCGCCGGAGCCAGCTCAAACGAGTATATCTCGGCACGGCTGGCGGAGCTGGGATACCCCCGGCCTCTGATCGTGCCAAGCGGAGCCGAGGCCCGGCGCAGGATGTTAGAATCGGATTTTGAGCTCATCGTGGTCAACGCGCCGCTGCCCGATGAGTTTGGCCACGAGCTGTGCGCTGCCGCCGTGGAAAAGACCGACGCGGGCGTGGTGCTTCTGGCCAAGGCCGCAGCGGCCGAGCAGCTGCTGGGTTCCATGAGCGACGAGGGCGTGCTGCTTTTGAGCAAGCCGTTCTCGAACACGCTGTTTTTGCAGACCATCCACATGGCAGCAGCCAGCAACCACCGCCTGCTGCGCCTGCGGCAGGAAAACGCCAGGATGCAGGAAAAGATCGCGCAGGTGCGTCTGGTCAGCCGCGCCAAATGCTGCCTCATCGAGCGGGAAGGCATGACCGAGGCCGACGCCCACCGCCTGATCGAAAAGCGGGCCATGGACACCCGGCGCGACCGTGCCGAGATCGCACAAGAAATCCTTGATTCTTACGAGGATTAGGATTATAATTTTATGTCGGAAAACGAGCTCCCCACAGTCTGCTTCGCAGACAGCCCCCTCCGGGAGGGCGGTGGCATCGCCCGCGCGGTGCCGAAGGGAGCTTCTGGGAAAAGTATCAGAATCAAACGAGATAGAGGAGGACCATTTTTATGGCAAAATTCATCTTCGTCACCGGCGGCGTCGTCTCCGGTCTGGGCAAAGGCATCACGGCCGCTTCGCTGGGCCGTCTGCTCAAGTGCCGCGGCCTGAAGGTCGCCAGCCAGAAGCTCGACCCCTATGTGAACGTGGACCCCGGCACCATGAGCCCGCTGCAGCACGGCGAGGTCTTCGTGACCGACGACGGCACCGAGACGGACCTCGACCTGGGCCACTACGAGCGCTTCATCGACGAGAACCTGAACAAATACTCCAACCTGACCACCGGCAAGGTCTACTGGAATGTGCTGAACAAGGAGCGCCAGGGCGCATACCTGGGCCAGACCGTCCAGATCATCCCCCACATCACCAACGAGATCAAGAGCTACATCTACAACCTGGCCTCCTCCACCGAGGCCGATGTGGTCATCACCGAGATCGGCGGCACCACCGGCGACATCGAGAGCCAGCCCTTCCTGGAGGCCATCCGTCAGGTGGGCCTGGAGCAGGGCCGCGACAACTGCTGCTACATCCACGTCGTGCTGGTGCCCTACATCTCCGGCTCGGACGAGTACAAATCGAAGCCTGCACAGCACTCCGTCAAGGAGCTGCAGGGCATGGGCATCAACCCCGACATCATCATCCTGCGTGCCGACGGCAGTGTGGGCGGCGACATCCGCCGCAAGATCAGCACCTTCTGCAACGTGCAGCCGGAGTGCGTCATCGAGAACCTGACCATGCCCAGCCTCTACCAGTGCCCGCTGATGCTCCACACCAACGGTCTGGACGATGTGGTGGTCAAGAAGCTGAAGCTGGACGTCCCCCCTGCCGACCTGACCGAGTGGAAGCAGGTGGTCTCCCGCATCGCCACCCGCAGCAAGACCTGCACCATCGCACTGGTGGGCAAGTATGTCAAGCTGCACGACGCTTACCTCTCCGTCATGGAGAGCCTCTACCACGCCGGTTTTGAGAACGACAGCCAGGTGGAGATCCGCTGGGTCGAAAGCGAAGACCTGACCGACCAGGCCGCCTGCAAGGAAGCCTTTACCGATGTGGACGGCATCATCGTGCCCGGCGGCTTCGGCGACCGCGGCATCGAGGGAATGATCCAGGCCGCACAGTACGCCCGCGAGAATCATGTGCCCTACTTCGGCATCTGCCTGGGCATGCAGATCATGGTCATGGAGTTTGCCCGCAATGTACTGGGCTACGCCGATGCGAACTCCAGCGAGTTCACCCCGGACGGCCAGCACAATGTCATCGCGCTGATGGCCGACCAGCAGGGCAACATCCCCAAGGGCGGCACCATGCGCCTGGGCAAATACCCCTGCACCGTCAAGCCCGGCACCAAGATGGCCGAGTGCTACGGCGAACCGGAGATCTGGGAGCGCCACCGCCACCGCTACGAGTTCAACAACGACTTCCGCAGCGAGATGGAGGAAAAGGGTCTGGTCATTTCCGGCACCAGCCCCGACGGCCGTCTGGTCGAGACCGTGGAGCTGCCGGGCCGCGCCTTCCATCTGGGTGCCCAGTTCCACCCGGAGTTCAAGAGCCGCCCCAACCGCGCGCATCCCCTGTTCAAGGGCTTCATCGCAGCGGCTCTCCAGTTCCGTGCCGCCGCGCAGCGCAGCATGTTGAATGTGTGATACCCTCTCAGTCTGCTGCGCAGACAGCTCCCCCGAAGGGGGAGCCTTTGGCAGGTCGGGCAACCCCTGCTGACTGCTGAAGGTATTCTGATATCGTAAACAAAAGTGCTCCGCTGTCAAGACCAGCGGCATCTGCCCCATGCTCTGACAAAGAGCGATGGGAGCGATGCTGTGGATCAAAGCAGCGGAGCACTTTCGTTTATGGTTTTATTACGCTTTGTTCATCCCGGCACAGCCAAAACCGGCGCGCCAGTGGCTCCCCCTTTGGGGGAGCTGGCATCGCTGCGCGATGCCTGAGAGGGTCACTTCTTTGCAGCAGCCTTCTTGCGGGCGGCGCGGCTGGTCTTCCGGCCAGCAGGCTTCTTGACCGGAGTCTTGACTGCTGCGGGGGCAGCCTTTTCTGCGGGCTTTGCTTCTACCTTCGCCGGTTCGGCCTTGACTTCCTCGGCCTTGGGTGCCTCAACAGCAGGAGCAGCCTCTGCGGGCTTCTCTTCCGCCTTGACCGGCTCTGCCTTGACTTCTTCCGCCTTGGGGGCCTCGACAACAGGAGCGGCTTCTGCGGGCTTCTCTTCCGTCTTGACCGGCTCTGCCTTGACTTCGGCCTTCTCCTCAATGGGAGCGGCGGCTGGCTCGTCCTTCTTGGCAGCGCGCTTTGCGCTGGCGCGGTCCTTCACCTCGGAGATGGTCCAGAGCTGGTCTTCCCCAGCGGTCTCCTGCCAGATCTGCAGCTGTGCGCCATCGGAGACGCCCATGCCCACGGTGTCGATGCACTTGCCGCTGGCCCAGGAAGAGCGCAGGCGGACGGTGCCGGCGGGGGTAGGCTCCACGGTCCACATCTGGGACGTGCCGCCCACATCCTCCCACAGGTGCAGCCAGGTGCCGTTGGCGGTGCCGGTCATCATCAGGTCGAGGAGCTTGCCGGAAGCGCGGTTGCGGATGCGGTAGACACCGTCCCCTACGCGGATGAACGCCCACTCCTGTTCGGGCTTGTGGTCGTATTTGCCCAGACGAACGGTCTCCTCGTTCTTCGTGGAAGCAGCCGCCTCGATGACGCTGCCGGTGCGGGCAGCGATGGTGTAAAAACGATCTGCTTCGATCACAGTCTGTGCAACAGTTTTCATGATAATTCCCTCCAAACGTTTTTTCACAAACAAATCGATCTTTTTGTCTTGTTAAATTATACCACTTGTCGTAATTTTTTACAAGGATTTCGACATTCCTTTAGCACTTTGACCAAAAAGCGTCCGCTTTTCATCTGCTTTTGCAAACTTCGACTGAACTTTCGGCCGTAACCAAATTGTAACCATGCCCAAATGTTCCAATGCAATGGATTGTCCGGGTGTTTCGTATTATAATCAAATGGGAAAGCCCATCCGCATTTCGTCCCTGTGACCTGTGAGGTACTGCATTATGAAACAGAATCTACTCCGCATCGGCTGCGCGGCGGCGGGCCTGGCACTGGCGGCGGGGGTGTTCACCTCCTGTTCGCTGCTGCCCACGCCGTCCCGGCCCGTGTCCCATCCCCAGCAGGAGGAGGAACCGCCTAAATACGACGCCTCCTCCCTGCGGGACGGCAGGCTGCGGCTCTTCTCCAGCTATGACTCCCTCGGCGGGAACACCATCCTCTGCGGCGACAAGGTCGTGCACCAGTCCCCTGCCAGCGAGACGTCCTATCTGCTGACCGACAGCCAGACCGGCGAGACGAACTGGTTCGTCTGCACCTGGTCTGACCCGGACACCGCCGCCGGGCGGCGCAGCGGCATCTTCGACCGGACGGGTGAGGCGCTCTACACCTTTGACCGCGAATACGACGTCCGCCTTTCCGGCGGTGTGCTCGTTCTGACCACACCCACCCGCTTCGCCTATTCGCCCCTGCACGACCATGCAGCGGGCGACGTGCGGGTGCTGGACTTTGCTTCGGGCACTGAGTACCCCGTGCCCGAAAACGCCTACACCTGCCTTGTGGCGGGCGACCGGCTGGCCTTTGGCCTCTATGCCCCCGGCGATGCTGCGCCCGATGAAGAGAACGACGACCTCTATCAATATGCTGCCGTTCAGATCCAGGAAAAGGACGGCACCGTGGTCTACCAGAACTTCCACGGCCTGCTGTACCGTCTTTCCGCCGGGATCGACGACCCGCTGGCCCCCGCCGACTGGGTGGAGATCGACACCTACAACGAAGACGGCACAAGCCTGGAGTCCACTTCCCTGCTGAACGCGGCCACCGGCGAGGAGCGGAGCGGCTTTGTCACCTATCTCCACGCGGGCATTGCCAGCTTCCGGACCGACGAGGGCAAGTATCAGCTCGTGGATCTGGTCAGCGACATGACCAGCACCGTGCTGTGCGAGTTTAACGACTCCATCAGCGGGTACGCGCCCGGCGTGGCCGTGCTCTACCGGGAGGACGGTTATGTTCTCTACGACCTGACCACCGGCGACACCCTCGACCTCTACAACATGGCTCTGGGCACCAACACGCTGGACATCTACGCCAGGGACGGCACCCTCCGCGTCTACGATATGGACACCGGTGCCATCCGGACCGACACGACGGTTGCGCCGCTGGAAGCGCTGCACCGCACCGACCTCTACGACCAGGGCGGCGGCTGGGTCAACCTGCGCCAGTACGACAACGATGACTACGATGTGACCACCCTGACCCTCGCTGGGCCGACGCTGAGCAAGACCCTTTCGATGGCTGACCTCACCGCCCGCTACGGCGACGACTTCGACGGCTACCTCTGGCCCGTGGCTGCCACGGAGGACGACTTCTATTTCTCCATCAGCTACCGCGGCCCCGGCAGCACCTGGCTGTACGATCTGCTGGACAGCGACGGCGCGGTCGTCCTGGCCGGACTGGGCAGCTGCGGCGAGTATTCCCGCTATAACAGCAGTGCGCCCCTGCCTGCGGGCGTCTTCGTGGCGCGCAAGGGCTTCGATTACGGCTGGATGGACGTGGAGGGGAACTGGGTCTACTGCCAGAGCATCTTCACTTCCACCAGCGACGAGACCAACAACTACTTCTATTGAGGGAGGGTTTCACCATGAAACAGACTAAAATTTCCCGCCGTTCCTTCCTGCTGGGGCTGGGGGCCGTCTCCACGGCGGCGCTGCTGGCCGCCTGCGGAGAGGCCGCTTCCAGCGCACCGGCATCGAGTGCCGCTTCGTCCGAAACGCCCGCCTCTTCCGCCAGCGAAGTGCCCGCAGCGCCCATCCTCACGGAGGACGAGTTTCCCGTCACCGACGGCTCCACGGCCTGCATCCCGCTCATTGCGCAGATCATGGCCGACACCACCGGCATGGAGCTGGAAGCCGCCCAGAGCGCCGTGACCACCAACACCACCGCCTGGGCCTGGCGGAACCTGGGCCTTTACGGCAACACCGAGAACGGCACCCGGCTCATCATCGCCTACGAGGCCCCGGAGTCCGTCAAGGAAGAGCTGAAGGCCGATGGTGCCCCGCTGGACCAGAAAGCCATTGGCCGGGACGCGCTGGTCTTCATCGTGAACGAGGACAATCCCGTCCAGAGCCTGACCCGGCAGCAGCTCCGGGACATCTACGCCGGGAAGATCACCAACTGGAAGGACGTGGGCGGCGAGGATGCCGATATCGTGGCCTTCCAGCGCCGGGAGGACTCCGGCAGCCAGACCCTGTTCCAGAAGCTGCTCATTCAGGGCGGCGAGCTGATGGACGCCCCCACCGAGCTGGCCCCTGCCATGATGGGCGAACTGGTAGACGACATCGCCGAGTACAACAATGCGGCCAACGCCATCGGCTTCTCGGTCTACTACTACATCTCAGAGATGTACTCCAAGCCCGGCCTGCGGCTGCTGGCCGTGGACGGCGTGACCCCCGCGGCCAACACCATCGCGGACGAGAGCTACCCCCTGTGCAACGAGTTTTATGCCGCAGTCCGGCAGGATTCCGGCCCCGACACCCCGGAGCGCAAGGTCTATGACTGGCTCTCCACCGATGCAGGCCGCGCCTGCATCCAAAAGTCCGGCTATGTGGCCGCCCAATAATTTTTACTCGCGTGTTCCATTCGTTTGACTTCGTTTTCATTCTTTGCTACAATGAAGAAAAGTCTGGCAGTCTCGGCCAGATCTGCCGCAAGACGTGAAGATGCGAAGGAGAATGAACCATGCTCAAACCCCACAACCACCCTGTGGAAAGCCACGGCCGCACCGCGCTGCGCAACTACATCATCCAGGCATCCACCCTGCTGGAGATCACCCTCTCCGGGCTGGTCCTCATCGGCCTGCTGTTCAGCATCGTGCCGCTGCTGAAATGGATGCCCGGCCTGCTGTTCGACGGCAACGATGCAGAGATCCGCACATTTCTGGAACGGGCGCTGGACATCGTCATCGGCATCGAGTTCATCAAGATGCTGGCCAAACACAGCCCCGGCAGCAGCCTGGAAGTGCTGCTCTACGCCATCGCCCGCCACATGGTGGTCGGCCACGAATCCGCCGTTGAGAACCTGCTCAGCGTGGGTGCCATCGCGCTCATCTTCGTTGTGCGCAAGTTCTTCTTCGTGCCCGCGTTCGGTGCCCACCTACCGGACGGCAACCCTGCCCCCGACCTGACCCCGAACCAGAGCGGCATCCCTGCCCAGGAGTTCCGCCAGCGTCTGCATGACCGCATCCACGCCGAGGACCTCGACGAAGAAGAGAACGCCCCGGAATATGAGGATGCCAAGTGATTCCTCTCCCCGGAACGCACACAGCCCCCGTGCTTTGGCACGGGGGCTGTTGTTTTTCTTGTTTTGAATCAGCGGATCTCGATGCCGAGCTTGAACTTCAGGTTGCCCAGCACCTTCTTGACGGTGCGCTCGACCTGTTCGGCAGAGACTTCTGCGCTGGGGTCGGACAGCGTCAGGGAGAACGCCATGCTCTTCTTGCCCGCGCCGAGGTTTGCGCCGCGATAGATATCGAACAGCTTCACGTCGGTGATGAGCGGGCTTGCCTTTTTGATGGTCTCCTCGATCTCGCCGCAGGTGACCTGTTCCTCGCAGACGAGGGCCAGGTCGCGCTTGACGGCAGCATAGGGGCTGAGCGGCTGATAGCGCAGCTCGCCGTCCACGCAGCTCATCAGGGCCTCGTAGTCCAGCTCACCGAGGTAGATGTTCTGGCTGTCCTTCTGTTCCTTTGCGATCTCCAGCTCGCCGTTGATCTCATTGGAGAGCTTGCCGAAGACGCCCAGACGCTTGCCGCCGCAGTAGACAGCGGCGCTGATGCCGGGGTGCAGCCAGGGCGCAGTCTCGCGTTCGTAGGTGAAGTGCAGGCCGAAACCGGCTGCCAGCGCCTCCATGGTGCCCTTGACGGTGAAGAAGTCCTCTTCCGGGCCGAAAGCACCGATGCAGAGGGTCTGGCGCTCGTGCGGATGCTCGCAGAGGGGCAGTTCCTTGGCCAGATAGACCGGTGCCATCTCGAACAGACGGCCCTCGGCGTTGCCCTTCTTCAGGTTGTCCACGATGACGTTCAGCATGGACGGGGTGAGCAGGGTGCGCATGATGGAGAGGTTCTCGCTGATGGGGTTCAGGATGCGGATGGCCTTGCGGGCAGCATCATCGGCGGGGATGTGCAGCATGTCCAGCTCAGCGTTGGAGTAGAAGGCCAGCGTGGATGCCTCATAGAAGCCCTGCGCTGCCAGCAGACGCTTGGTCTTGAGCTGCTGCTTCTGGTCGTAGTTCAGACCGCCGTTGGTGACGGCAGCGGTGTTCAGGAAGGTGGGCACGATGTGGTCATAGCCGTACTCACGGATGACCTCCTCGGCCAGGTCGGGGAAGCTCTCCACGTCCTCGCGGTACAGCGGGGCGGAAACATCCCAGCTGCCGTCGGCCTGCACGTCCACGGTGAACTCCAGACGCTGCAGGATGTCGATCATGGTCTGGTCGGGCACCGTGATGCCCAGCACACCGCAGATCTTGGCGGGGGTGGTCACGATGTGCCTGCGCTCCAGCGGGCGGCCATCGGTCAGGTCATATTCCAGCGTGGTGATGTCGCCGCAGTCCAGCTCCTGGATCAGGTGCAGGGCACGGGCGAGGCCCAGTTCGGGCGAGTGGCGGTCCACGCCCTTCTCGTAGCGGGCGGAGGAATCGCTGTTCTGGCCCAGCGCGCGGCTGGTCTTGCGGACGGAGTCGCGGGCGAAGGTGGCGCACTCAAAGAGCAGGCTGGTGGTGTTCTCATCCATGCCGGAGTTGGCACCGCCCATGATGCCGGCCAGTGCCACCGGCTTTTCGGCATCGCAGATGACGAGGTTGTTGGGGTTCAGGGTGAATTCCTTCTCATCGAGGGTCATGATCTTCTCGCCCTCGTGGGCGCGGCGGACGTCGATGGTGCGGCCCGCGACCTTGTTCAGGTCAAAGGCGTGCATGGGCTGGCCCATCTCCAGCAGGGTGTGGTTGGTGATATCGACCACGTTGCTGATGGAGCGCAGGCCGCACAGGGCCAGATGGCGCTTCATCCAGCGGGGAGACTCGCCCATCCGGATGTTGCGGACGTAGTGTGCCATGTAGCGGGGGCACAGGTCAGGGGCCTCCACCTGCACGGTGATGGGGGCATCGGCGTCGCAGACGGCCTGGTAATCCATGGCGGGCATGTGCAGGGGCTTGCCGAGGATGGCAGAGACCTCCCGTGCGATGCCCAGAACGGACTGGCAGTCCGGGCGGTTGGCGGTGATGGAGATATCGAAGATGTAGTCATCCAGACCGACCACCGGTGCGATGTCGGTGCCGGGGACGCTGTCTTCGGGCAGGATGAGCAGGCCGTAGACCTCCGAACCAGGGAACAGATCATCGTTCAGGCCCAGCTCCTCGCCGGAGCAGAGCATACCGTTGGACTCGACGCCCTGCATCTTGCGGGCCTTGATCTTGATGCCGCCGGGCAGGGTGGAGCCATCCAGAGCGGCGGGCACACAGTCGCCCAGCTTCATGTTGGAGGCACCGGTGCTGATGCGGATATCGTGGCCGTAGTCGCCGCAGTCCACCACACACTTGGTCAGGTGGGTGCCCTCCTGCTTTTCCATTTCCACGATCTTACCAACGACCACCTTGCTGATGCCTGCATCCAGCGGGATCAGCTCTTCGACCTCAAACCCGCAGGAGAAGAGCTTCTCCTCCAATTCCTGAGCCGTGACGTCGATATCGACAAGTTCTTTTAACCAACTGAAAGGTACTTTCATTGTTTGCTCTCTCCCCTCTTATTCATGGAACTGCTTGAGGAACTCCAGGTTGTTCTCGAACATCAGGCCGATGTTGTTGATGCCGTATTTCAGCATGGCGATGCGCTCGATGCCGATGCCAAAGGCGAAGCCGGAGTACTCATCCGGGTCGATGTTGCAGTTCTCCAAAACCTTGCGGTTGACGACGCCGCCGCCCAGAACTTCGATCCAGCCGGTGTGCTTGCACAGGGGGCAGCCCTTGCCATGGCACTCGAAGCAGCTGACATCGACCTCGACGCTGGGCTCGGTGAACGGGAAGTAGGACGGGCGCAGGCGGGTGCGGGTGTCGGCACCAAACAGCTTCTGCACGAAGGTGTTCAGGGCACCCTGCAAATCGCCCAGGGTAATGCCCTTATCCACGACCAGACCTTCCATCTGGTGGAACATGGGGCTGTGGGTCGCGTCGGAGTCGGAACGGAAGACGCGGCCGGGGATCAGCACCTTGATGGGCGGCTTCTGAGAATCCATGGTGCGGATCTGGCCGCCGGAAGTCTGGGTGCGGAGCAGGAACTCATCGGACAGGTAGAAGGTATCCTGCATATCGCGGGCGGGGTGGTCCTTCGGGACGTTCAGGCGGGTGAAGTTGTGGTCGTCGTCCTCGATCTCCGGGGCGTCCGCCACAGCAAAGCCCATGCCGGAGAAGACGTCGATGATCTGGTTGGTGACCAGCGTCAGCGGATGCAGGCCGCCGACCGCGCGGGTCTTGGCGGGCAGGGTGATGTCCACGGTCTCGGCGGCGTTGCGGGCGGCCAGCTCGGCTTCCTTCACCTTGGCGGCGGCGGCATCGTAGTCTGCCTGCACCTTGGTCTTCAGTTCGTTGATGATCTTGCCCATGGCGGGGCGCTCTTCCGGCGCGACGGAGCGCAGATTCTTCATCAGCGCGGGGATCTTGCCGTTTTTGCTCAGATATTCCTGCCAGAACGTGGCCAGCGTCTCCTTGGAAGAGACCTGACCGAGGCTTTCTTCGGCCAGTTTGGCCAGCTCGTCGATCATTGCTTGCATGGAAATTCTCTCCTTCTCGGTTTTCTTCTTGTTCAGCGGGTAACAAAAAAGCTCCGCCCCGCTCTGCCTTTCGGCAAAGGGGACGAAGCTGTAAACTTTACTCCGCGGTACCACCCGGTTTCCGCTCTTTTTTATAAGGAGCGGCGCTCAAACGCCGTAACGGGGCGCACCGTCCCGCACTAGCAGGCTGCCTTCAGCCGTTCACGCGGGCCGCTCAGGAGCGAACTTCGGTGCACGTCTCTCTCGGAAGCCCTTTCAGCCGGTGAAGCTTCTCTCTTTGCCGGACACACTGCACGTACTTTCTCCGTCGCTGCGTTTTTGCATATCAGGTTTTCATAACCATAAATCATCTTACCACATTTCGGCGCGGTTTGCAAGCGCAGAAGCGGATTTTATGGCAATTTTCCGTTTTCGCTTGTGTTTTCCGCCGGGATATGGTATGCTGAGCACAACGTTTTACTGGAAGGAGGGTGCACCCACATGGGTTGGAACGGCTGCGTTTTCTTCAAAAAAGGAAACCCTTAAGCATTTCCGGCTCGAAGTGCGCCCATTTTTAGGAATCGCCCTCTCCGTCTGCTGCGCAGCCAGCTCCCCCGAAGGGGGAGCCCTTGGCATGTCGGGCAGGCCCTGCGGAACGCATAGGTCTTATCTTGCGTAAACGCGTGGGCCCTGCTCTCATTGGCAGATGCTTCTTCCAGCAAAGCGCGGATTTGTTTTTACGCCGCGTAGCTTTGCTATGTGGTTTTCTTTTTTGTCTGCCGTGACCGCGGAGCCCTCCTGTTTCTGGCCTGAGAAACTTTTTCAGTCCGATTTGAGTTTTCCGGCCCGCCAGTGGCTCCCACTTTGGGAAAGACTCCCCCGGCCGGGGGAGGTGGCGCGATAGCGCCAGAAGGGGACCGGCTGTCACCGAAGGTGACTGAGAGGGCGAATGTGCGCACTTTCTATTCCGAAATCGACTGTATCCATAGAAAGGTGCTTTCCATGAAATCAAATAAACAATCAACGCTCAACATCAAGCGGCAGCTTGGCTGTGTGTATACGGCCGACTTCTTCTCCGGCCTGCGGATCACCGACGCCGTGTGGGTCGCGCTGCTGGCCGCACGGGGGTTCTCCCTGTGGGAAATCGGCCTGGCCGAAAGTGTTTTCCATATCGTCAACCTGCTGTGCGAAGTGCCCAGCGGCATGGTGGCAGATCTTCTGGGCCGCAAAAAAGCCCTTGTGTCCGGCGGTGTGCTGGCCGTCACCTCCAACCTGCTGATGGCGTTTGCACCGAATCTGTTTGCCATCTGCTTCGCAATGGCGCTGAACGCGCTGTACAGTACCCTGTTCTCCGGCACCTTCACGGCCCTTGTCTACGACAGCCTCAAGACGGAAGACCGCCAGGACGAATACCTTCAGATCTCCGCCAACAGTTCCCAGATCTCCATGCTGGCCAGTGCGCTGGGTTCGCTGGCCAGCACGGTCCAGCGGTTCCTCGGCTTTGCAGGCTTTTATCTGCTCAGCGCCCTGTTCGAGGGCGTCTCCACCCTCGCCTGCCGATGGATGAACGAACCCATCGTCACGGCAGCGCAGGCCAACCGGGCCCGGCAGCCCCTGCACGACCTGCCCGGTCAATTCATCCAGCTCGTGCAGGACAGTCTGCATGTTCTGCGCACCTGCCCGCTGGCCGCGAAGCTCATCGTATCCAGTGCGATCATCTCGGTGCCCTGCTACCTGACCAAGATGTTTTTGCAGCAGCGTCTCATTGAGCTGGGCTGGCCCACCGAAGTGCTGTTCCTTCCCCTGCTGCTGGGCGGCATCGCCTGCGTCCTCGGCACCGAGGCCGGACGCCGGGTCCGGTTCTGCTCCATGCGACGGTTCTACGCCGTTTGTGCCCTGCTCTGCGGTGCGGGCACCCTTCTGGTGGGCACCGCGCCAGCCTGGGGCGGCATCTGCGGCATGATGCTGGTGCAAGGCGTTTTGCAGGTCTACCTCCTGCATGAGATCCAGCAGCTCAACGACGCCATCCCCAGCGACCAGCGCGCCACCCTCATCAGCGTGGACAGCATGGCCTACAGTCTGCTCATGATCCCCGCCAGCCCCCTCGTCGGTGCGGTCGGTGACGCCTTCGGTCAGGCCGGTGCCGGTCTCGCCCTCCTCGGCGGCCTTGTCGCCGTGAGCGGACTGGTGCTTCTGGGGCAGAAGAAGCGATAAGAGAACGAGAGAAAAAGCAAGGACCCGACACTTCCGGTGCCGGGCCCTTGTTTTTGCTGTGTAGTTCTTATTTTGCGATCAGCTCTTCCGCCAGCTGCTCCATCTGTGCCTCCGATGCGGCACTGACTGCCGAACGGATGGTGACGACGTTCTCACAGACGGTGATGTTCTTCATGCCCTCCAGTTCGGCGCGCATGAGCTTGGCGGCCATGGGGGCCCAAGTGCCGTTCTCCATCAGGCCGATGGTGCGGCTCTGGAAGTTCTTGGTCTTCAGGTGGGCCAGCAGGTTTTCCATCGGCGGGAAGAGGAAGCCGTCGTAAGTGGCGCAGGCCAGCACGATCTTCCCGCAGCGGAAAGCTTCGGTCACGGCGTAGGAGACATCGGTGCGGGTCAGGTCCATCTCCACGACTTTGGCTCCTCTGGCGCGGAGCTTTTCGGCCATCTGGTGTGCTGCTGCGCGGGTGTGGCCGTGGATGGACGCACTGGCAACCAGGATCTTCTCCGGCTCTTCGGGCTTGTAGCTGGACCAGGTGTCATAGTAAGCCAGGTATTTGCTCAGATCGCCGGTCAGCACGGGGCCGTGCAGCGGGCAGATGATCTGGATGTCCAGTGCAGCCGCCTTCTTCAGCAGAGCCTGCACCTGCGGGCCATACTTGCCCACGATGTTCAGGAAGTAGCGGCGGGCTTCGCTGGCCCAGTCGGCATGTTCGTCAAACTTTGCCACTGCGCCAAAACGGCCAAAGCCATCGGCAGAGAAGAGCACCTTCTCGGTGGACTCATAGCTCACCATGACTTCCGGCCAGTGCACCATGGGCGCAAAAACGAAGGTCAGCGTGTGGCTGCCCAGGCTCAGGCTCTCGCCGTCCTTGACCACCACGCGGCGTTCCTTTGCGACGGCGTCCGCGCCGAAGAACTGCTCCATATACTGGAAGGTCTTGGCGTTGCCCACTACCTGCATGGCCGGGTAACGTGCGGCCAGCTTTGCGATGTTGGCACCGTGGTCCGGCTCCATGTGGGAGACGATGAGGTAGTCGGGCTGGGTGCCGTTCAGGGCCTCGGCCAGATTTTCCAGCCACGGGTCGGTAGCGCGGGCGTCCACCGTATCCAGAATGGCGGTCTTCTCATCCCGGATGACATAGGAATTGTAGCTCACACCGGTGGGCACCGGGTACTGGCTCTCGAACAGGTCGATGGTGGTATCATCCACACCTACGCCCAGAATGGCCTCGCTGATCTTTTTCACGCTCATAACAGACATCCTCTTTTCTGTTGTATCGCTGTTCCGGCGAACCGGAAATATCTACTAGGAACCTTTCCTATTGTAGCACAAGGGTTCTCATTTTGCAAGCCGCTTATCCCTCTCCGTCAGCGCGGGAGGCTCTGTCATTGCAAAGTGCGTGAAACAGTGTGGTATAAGCAAAGAAAAAGCACCTGGATTTTAACGAATCCAGGTGCTTTTTAGTGGTGGAGGCGATGGGAGTCGAACCCATGTCCGAAAAGAGTTCAGCGTAGGTGTCTCCGGGTGCAGGCGATCAACAACATTCCCTCCGCGTCACGCCGGTCGCCAGGCTAACGCATTGGTAGCTTCATGAGTTCCTGCCGGTCCGCAAAGCTTAGGTCCGTTCAGGTGCTGTGTCTAAAGGACGCCCCGGCCCCACACGACACAAGAGTGGGCGGAACGCGCAGCACTCAGGCTGCGAGCAACTGATAATTATTGTTGTCAGTTAATTTTTTGGAGGAGTTTAGAGCAGGTCCCCCACTGCTACCCGCTGCCCAGGCCTCGCTCCCCCCGTCGAAACCTTTACGCCCCCATGAAACGCACACCGGTGAGGGTGTGCGGTGAAGCAGAGTTTCGTCCGGCTGGAACAGCCCGGAGATCTTAGTAATACGTGCCGTTGGACTTGACGGCCCGGTCGATGGAGCGCTTTGCGTCGCGCTTGGCGGCATCGGCGCGCTTGTCGTAGAGCTTTTTGCCCTTGCACAGGCCCAGCTCCATCTTCACGCGGCCATGCTTGAAATAGAGCGAGAGCGGAACCAGCGTATACCCCTGCAGTTTGCACTGCTGGTGCAGCCGCCGGATCTCGTTCTTGTGGGCCAGCAGACGCCGCACCCGCATGGGGTCCTGGTTGAAGATGTTGCCGTGGTCGTAGGGGGTGATGTGCATCCCCTTGACCAGAAGCTCGCCGTCCTCAATATCGACCCAGCTGTCTTTTAGGTTGACGCCGCCGGCCCGCAGGCTCTTCACCTCGGTGCCTTTCAGCTCCAGACCTGTTTCCAGCGCTTCCAGAACGAAGTATTCGTGGCGTGCTTCCCGGTTGGTGGCGATGGTCTTTGTGGCCGGACGCTCTTTTGCAGGTGCCATGGGGCACGCCTCCTTTCTGTTCTGGTCTCGTTTTGTTAGTATATCACATTTTTGCGGTTTTGCAAGGCCCGTTTTTGAAGGAATTGTAAACTTTTGCCAGGTTTACAGTTCCCCGCGGCCTTCCAGTGCCTTGTATAGGGTGTTCTCGTCGGTGTACTCCAGATTGCCGCCCACGGGCAAGCCGTAGGCCAGACGGGTGACTTTGATGCCCAGCGGCTTGATGAGCTTAGCCAGATACATCGCGGTGGCCTCGCCCTCCACGGTGGGGTTCATGGCCATGATGACCTCTTTCACCTCGTCGGTGCTCAGGCGGGCCAGCAGTTCCTTGACGGTGAGCTGCTCGGCCGTGATGCCGTCCAGCGGGTTCATCAGGCCGTGGAGCACATGGTACAGGCCCCGGTATTCGCGGGTGCGCTCAAACGCCTGCACGTCGCGTGGCTTTTCCACCACGCAGATGACCGAGCGGTCCCGCTTGGCGCTGGCGCAGATGGGGCACAGCTCGGCTTCGGTATAGTTCTGGCAGACGCGGCAGCGGTGGAGCCGGGTGTGGGCCGCCTGGATGGCACCCGCCAGCGCGGCGGCCTCGTCATCCGACATGCTCAGCACCTGATAGGCCATCCGGGTCGCGCCTTTGGTGCCAATGCCCGGAAACTTGCTGAACTCCTCGATCAGCTTGTCCAGCGGGGCTGCATTATAACTCATGGTGACGCCTCCCCGCGGCTCAGAGGCCGGGGATATTCAGGCCGCCGGTCAGCTTGCCCATCTCGGCCTCGGCAGTCTCATCCACCTGCTTGACGGTGGCGTTGATGGCCGCAGCCACCAGATCTTCCAGCATCTCGATGTCATCGGGGTCCACGGCTTCGGGCTTGATGGAGATGCTGAGCACCTCGTGCTTGCCGTTCATCTTCACGGTGACCATCTCGCCGGAGGCGCTGCCGGTGTACTCGGCAGCTTCCAGCTCGGCCTGCTTGGCCTTCATGTCATCCTGCATCTTCTGTGCCTGACGCATCAGGGCGTTCATATCGGGGCGGCCAAAACCTGCGGGCATTCTTGCTTTCATCGTTCGTAGTTCTCCTTTATTATCCTATAGAATTTTTGGATATTGAAATCTCTTAGTTGGGCTTACTATAACAGCCTGTTCTGAAAGAATACGCTTTCCTTTATACAACCTCTCAGTCTCGCCTACGGCTCGACAGCTCCCCTGGTAGGGGAGCCTCTGGCGAGTCGGTAGTGGCTGTGCTGGACGAGCAAAGTTTTCTGTAATCGGCAACAGCCGGGCTCCGCTGTTAAGATTCACGGGTGCTTGCCTAGTATCCCTTGTTAGAGCGCAGTCCCGCAGCCGCTACCCATTCGGACAGGGCCCGGCGCTTTGCGCTCAATTGGGCCCAAGCGAACAGCAGGGCTGGCCCGATATGCCAAGGGCTCCCCTTTTAGGGGAGCTGGCATCGCGTCAGCGATGACGGAGAGGTTTCGCACTTTCCTCAATGCTCACATCCACGCCCAGCTGTTCCAGACGGCGGAGGGATTCCTCGGCGTTGGTGGCAGAGCGGTGGACAGCTTTCGGCTCGTAGGGGCCGATGGGCACAGCTACGCCGGACACCTGCGCGATGAGCTTCTTGATGAGGCGCTGGCTGTCCTTGTTGGCGCGGATGAAGTCCCGGAAGGTCTTTCCACCGTCGATGAGGACGCGGGTCCCGTCGAAGTAGCCCTTCGACTTTTTGAGGTAGGTGTAGAGCATGGGGTCTTTTTCCTGCAGCAGCCGGACCACCTCATCCCACTGGGGAAAGGGGTTGATCCCCTCTGCCGCCACCCTGCGGGGCTTGTTGAGGGCGGGGTCTGCCGGATGCTCCGCGCTGGGCTGCACCGGGGCCGGGGCCGGTTTTTCTGCCGACGTGGACGGAGCCGCTTCGGGCTGGGCCGGAGGCGCAGGCCGGGCCGGTTCATCCCAGGGCAGCGGGGCAGCGTCCTGCACCGGCGGTTCCTCCGGAAGCGGCGGCAGGTCGTCCTCGGTGGGAGCCGCTTTGACCGAAGGTTCCGGCTGCGGTTCCGGGTCTGCCATAGAGGCAGGCGCGGCCGTCTCCGGCGCGGTCTGTGTTACCGGTGCGACAGGCTCCACAGCGGGAGCTGCCGGGGCCACCGGAACACTCACAAAGGGCTGCGGCGGGGCCGCTGCCGCAAAGGGGCGGGGCGTTTCCTGCGGAGCCGCCGGGCGGGGTGCGGCTTCCACCGCTGCCCGCTGCATCATCTGGGGCGGCTCGGACAGGCTGAAGAGGGCAAGTTCCAGCTCGATGCGCTGGTCGCTGCCGCGGGTCATGTGTTCGAGGGCGTTGCCCAAGGTGCGGATGGCCCGGATGGCCTCCTTCTGGCCCAGCTGCGGCCCTTTTTCGAGGTAACGGGCCTCTTCCTCCGGCGACACACCGGAGAGCAGCGTCTGCCCGCCGGGCAGCGCCGCCAGCATGAGGGCGCGGTAATGGGCGATGAGTTCTTCGGTCAGGCGCTTCACATCCACCGACTGCTGCCGCAATTGGGCCAGCTGAGCCAGCGCGGTGGGAGCGTCCTGCGCCGCGATGGCGTCCGAGATGCGGAACAGATAGCTCCGGTCGGTGACGCCTGCCATCCGGCGGACCACGTCGGCGTCCACTTTGGCGGTCACGCCTGCACAGGTGTCCAGAATGGACAGCGCATCGCGCATGGCACCATCGGCCAGCCGGGCGATCAGCTCCGCGCCCTCGGTGGTCAGCTCCAGCCCCTCCTGCCCGGCGATATACTCCACCCTCTGGGCGATATCCTCCGGCCCGATGCGGGTGAAATCGTACCGCTGGCAGCGGGACAGGATGGTGGCCGGGACTTTCTGGATCTCGGTCGTCGCCAGGATGAAGATGACATGGGCGGGCGGCTCTTCCAGCGTTTTCAGCAGCGCATTGAACGCCGCTGTTGAGAGCATGTGCACTTCGTCGATGATATAGACCTTATAATGGCAGGCGCTGGGGGTGTAGGCGGTCTCGTCGCGCAGGTCGCGGATATCGTCCACGCCGTTGTTGGAGGCCGCGTCCATCTCCACCACATCCAGAATGCTGCCGTTGTCGATGCCGCGGCAGATCTCGCACGTACCGCAGGGGTCGCCGTTGTTTGGGTGCAGGCAGTTGACCGCCTTGGCGAAGATCTTGGCGCAGGTGGTCTTGCCCGTACCGCGCACCCCCGTGAATAGGTAGGCGTGGCCAACGCGGCCGGCGGCGATCTGGTTGCGCAGTGCCGTCACGATGCCGCGCTGCGCCACCACGTCCTCAAAGCGCTGGGGCCTCCACTTGCGGTATAACGCGCGATACATCCGCTTCTCCCCTTTCTGCAATAAAAAACGGACAGCGCTGACGGGGTTTGACCCCCGCCTTGCGTAGCTCGACATACGAATGCAGGCTGACTGAAACGCACAGAGCACACCGCTTAAGGCTGCTTGGTTCCCCACCTGACCTGGTTCACAGCGGCCCCATCGTACAGGGCCCGCATCCGTATGTCGAACCGCGCAGCAGGCGCTGTCCGACAAGGCACAATTTGTGCTTGATTATTATAACATATCGGGAGGGAGATTGCAAGCCCTTCTCTGTTAGAGCGCTGTCCCGCAGTTGCTGCCAATGGCTCCCCTACTAGGGGAGCTGGCATTGCGAAGCAATGACTGAGAGGTTGTACCACAATCCCACGTTTCCGTTCTGTATCACGGTTGCCAGAACGTTATCCTTCGTACAACCTCTCAGTCTCGCCTACGGCTCGACAGCTCTCCTTGTAGGAGAGCCACTGGCGAGTCGGTAGTGGCCGTGCTGGACGAGAAAAGTTTTTCGCATTCGGGAACGACCGGGCTCCGCGGTCGAGATTCACGGATGCTTGCCCAGCGCCCTCTGTTAGAGCGCTGTCCCGCAGTTGCTGTCAATGAGAGCAGGGCTGGCCCGGCCTGCCAAGGGCTCCCCTACTAGGGGAGCTGGCATTGCGAAGCAATGACTGAGAGGTTTGTTTTCAATACCTCGCGCTCTGAGAGGCTCCCCCACAAACCGCAAAAGCCCCCGCCGGGCGGGCCGGCGGGGACTTGGGATGCTTATTTCAGAGAAACTCAGGACTGGCAGGCAGTGATGAGGCTCATCTTGTAGACCTCGTCGGCGTTGCAGCCGCGGGACAGGTCGTTGATGGGAGCGTTCAGGCCCTGCAGGATGGGGCCGTAAGCAGCATAGCCGCCCAGACGCTGTGCGATCTTATAGCCGATGTTGCCGGCCTCGATGCAGGGGAAGACGAAGGTGTTGGCCTGGCCAGCGACCTTGCTGCCCTTGCACTTGACCTGTGCAACTTCCGGAGCAACGGCTGCGTCAAACTGCAGCTCGCCATCGACAGCCAGTTCGGGGTCCATCTCCTGGGCCTTGATGACGGCGTCGTGGCTCAGAGCGACGGTGCCGCCCTTGCCGGAGCCCTTGGTGGAGAAGCTCAGGACAGCGACCTTCGGGTCGATGCCGAACAGCTTTGCGGTCTTGGCAGTCTCGACAGCGACCTCAGCCAGCTTGGAAGCAGCAGAGACCTTGACCTCGCCGGTTGCCTTGTCGATGGTATCGGTGTAGTCGATATTGACAGCGCAGTCGCCCATGGCGATGCGCTTCAGGCCCTCTTCGCCGCAATCGCGGTCCAGGATGAAGCAGGAGCTCACCAGGTGGGCACCCTTCTTGGTCTTGACCAGCTGCAGAGCGGGGCGGATGGTATCGGCGGTGGAGTAGGTGGCACCGCCCAGCAGGCAGTCGGCCTTGCCCATCTTGACCAGCATGGTGCCGAAGTAGTTGGACTTCTTCAGCAGTGCGGTGCACTCCTCAGCGGTCTGCTTGCCCTTGCGCAGCTCGACCATGGCATTGACCATCTCATCAAAACCGGCGTAGTTCTCCGGGTCAATGATCTCAGCAGCGGAAATATCGAAACCACCGGCAGCGGCAGCAGCCTTGCACTCAGCCTCGTTGCCGACCATCACGACCTTCAGTACGCCCTCAGCCAGCAGCTTGCTTGCGGCCTCCAGGATGCGGGGGTCATTGCCCTCGGTAAAAACGATCGTCTTGGGGTTCGCCTTCAGCTGGGCCACCAGCGGTGCAAACATATCAGCCATTGTGATTACCTCCGAAATTACTTTGCAATTATTCATGGGCAGCACAGACCTGCCCTTCTTTTTTATTTTAGCACAACCTCTGGAAACTTCAAGACAAAACCGCAATTTTGTGGTATATTTTGTAGCAGAAGATAAAGCGTTCAATCGTTAAGAAAATGTCATTTAGTTTGTGAGAGGTTTAACGAAATATGGAATGGGAAACACTCAAGGCCCAGTGCCTTGCCTGCCGCAGCTGTGGGCTGTGCGAAACGCGGACGAACGTGGTGTTCGGTCAGGGTGCCGAGGACGCCGAGGTGCTGTTCGTGGGCGAAGGCCCCGGCCAGAACGAGGATGAGCAGGGCCTGCCCTTTGTGGGCCGCAGCGGCCAGTTGCTGGACAAATACCTCTTCGCCATCGACCTGGACCGCAAAAAGAACTGCTATATCGCCAACATCGTCAAGTGCCGCCCGCCGCAGAACCGTGACCCCCTGCCCGCCGAGAGCGAAGCCTGTATGCCCTGGCTGCGGGAACAGTTCCGTCTGCTCAAGCCGAAGATCGTGGTCTGTCTGGGGCGGGTGGCGGCCCAGCGGATGATCCGGCAGGACTTTTCGGTGGTCCGGGAGCACGGCGAGTTCTACAATAAGAACGGCATCCTCTTCATGGCCACCTACCACCCCGCCGCTCTTCTCCGCCAGCCCCGCAGCAAGCCGGACGCCTTCGCCGACTTTCTGGCCCTGCGGGAGAAGATCCAGGAGGTCTGCGAGCACACCTACTGAGCGGCACCGTGCCGTGACACTTTCCTTTTGTTTTGCATATTCTAGAACAAAAGTGAGGTGTTCCTTATGACAAACATCCGGACCGATTCGGTTGATTTTTACCTCGGAGCCACCACGCCCGCCGGGTTCAAGGGCTATTTTGAGCCGCTGCGGCACGAACCGGGGATGCAGCTCTATCTCATCAAAAGCGGGCCGGGCTGCGGCAAATCCACCTTGATGAAGCACATCGCACAGGCTGCCGAACAGAAGGGGGAACGCATCGAGAAGATCCACTGCGCCAGCGACCCCGACAGCCTCGACGGCGTCATCTTCCCGGAAAAGCGGCAGGCCATTCTGGACGCCACCGCGCCCCATACGATGGAGCCGGACGCCCCCGGTGCCGACGAGGTCGTGGTGAGCCTGTACCACACCATCGACGCTGGGAAGCTCTCCCTCCACCGTGAGGAAGTCAAGGCGCTCTTTGCCCGGAACGCCTCCCTGCGCAGCCGGGCGGCGCGGTATATCGCCTCAGCCGGGAGCCTCCTGCTGGACAGCCGCCGCGCCGAAGCCTGCTGCGCCAACTTTGAAAAGGTGCGCCGCTACGCCAAACGCCTCTGCACCCGGATGCTCCCCCGCCTGCCCGACACGGCCCGCCCCAGCGAGGAGCTGCGGCTGCTGTCGGCCATCACGCCCAAGGGGCCGGTCTTCTATCACGGCACCGTGCAGGCACTGGCCGACCGGTATATCGTCTTCCGCGATGACTACGGAGCCATCTCCCGCCTGCTGCTGGAGCTCATCCGTGCCGAGGCGCTGGCGCGGGGCTACCAGATCATCACCTGCCCCTGCGCCATGCACCCCGAAGACCAGATCGACCATCTCTTCATCCCATCGCTGCGGCTGGCTTTTTTAACGGATAACCCCTGGCACCCGGTGCACATCTCCGGTGTGCAGGCCGTGCGCTGCACCCGCTTCCTTGACCGCGAGCACATGGCCGGGTTCCGCGCCCGCCTGCGCTTCAACGAGCGGGCCGCCACCGAGCTGCTGGATCAGGCCGTCGCCCTCATGGCGCAGGCTAAGAGCTGCCACGACGAGCTGGAGACCTACTACCGCGCCGCCGTCGATTTCGCCGAGGTCGAGAAGGTGACGGAGGAAACGATCAAAGCAATGTTGTAAAAGCGAGGTAATGTTCATGCCCTCCCCTCAACCGATCCGTCTGCCCATCCGGCAGCTGGTGGAATTTCTGCTCCGCACCGGCAGCATCGACAGCCGCTTCACCGGCTTCGACCGTGCCAACGAGGGAGCACGCATCCACCGCAGGCTGCAAAAAGCAGCGGGCGAAGGCTACGCTGCCGAGGTCTATCTGACGGCGCAGCGCGAGGTGGAGGGCCTTTTGTTTGTGCTGGAAGGCCGCGCCGACGGCATTTTCCAGAACGAAGACGGCACCGTCGTCATCGACGAGATCAAGACCACGGCCCTTCCCACTGAGGAACTGACCGAAGACCGGAACCCCTGCCACTGGGCGCAGGGTATGGTGTATGGGGCCATCTACGCCGCGCAGAACCGGCTGGAGCGGCTCAGCGTCCGGCTGACCTATTACCAGATCGACGCCGACGAGATCACCCGCTACACCCGGCACTTCACCGCCGGGGAGCTGGACGCCTTCCTCACCGGCCTGCTGCGGCAGTACGCCCCCTGGGCACGGCGGCAGATGACCTGGGCCGAGGCCCGCACCGCCAGCCTGACAGCTCTGACATTCCCCTTCCCGGCCTACCGCCCCGGCCAGCGGGCACTGGCGGGCGAGATCTACCGCGCCTGCATCGCGGGCCGGAGCGGACAGAAAAACGGCACCCGGCTATTCTGCCAGGCCCCCACCGGCATCGGCAAGACCATGAGCGCCCTCTTCCCGGCTCTCAAGGCCATCGGCGCGGGCAGCGGCGAAAAGCTGTTCTATCTCACGGCCCGCAGCACGACCCAGGCCGCTGCCGAGGATGCCCTCGCGCGGCTCCACGCCAGCACACCGGGGCTGGCCCTGCGCAGCGTGACCCTGACGGCCAAGGAGAAGGTCTGCCTTTGCAAAGACGCCGAGGGCCATCCCGCCTGCCTGCCCGAAGCCTGCCCCTACGCCAACGGCTATTACGAACGGGTCAAAGATGCCCTTGCCGCCCTGCTGGACGGTGCCCCGCAGTTCGACCGCGCCGCGCTGGAAGCCGCCGCCCGGCAGTTCACGGTCTGCCCGTTCGAACTGGGGCTTGACCTGAGCGCGTGGGCCGATGTCGTCATCGGCGACTACAACTATCTCTTTGACCCTGTGGTCCGGCTCCACCGCTTCTTCGATGCGGCGGGCGACTGGCTCTTTCTCATCGACGAGGCGCACAATCTGCCCGACCGGGCCCGCGCGATGTACTCGGCAGGGTTTGCAAAGTCTGCTCTCACCGACGCCAAACGCGCCCTCGGCCGGGGCAAAAGCAGCCTGAAAACGGCCCTCGCCCGCGCCGACCGGGCCTTTCTCGAAGCGCGGAAGCAGGTGGCCGTGCTGGCTCCCCGCCGGGGCGTTTCCCCGCCCGCAGCGGACGCCGCCGGGCAGACCAGCCTTTTGGAGGAGACCCCTGCGCCGGGCATCGCCCTGCCCGAACCGCTGCTGGCGCAGGAGGGCACGGTCTTCTTCCGGGAGCTGCCCGACGCCCTGCTCAAGCCGCTCCACGCCTTACAGGCCCCTTTGCAGGACTGGCTGGAGCAAAACCCCGATGCCGACGCCCACGCCCGGCTGCTGGAACTTTATTTTGCCGTGCAGGACATCACCCGCGCAGCCGACCGGTACGACACCCACTTCGTCACCCAGCTCACGGCCCGCGGCAGCGAGCTGGAGCTGGAACTGCTCTGCCTTGACCCCTCGGCCTTTGTGGACGCGAGCCTTGGCTGCGGGCGGGCGGCGGCGCTGTTCAGCGCCACCCTCACCCCGCCGGGCTACTACCGGGGCGTTCTGGGCTGCCCGGACGCCCGTGCCGTCGCCCTGGAAAGCCCCTTCCCTCCCGACCATCTGGGGCTGTACTGCCTGCCCGGCATCTCCACCCGCTACCGGGACCGGGAAGCCAGCATCCCCGCCGTGTCGGACGCACTGGCGGCGCTGGCCGGCGGAAAAGTGGGCAACTATCTGGCCTTTTTCCCCAGCTACGCCTACCTCCGCCGGGTCCACGAAGACTTCACGGCCCGGTATCCGGGCATCGCCACGCTGGCGCAGGAGAGCGGCCTGGACGACGCGGCACGGGCGGCTTTTTTGCAAAAATTCACCCCGGACCCTGCGCAGACACTGCTGGGGTTCGGGGTGATGGGCGGCATCTTCGGGGAGGGCGTCGATCTGGTCGGCGACCGGCTCATCGGGTGTGCCATCGTGGGGGTCGGCCTGCCGCAGGTGAACCCCCGGCAGGAGATCCTGCGCCGCTACTACGACGAACAGTCCGGCACCGGCTTTGACTACGCCTACCGGTATCCCGGCATGAACAAGGTACTCCAAGCCGCCGGGCGGGTCATCCGCACCGCCGGAGACAGGGGCGTCGTCCTCCTTCTGGACGACCGCTTCGCCCGCAGCGAGTACACCCGCCTGTTCCCCCGCCACTGGCAGCACCTCAAGTACCTGAACGGCACCGAGGCCCTCAAAGAGGAGCTGAACCGCTTCTGGGGGCAGGGAAGCAGCCGTTGACCGGAACTGCCCCTGAGCCTTTATTTCTTCCAGAACGAGAAGAAGCCCTTCTTCTCGTAGGGTCTGGTCTCGGCACCGGTCACGGTATAGCCGGTGGCGGCGATGGCCTGTTTCAGCGTTTCAATATCCAGCGCCTGCTCCGAGACGATGACCGTCTCGCCTCTGGTGTGGGAAGACGACACCTTGCTCACCTGCGCCGTCTTGCGCACCACCTCGTTGATGTGGCTCTCGCACATGCCGCACATCATCCCTTGGACTTTCAAGATCGTTTCCACCATTTCGGTTCTCCTCTCTGGATCGCATCAAGACCGGGCCATTCTGTCCGGTTTTTGTTTTTTGTTAGCTATAGCTAACTTTCGTAGAAATAAAAAAGGCTTCGGCTCCTTCCGCCTGCACAGAATGCCGCCGGTAAGAAGCGCCTCCTTCTTTTTTCAGTGTTATCATACCACGATTCCCTGCGAAACGCAACTCAGTATCGCTGACATTTTGTAAATTATACTTGACATTTTGTCGTGCAAGTGATATGCTCTGGTCAGAGGGTACGAGCGCCCCCTCCCATCCCATTGTACGAGGTGACAACATGCCGAAAAATCTGAAACTGAAAGCGGCCCGCGCCGAAAAGGATCTGACCCAGAGCGCACTGGCCGAAGCGGCGGGCGTCTCCCGCCAGACCATCAACGCCATCGAAAAGGGCGAGTACAACCCCACCATCAACCTTTGCCGGAGCATCTGCAAGATCCTGGGCAAAACACTGGACGAATTATTCTGGGAGGAATAAGCGATGAAATTTTCACTGTACAGCAAGAAAAATCAGTTTGACGAGATGCAGGAGCAAACCATGCTCCGCATCGAAGCACGGGGCTTCTGGCTGCTGTGGGCAGGGCTGCTCCTCGCCATCCTCGTGCAGATCGTTCTCCGCACACCAAGCAGTCAGTGGGTCGGCGAGTCTGTTGTCTTCATGGCCGGGTGCTGCTACTCTCTCATCGAGTGCCTGCGCAACGGCCTGTGGGACCGCCACATCTGCGCAAATACCACCACCAACGTGGTAGGTTCCTTGTTTGCATGCGTCGCAGTCATTGTCGTCACCGGCCTTGCCTACGGCCATTGGCTGATCGCGCTCATTCCCGGTGTCATCACCGGCGTTCTCAGCTTCGTGCTCCTGCAAGTCTGTATGCACGTCGCCGAGAAGCGCCGCAAGGAACTTGATAACCCGAAGGACGAAGAGTAAACAAACGGAAAAAGCCAGGCATTGCCTGGCTTTTTCCGTTTATCATACGATTTCGTGATACACTTCCCCGCTCGCCAGCTCCTTCCACTGGAATATGCTGTCTTCCAGCGTCATATAACTGTGAGGGCTGTTCTCCTTCGGGATGCTCAGCGAGCCGGGGTTCAAGTAGAGGTTCCCGTCTCCGAAGCTCTCCCACGCCGGGACGTGGGTGTGGCCGTGCAATAGCACATCCCCCGGTGCCAGCGGCGGCAGATTCTTCTTATTATAAATGTGGCCGTGTGTGGCGTAGACCAGCTTTTCCCCCACCGGCAGGATGCAGTAATCCGCCATCACCGGGAAACTCAGCACCATCTGATCCACCTCAGCCTCACAGTTGCCCCGCACACAGCACAGCTTCGGCTTCAGGCCGTTCAACAGCGGGATGACCTCCTTCGGCGCGTAGCCATCGGGCAGGTCGTTGCGGGGGCCGTGGTAGAGCAGGTCGCCGAGCAGCAGCAGGCGGTCTGCGCCCTCCCGCTCGAACGCCTCGACCATCTGGCGGCAGTATTTGGCCGACCCGTGCAGGTCGGATGCGATCATCCATTTCATCGTTCCATCTTCCTTTGCAGTTCAGTTGGCCCCATTATAGGGTCTGCGCTGCGGGCTGTCAAGCATTTGCCGCAGCCACGAAAAATCGTCTCTTGCCAAAATGGGGAAATCGTGGTACAGTATAGGCGTTGCATTTTTTCCAAAAAATGATTTTACCACGAGGTTTTGATATGAAAAGACATTCCCGGAACACTCTGGTCTCCCTGACCGCACTGGCCCTCGGTGCAACGGTGCTCCTCACCGGCTGTTCAGAGGACGCGGCAGGCAGCACCGCCGAAACCGCTTCCACTCCTGCTGCACCCGCCCAGTCTTCCGACACAACGGCCACCGGCGCAACCGCTGCACAGACGTCTGAGCTGCTCGCCTCCCTGACCCACGAGGAGATGGAGGAGCTGATCTCCGGCAACACCACGCTGGCCGAACTGGAGCAGAAGCGCTTCAACCTCCCCTCTTCCGGCGCCTCCGATGCGGCCACGGTTTCTCCGGAGGATGCCGCAGCTGCGCAGGCTCCCGCCGCTTCTTCCACTTCTGCTTCCCCGGCTGAGGCTCCGTCTTCTTACGATGTGGAGCTTCAGGCCCTCATCAACCAGCTCTACGCCGTCAAGGCCAATGCCGAGAGCGGCCTGAACAGCGCCATCCAGTCCGCAAAGGACGAGTATCACGCTCTGCCTGCCGACAAGCAGACGGCCACCCGGAAGGTCTCCATCGTGATGGGCAAGAGCAGTGAGCTTCAAAAGCTCGAAGCCGACTGTGACAAGCAGGTAGATGCGATCGTTGAGAAGATGCGCACCCTGCTTCAGGAAAATGGGCAGAGCACCGAGCTTGCCGATCAGGTCAAGGCCTCTTATAAGGCTCAGAAGAGCGCCATGTACGCTTCCCTCAAGAGCCAGCTTCTCGGCTGACCCTCTTGACAATCGCCTTCCAACGTGATATTCTAGGGTTCCTAAAATATCGTGTGGATTTTTACAGCATTCATTTCAGAGCTACTTTTCGCCACACAATGGTTCGCGGAAGCGCCCCATTGTGCGGCGTTTTTTTGCGCCTTTTTGGGGGCACCGCGGGCCGTGTCCGTTTGATTCCCTCAGAAAGGAAGCAGAAAATGAACGATACCTTTATGAAAACCAGACCGGTGCTCCCGCTGCTGGTCTCTATGGCCCTGCCCAACGTCATCTCGATGCTGGTGAACTCGCTGTACAACATCGTGGACAGCCTCTTCGTCGCCCGCATCAGCGAGCAGGCCATGACGGCCCTGTCGCTGGTGTTCCCGGTGCAGAACCTCGTCAACGCCATCTCCATCGGCTTCGGCATTGGCATCAACGCGCAGATCGCACTCCACCTCGGTGCAGGCGACCGCGAAAAGGCGGACATCTCCGCCACCCACGGCATGGCCCTCTCGATCCTGCACGGCCTGCTGTGCACCGTGGCGGGCATCGCCATCATGCCGGGCTTTTTGCGCCGGTTCACCTCGGAGGAGTCGCTGGTCTCGATGGGCGTCCTCTACGCCACCATCGTCTTCCTGTTCTCCATCGTCAACATGGCCGACCTTGCTTTTGAGAAGATGTTCCAGGCCGTAGGCCGGATGAACACCACGATGATCGCGCTGATCGCAGGCTGCGTCTGCAACATTGCACTGGACCCGGTGCTCATCTTTGGCCTTGGCCCGGTGCCTGCCCTGGGCATTGCCGGTGCAGCGCTGGCCACAAACCTCGGCCAGCTCGTCACCCTCTGCATTTACCTCTACTGCTACGCCACCTCCGACCTCCCGGTCCGGCTGCGCCGTAGGCATCTGCACTTCGAGCCCGCACTGGACGGCAAGCTCTACGCCATCGGCATCCCGGCCATTCTGAATCTGGCCCTGCCCTCCCTGCTGGTCACCTTCCTCAACGGCCTGCTGGCAGCCTTCTCACAGAGCTACGTCACGGTTCTGGGCATCTACTACAAACTCCAGACCTTTCTGTATCTGCCGGCCAACGGCATCGTGCAGGGAATGCGTCCACTGGTCGGCTATAACTACGGCGCCAGGGAGCATGGCCGCGTCGCCAGGCTCTACAACCTGACCCTGGGCCTGAGCGCCGCCATCATGGCCGTTGGCACCGTCCTCTGCCTGACCATTTCCGGCTCCCTCATCGGCCTGTTCAGCTCCAACCCGGAGACCATTGCCATCGGCACCACGGCCCTGCGCATCATCTGCCTGGGCTTCGTTGTCTCGGCAGTCTCCACCACCTCTTCCGGCGCGCTGGAGGGTCTGGGCAAGGGGGTTCCCTCGCTGGTCATCTCCCTCTGCCGCTATGTGATCTTCATCATGCCGCTGGCCTGGGTGCTTTGCCGCACCCTTGGCCCCACCGGCGTCTGGCACGCCTTCTGGATCACGGAGGCCTGCTCTGCCGCCATCGCCTTCGTCGTCTACCGCAGAGCTGTCTCAAAGCGCTGAGCCTGCCCTGAAAGCACGACCGCCCCGCCGCATTGGGATGCACTCCCAGCGGCAGGGCGGTTTTTGTTTCAATCTTCCAGACCGCACATCCGGTAAAGCTCCGCAATGCACGGAGACTTATATTCCAGATACCGTTCGATGTCATCGGGGAAACGCTGTGCAGCTTGTTCTTTTACGCTGCTGTACTGCTTCACAGCATCCGGATTCTGGCGCAGAAATTCCCGGAACGTGATATGACGGCGCAGTTCTTCGGAATCTGCTGGGCAGACATACAGATGATGCAGCTGCAAATGCGGTTTGCCAGTATAGCAAAAGGCTTCCCGCCCTTCAATGCCGAGGTTTCCCTCGTGCACGTATCCAATGGATGCAAGCCGCTCAATGGCCGCCTTCAGGCATGTCCTGTCCTGGATGACCACGTCCACATCAATGCAGGGCTTTGCTGACATTCCTTCCACGGAGGTGCTCCCCACATGTTCGATGCGCAGAGCCAACTCCCCCATCGCGGCTTCCAGCTCCGCCCGAATCGCGAAAAAGTCCTCTTTCCATTTGGGATCATAGGGCAAAACGACGACATGCGTTGTTCTCATGTTTCTCTCCTTCTCTCTGCAACAAAAAACGCCCTAAGATTTCTCTTAGAGCGTTTCGATCAAGTCGGCGACTACCTATTTTCACAAGCCGTTTCCAGCTAACTATCTTGGGCA
>OGMO01000512.1_pt1 | contig 35562 bp, 35 predicted proteins | sample 1573241 | NCBI WGS metagenome assembly OGMO01 (sample SAMEA2581896, study PRJEB24529) | metagenome | biome: Human gut stool | place: China | collected 2011 | reverse complement strand
GGTAAAGGCTGCCGTCCTTCTGCTGCAATAAGAGCCACTGGTCCATCGCCGTGAGCTCGTCCTGACGCCTGATCTCCGCCATCGGCACTGTCGCATTGACGTCCTCAGCCGTTCTCGTGCCGCGCCAGGCGCGCACATTTTCTCGGCGCAGCTTCGCAGCGCTCGTGCCGTTCCAATCTTCGCCGCTTCCGCTGCGGAACAGCCAGTCGAAGTTGCTCTTTTTCAGCGTGATCTCTTCCCATGTGGAAAAGCGGTAATAATACCCGCTGCTCGCCCCGTGCGGTCCGGCCAGAGAACATGCACCGCCGACCCGCAGGTCCGCCGGTCCCTCGTCAAAGGTCTCGGCATAGCTTGCTTCCCAAGCTGAGTCTTCGAACACGACCTCTCCCAACACATACTCCCCGAGCGGCATGTCGCAGAGCAGCTGGTCGATCTGATCAAAAAGGCCCTCCGGCACCGTAGGGTCCTTCCGATTTATGCACCACTTGACATAATTTTTCAGCACCGTGCCGCCGGAACGCAGCTCATACAGCTGCGCTTTTTTGCCGCCCTTGATGGGGTTTGCCAGTATGCCGTCTTCCGACAGCATCAGCTCGCAGTACTCCTCTTTTCTGTCTCCGAGGTACACCCTTGCATAGCAGCCCTGCATCACCGACGCAGAGCCGAGGCGCTCATATTCTATCGCGTCCAGCAGTGAAAGGAGATCCTTGATCTCCGGTGTCGACATGCGGTACTCTTCACCGCTGTCCGCCTCCCCCATCTTGACGCTGACGCGCGTGATTTTCCCGCTCGAGGTGCCGAGCAGCGTCTCTGCATCGATGTCCGACTTCGGATTCGTCAAAAAGCACACGGCCATGATCACGACCGCGAGCACCGCCGCCGCGGCGACCCAAAACGCGGGCTTTTTGTAGTGCAGCGCACTCTTCACACGCGTTTTGATGTTTCCCTCGCCGAACGCCAGCGGGCAGGCCGCGACAGCTCTTCCCGGCGCGGCGCAGGACAATAGCGCCTGCGAATAGTCTGCGCGTGCCGCGCCGTCCAGCCCCTTCACGACTCTTTCATCGCACGCGAGCTCGATGTCGCGGCAGAAGAGGATGTAGGCGACCCACACCAGCGGGTTGAACCAGTGCAGCGCGAGCACGAGGTAGCCGAGCACCTTCCACCAGTGGTCGCGGCGGGCAAGGTGCGCGCGCTCGTGCGCGATGACATACGCCGCCGTCCCCTCGTCCATGTGCATGGGGAGATAAATGTTCGGCTTCACCACGCCGAAGACAAACGGCGAATCGACAAATTCGCTCTCATAGATGTTATCTCGCAGTAAAATGGCCGTTGCGAGCTTCTTTTTCAGTTTTCCCGCGCTCACGAGCGCGTGGACGAGCAGCGCCGCCATACCGGCGAGCCAGAGGACGCTGTAGATGTTGAAGTCCACCTGCGCCTGCTGGCGGCTCACGCCGACGGGGACCTCCGCCGCCGAAGGCAGCGTCGGATTCGTGACGATGTCGAGCGTCGCCTGCTCGTAGAGCACCGGCTCGCGCGTTTCCGTCACGATCTCCGTCGGGATCGTCTCGGCACTCGGGATGAGCGAGAGCGCGCTTTCAATCGAAAACAGGCAGACAAGCCGCAGTGCGACCACACCCCAGAGAAGCGGCATGACCCACTTTGGCGCTTTTTTGAGGACAAACCGCAGCACGAGCACCGCCAGAATGAGCCAGCTTGCGCTGATGCTGAGGTTCACGAGCTTCAAAAAGACGTCATCCATGATGATTCTCCTTTCGGTAAAGGTCGATCATTTTCTGCACCTCGTCGAGTTCCTTATCGCTCACGTGGCTCGACTTTGTAAACGCGGCGACAAACGCGGGCAGCGAGCCGTCGAAGCGCTTGTCAAGCAGCTCGTCGATCTCGGCGGTCTGCGCCTCGTCCTGTGAGATGAGCGACGTGACGACAGTATTCTCGTTTTTCAGCACCCCGCGCTCAGAGAGCCGCTTGATGACCGTGTAGGTCGTCGTCGGTTTCCAGCCCAGGTGCTCGGCGCAGAGCGCGACCAATTCACGGCTCTTGACCGGCTCGTGTGCCCACAGAATTTGGCAAAAGCGGTATTCGCTCTCAAAAATTTTTGGCGTTTCCATCTTGTTCCCTCTCTAATCTGTTAGAGTTTATCTGTACACTAACAGATTAGAGCATTTCTGTCAAGCCCTTTTGCGCTCAAATTTAGTTAAGTCTTACTTGACAAGCATCTATTCCCTCCTTATAATAATTCATATCGCACAAAAAGCTCCGCGCAGGAGCTTTTTTTATGTTTGGAGAAAGAGAGTGTCATCCCATGTCAAAAAAAGCCAATCCCGCGGCGCTGCTGCCGATCTTAGTGTTCCTTGTCCTGTATCTGGGCCTCGGCCTTGTCTTTGAGTATGTGCTCAAAATTCCGATGGGATTTTATTCCATCCCCATCGTCGTCATCTTCCTCATCGCGCTGCTCGTGGCCTGCTGCCAGAACCGCGCGCTGTCGTTCGACGAAAAGCTCACGCTGATGGGCCGCGGCGTGGGCGATAGGAACATCATCACGATGCTGCTCATCTTCTTAGCCGCCGGTATGTTCGTCGGCGTCGTGGGCCGCTCGAGCGCGGAGAGCGTTGCGTACTTTATGCTCTCGATCATCCCATCGAAATTCGCCGTGGCGGTGCTGTTCGTCGTGAGCTGCTTTGTCTCCACCGCGATGGGCACGAGCGTCGGCACCATCACACTCATTGTCCCCATCGCCATTCCCATCGCCGCGGCGAGCGGCTATTCCCTGCCGCTGTGTGTCGCGTCCGTCATGGGCGGGGCGATGTTCGGTGACAACCTGAGCTTCATTTCCGACACGACCATCGCCGCCTGCAACGGGCAGGGCTGCGCGATGAAGGACAAATTCCGCGAAAATTTCCACATCGCCTTCCCCGCCGCGCTCGCGTCGCTCGCACTCATCCTCGTGCTGACGCTCCACGCCGACGTGACACCTGCGGAGATTCCGCCCTACAACCTCATTCAGATCATCCCCTATGTGCTCGTGCTCATCGGCGGCATCATCGGTATCAACGTCTTTGTCGTGCTGCTCATCGGTATCGTATCCGGCGCGGTCATCGCGCTCGCGACCGGCGCGACGGGGCAGACCGGCATCCTCGCAGTCAAGGCCCTGCTCGAAAACATGGGCAGCGGCGCGGCCGGGATGTTTGAAACGTCGATGGTCGCAATTTTGGTCTCCGCCATCTGTGCGCTGATCCGCGAGTACGGCGGCTTTGAAGCGCTGCTCGGCTGGATCAGAAAGGCGTTTCGCGGCAAGCGCGGCGGCCAGATCGGCATGGGCCTTCTCGTCGGCGCGATGGATATCGCCACCGCGAACAACACCGTCGCCATCGTCATGGCGAACCCCATCGCCAAGGAAATGAGCGAGGAATACGGCATCACCCCGCGCAAGGCCGCGTCGATCCTTGACACGTTCTCCTGCATCTTCCAGGGCATCATCCCCTACGGCGCACAGATGCTCGTCGCGATCTCCGCGGCGCACGAGCTGGGCTACGCCATCTCAGCGTTCGACATCATTCCGAACCTCTTCTACCCCTATCTTCTGGCGGTGAGCTCATTCTTCTTCATCGCGATCGACGGCAAAAAGAAAGCGTGATCAATGGTTGACCATAATCTGCTTCAGTGCAAAAAGCTCTTTCTTTTCGACCTCGACGGCACGCTGTACTTGGGCGACCGGCTTTTTCCCGGCGTCCGCGAGCTGCTCTCTGCCATCCGCGCACGCGGCGGACAGTACCGCTTTCTGACAAACAACTCCTCGCGCAGCGTGGAGGCCTACATGCAGAAGCTCACGCGCCTCGGCGTCGCGGCGGAGTCGGGCGATTTTCTCACCTCGGTCGACGCGCTGATTCACTATCTCCGCGAGCACGGCGGAGAAGACCGACGCTATTACGTCTGCGGTACGGAGTCGATGAAATCCCAGCTCCGCGCGGCGAGCTTTACCGTCGCAGAACGGCGTGAAGACGCGAACGCGCTCCTGATGGGCTTCGACACCGAGCTGACATTTCAAAAGCTGGAGGACGCCTGCATCCTGCTCGGACAGGGCGTTCCCTACCTTGCGACCAATCCCGACTGGGTCTGCCCCACGGCCTACGGCTTCGTGCCCGACTGCGGTAGCGTGTGCGAAATGCTCTGGCGCGCGACATCCCGCCGCCCCATCGTCATCGGCAAGCCCGAACCACTGATGTCGCAGCTCGCGATGCTCGAGGCGGGCGTTTCCGCGCAGGAAACACTGCTCGTGGGCGACCGTATCTACACGGATATCGCCAGCGGCGCGAACGCAGGCATCGACACGCTGCTCGTCCTCTCTGGCGAGACGAAGGAAGAAGACCTCCCCACCGCTGACCCGCAGCCGACGTTCGTTCTGCCGGACGTCGCCGCACTGCTGAACATCTTAGAATCTTAAAAAGGAAGACCTATGGCAAACATCATCGAAATCCACGATTTTTCCGATCCCGCGCTCGACGTCTACGCGCGCCTGACCGAAAACCAACTGCTCAATCGCGCGGACCCCGACAACGCGCTCTTCGTCGCGGAAAGTCCGCTCGTCATCGGCCGCGCACTGGATGCGGGCTGTGAGCCGGTGTCGTTTCTGATGGAGCGGCAGCATACGCAGGGCAAGGGGCGCGAAATTCTCGCCCGCTGCTGTCAAGATATTCCGGTTTACACCGCTGATGAATCTGTGCTGACGCAGCTCACAGGCTTTCACCTGACGCGCGGCATGCTCTGCGCCATGCGGCGGCCGAAGCTCCAAAGCGTCGAGGACATCTGCCGCGATGCGCGGCGCCTCGTCGTGCTCGAAAACGTGATGAATCCGACGAACATCGGCGCGATCTTCCGCTCCGCCGCCGCGCTCGGCATGGACGCGGTGCTGCTCACGACTGCGGGCAGCGATCCGCTCTATCGCCGCGCCTCGCGCGTCAGTATGGGAAATGTGTTCCTCATCCCGTGGACCTACCTGCCCGAAAGCGGCGACTGGACGCAGCTTTTGCGCGGTCTCGGCTTCCGCACAGTCGCGATGGCACTGCGCAACGACTCCGTACGGCTCGACGATCCGCGCCTTGCCGCCGAAGAAAAGCTTGCCATCGTCATGGGCACGGAGGGTGACGGGCTCGCATCCTCGACCATCGCGAGCTGCGACTACACGGTCAGGATCCCGATGTACCACGGCGTCGACTCGCTCAACGTCGCCGCAGCGAGCGCCGTGGCGTTCTACGAGCTGGGCCTTCCCCCGCTGAACGAAAAGGAGGACTGACATGCTGAACAATACCGGCTTCGACCTCTGGGCCGACGGCTATGACAAGAGCGTCGGCCTCTCCGACGAAAACGACCGCTACCCATTTGCGGGCTACCGCGCCATGATGAACGCGCTCTATCAGCGCGTGCTTGCGCAGAGCGGGCGTGATGTGCTGGATATCGGCTTCGGCACGGGCATACTGACCTCGCGGCTCTACGAGCAGGGCTGCCGCATCTATGGGCAGGACTTTTCCGCGCGCATGATCGAACTGGCGCAGGCAAAAATGCCGGACGCGCGGCTCTATCAGGGCGATTTTTCCAAAGGCCTTGTGCCCGAGCTTTGCGCGCAGCAGTACGACGCCATCGTCGCGACCTACTCGCTCCACCACCTGACGGACGCGCAGAAAATCGACTTTCTGCGCGCACTCCTGCCGCTTTTGAAGCAAGACGGCTGTATTTTCATCGGCGACGTCGCCTTCCGCACCCGTGGCGAGCTCAAAGCGTGCCGAAACGCGGCGGGCAGTGAGTGGGACGAGGATGAAATTTACTTCGTCTACGGCGAACTCCGCCCTCACTTCCCTGCGCTGACGTTTGAATCCTTCTCCCACTGCACCGCGCTTTTGACGCTGCGCCGCTGATTCCCCGGGAAATACGATAAAAAGCCTCTGTATGGTCAACCCATACAGAGGCTTTTCTGTGAAGCATTATTCCTTTTCAGTCGTTCAAATGGTCGAGGATCGCCGCGATCAGCTGCTCCTTGCCCGTGCCCTTTTCGGCAGAGAACGGAATGACGAGCTCATCGTCGCGCAAACTCAGCGTCTCGCGAATTTGGGCAAGATTCGGCTCGATCTCGCGCGCTTTGAGCTTGTCGAGCTTGTTTGCCACGATCACGGCGGGACAGCCCGTCTGCACGAAGTAGTCGTGCATCGTCACGTCGTCCGCCGTCGGCTTGTGCCGCGCGTCGACGATCTGCACACCGAGGTGAATGAGTCCCGCAGACTGGAAATAGTTTTCCATCAGCTTGCCCCAGCGGTCGCGCTCGGTCTTGGAGACCTTGGCGTAGCCGTAGCCCGGCAGGTCGACGAGGTAGAGCTTGCCGTCGATCTTAAAGTAGTTGATCTGCGAGGTCTTGCCCGGGGACGCACCCACGCGGGCAAAGTTCTTGCGGTTGACAAGCCGGTTGATGACGGACGATTTGCCGACGTTCGACCGCCCCGCAAACGCGAGCTGCGGCATCCCGTCGCGCACGAACTGCTTTTCCGACGCCGCCGAGAGGATGAATTCGACCTTGTTGAAGTTGATCGCCATGGTTTTCGTTTCCTTTCAGCTCATTTCGCCCGCACGCAGCGTGCTGTGCGCGCTCTCCTGCACGGGAGGAAGATAGCTCTCGTGTGCGGCAGCGGTGCATTTTTCGGGCAGCACGAGCGCCTCGGCAAAGACGGCGTCCACCGTCTCGACCGGTACAAAGCGCAGCTTTTCGCGCACCAGCGGGTCGATCTCGTCGAGGTCCTTTTCATTCTCCTTCGGGAAAATGACCGTATGTACGCCCGCGCGCAGCGCGCCCATTGTCTTTTCGCGCAAGCCCCCGATGGCGAGCACACGGCCGCGCAGCGTGATCTCGCCCGTCATGGCGACATCGCGGTGTACCGCCTGCCCCGTCAATGCGGAGAGCACCGCTGTCGCGATGGCGATACCGGCGCTGGGTCCGTCCTTGGGGATGGCCCCCTCAGGGAAGTGGATATGGATGTCCTTCGTCTTGTAGAAGTCCGGCGCGATGCCGAGCTCCTGCGCCCGCTGGCGCAGGCACGAGAGTGCCGCGCGGCAGCTCTCCTGCATCACGTCGCCCAGGTTGCCCGTGAGCTCGACCTTGCCGCTGCCATCCATCACGCCGACCTCGACGGGCAGAATTTCACCGCCCACCTCGGTCCACGCAAGGCCGTTCACCACGCCGACAAGGTCCTTTTCGGGAATCTTCTCCTGTGCAGCACGCGGCGCACCGAGGAAGTCCTTGATGTTCTTCTCTGTCACGGTGACTCGCTTTACATCGCTTGTGGCAAGCTGCATTGCCGCCTTGCGGCAGATCTTTCCGAGCTGACGCTCAAGCGAGCGCACGCCGCTCTCGCGCGTGTAGAGCGCGATGGCCGCGCGGATGGCGCTCTCGTCCACGCGCAGGCTCGAGGCCGTCAGCCCGTGGGTCTGACGCTCCTTGGGCAGCAGGTGCCGCTGCGCGATCTGCACCTTCTCCTCGTCCGTGTAGCTGGGGATTTCAATGATCTCCATGCGGTCGAGCAGCGGGCGCGGAATGGTGTCGAGCGTGTTGGCCGTCATGATGAACATCACGCGGCTCAGATCGACGGGAATTTCAAGATAGTGGTCGCGGAAGGCGTAGTTCTGCTCGCTGTCGAGCACTTCGAGAAGTGCGCTCGCGGGGTCGCCGCGCCCGTCGCTGCCCATTTTGTCGACCTCGTCGAGCACGAGCAGCGGATTCATCGAGCCGCTGCGGGAGATAGCCTCGATGATGCGGCCGGGCATCGCGCCGATGTAGGTCTTGCGATGGCCGCGGATGTCCGCCTCGTCACGCACGCCGCCGAGCGACAGCCGCGCGACCTTGCGGTTCATCGCCTTGGCGACCGACAGTGCGATTGACGTCTTACCGACGCCCGGAGGGCCGACGAGACATAAAATCTGCCCCTTCGCCTCGGGGTTGAGCTGGCGCACGGCGATGAACTCTAAAATGCGCTCCTTGACCTTCTGCAAGCCGTAGTGGTCGCGGTCAAGAATCTTGCGCGCGGCGTCTACGCTGGCGCGCTCCTTCGTCTCCTCGCCCCAGGGCATTTCCATGCAGGTGTCGAGATAGTTGCGCAGCACACTCGCCTCGGCGCTGCCGAACGGCTGCTTGGCGAGCTTGTCCACATCTTTCAGCAGCTTGCGCTCCACTTCTTCGCTCAGGTGCGCCTTGCTGATCTTCTCGCGGTACTCGTCGAGTTCTTCGTCCTCCCCGCCCTCACCGATCTCGTTCTGTAAGACCTTGATCTGCTCGCGCAGGACAAAATCCTTCTGAATTTTTCCGACGCGGGAGCGGACCTTGCTTTCAATGTCCTGCTCCATGGCGGTAACTTCGATCTCGCGGCGCAGAATCTCGTTCATGCGCTGCAATCTCGGCAGCGGGCGCAGCTCGTCGAGGATATCCTGTTTGTCCTGATAGCGCAGGTTGAGCTGCTGGGCAATAAAATCGGCGAGATAGCCGGGATCGTTCGTCGACAAAATGGCGGCGTAGACATCGTCCGGCAATTTCTGCGCGAGCTCGGCATATTCCGTCACGCTGGCGTAGGTCTGGCGCAGCATCGCCTCCGTCCGCTTGCTATGGCGCGAGGTGGCCGGCTCATCGATGAGCTCGACCTGCGCCTGCAAAAACGGCTCGCGCTGCCACAGCCGCTTGAGGCGGGCGCGGCACGCGCCCTCCATCATCACGCGCAGCACGCGGTCAGACACGCGCAAAATCTGCGTCACGCGCGCGACCGTGCCGATCTCGTACAGGTCTTTTTCCTCCGGCTGCTCCACGCCGATCTCGCGCTGGGTGACGAGAAAGATCTCCTCCCCGTTTTCCATGGCGCGCTCAAGCGCGTGCACGGAAATCGGACGCTCGAGATCAAAGCTCGTGTTCATGCGAGGGAACACATTGAGCCCGCGCATGGCAATGACCGGAAGATTTTTTGTTACAGGTTCCATGGGGTTTCTCCTTATGAAGCGGAGTCTGCCGGCAGCGACGGCTGCGGCGTCTCCTCTTCTTTCTCTGTGCGGTGGGAAATTTTCGGCTGTTCCGTCCCCTCCACGCAGCCCGGCGTGATGGTCACGCGGTCGATCGTGCGGTCGGACGGGATGTCGTACATCACGTTCATCAGCAGACCCTCCATTACCGCGCGCAGGCCGCGCGCGCCGATCTTGCGCTCGATGGCCTTGTCGGCAATCGCTTCGAGCGCCTTGGGCTCGAACGTGAGCTCAGCGTCGTCGTAAGAAAACAGCTTTTGATACTGCTTGACAAGCGCGTTTTTCGGCTGGGTCAGAATTTTGACAAGGTCGTCGCGCGTCAGCGCGTCGAGCGCCGTGATGACCGGCAGTCTGCCGACCAGCTCGGGGATGATGCCGAACTTCAAGATATCGTGCGGCTGCACCTCGCGTAAAATCTTGCTCTCGTCCACATCGTTCTTGCTCTTGAGTTCTGCGCCGAAGCCCATCGACTTGCGGTCGAGACGGCTCTCGATGATCTTCTCGATGCCCTCGAACGCGCCGCCGCAGATGAAGAGGATGTTGTGCGTGTCGATCTGGATGAACTCCTGATGCGGGTGCTTGCGGCCGCCCTGCGGCGGGACGTTGGCAACCGTGCCCTCGACGATTTTCAGCAATGCCTGCTGCACGCCCTCGCCGGAGACGTCGCGCGTGATGGAGGTGTTCTCGCTCTTGCGGGCGATCTTGTCGATCTCGTCGACATAGATGATTCCGCGCTCGGCGAGCTCCACATCGTAATCCGCCGCCTGAAGCAAGCGGAGCAGAATGTTTTCCACATCGTCGCCGACGTAGCCCGCCTCGGTGAGGGTCGTCGCGTCCGCGATGGCGAACGGCACCTTCAGAATGCGGGCGAGCGTCTGGGCAAAGAGCGTCTTGCCGCTGCCGGTGGGGCCGAGGAGCAGGATGTTGCTCTTTTGCAGCTCCACCTCGTCGTCGCCGCCGAAGAAGATGCGTTTATAGTGGTTGTAGACGGACACGGACAACGCGACCTTGGCCGCCTCCTGCCCGATGATATACTGGTCGAGCACCTCGCGAATTTCGCGCGGCGTGGGGATCGAGTCGGGCGCTTCCAGCTCGTCGTGCGGCTCGTAGCCGTCCTCCAGCACGTCCATGCACAGGCGGACGCACTCATCGCAGATGCGCACGCCCGGCCCCTGGATCATGCGGTGCACTTCGTGCTCGCTCTTGCCGCAGAACGAGCAGCGAAGCTCTTTTTTCCTATCTTCACTCATAAGTCAAACTGTCCTTATCTCTTGTAAATGACCTTGTCCACAAGGCCGTAGGCCTGCGCCTCATCCGCCGTCATCCAGTGGTCGCGCTCGGAGTCGAGCTTGACCTGCTCGGGCGTCTTGCCGGTGTTCTCGGCCAGGATCTTATTCAAGCGCTGCTTGATGCGCAGGAAGTGCTCCACGTCGCTCTCCATATCCGTGACCTTGCCCTGCGTACCGGCGGAGGGCTGGTGGATCATAATCTCCGCGTTCGGCAGCGCAATGCGCTTGCCCTTGGCGCCGGACGAGAGCAGGAACGCGCCCATGCTGGCGGCGAGGCCGACGCAGATGGTGGACACGTCGCACTTGATATACTGCATCGTGTCGTAGATCGCCATGCCGGCCGTCACACTGCCGCCGGGGGAATTGATATAGAGCTGGATGTCCTTGTCGGGGTCCTTGGCCTCGAGGAATAAAAGCTGCGAAACGATCAGGCTCGCGGTCGCATCGTTGACCTCTTCGCCGAGGAAAATGATGCGGTCTTCCAGAAGGCGGGAGAAAATGTCGTAAGAGCGCTCGCCGCGGTTGGTCTGTTCAATGACGTAAGGGACTAAACTCATCTTGGTAACCTCCTCGTTCATACCCTGTTCAAAAAATTGGTATGTACACAATCAACCACAAATGGCAGGCATTTGTGGTTGATCGTCGTTTCTATCTATTATGGCCGCTTTGCCGATTATTCAGCCTTTTCTTCTTCCTTCTTGGCGGACTTTTTGGCAGCGGTCTTCTTGGCGGGCTTTTCCTCGTCTTCAGCGGCTTCGCCCTCGGCTTCCTTCTTGGGAGCCTTCTTCTTTTCGATCTTCGCGCTGTCCACGACGACGCTGATGGCCTTGTCGCGGATGATCTGCGTGCGGACGGACATGGCGTCAAGATACTTCTTCAGCTCGCCCACGTCCATGCTGTACTTCTCAGCAAGGTCGTTGTACTGCTTTTCGACCTCCTCGTCGGTGGCCTCGAGCTTCTCTTCCTTGATGATGGCGTTCACGGCGAGGTCCATGCGCACCTGACGGGTCGCGGGCTCCTTGCCCTCCTCCAGGAACTTGGCTTCATCCATGTTGGTCATCTTGCAGTACTGGTCATAGGGGATGCCCTGAGACTGTAAGCGCTGCTTGAACTCCTCGAGGAAGCGGGCGCACTGCTCATCGATGAGCGCATCGGGGATGTCGCACTCGATGTTCGCGGCGACCTTCTCCATCAGCTCGTTCTCGACGGCATACTTGGCGGACTGCTCGCGCTGCTCGGTGATCTCGCGCTTGATGCTGTCCTTGAGCTCCTTGAGCGTGTCGTACTCGGACACGTCCTTGGCAAAGTCGTCATCAAGCTTGGGAAGCTCCTTGCACTTGATCTCCTTGGCCTTGACGTGGAAGACGACCTTCTTGCCGGCGAGGTCCTTGTGATAATCCTCGGGGAAGGTGATGTCGAGATCCTTCTCTTCGCCGGCTTTCATGCCGATGACCTGATCCTCAAAGCCGGGGACGAAGCTGCCGGAGCCGAGCTCGAGCTCGTAATTCTCGCCCTTACCGCCCTCGAACGCTTCGCCGTTGTCGAAGCCCTCGAAGTCGATGACGGCGATGTCGCCCTTCTTGGCCTTGCGGTCGACGGAGACGAGGCGGGCGTTGCGCTCGGCCATCTCATTGAGGCGCTCCTTGACATCGTCGGCGCTGACCTTGATCTCTTCCTTCTCAGCCGTCAGGCCCTTGTACTCGCCGAGCTTGACCTCGGGATACACGGCAACGGTCGCCTTGAAGGTGAAGCCGTTCTCGTCGATCTTGTCGTCCACGATCTCGATCTCGGGATAGCCGACAACATCGAGGCCGCTCTGGCCGATGGCCTGCGTATATGCCTCGGGCAGGGCGATGTCAACGGCATCGCTGTAGAAAACGCCCGCGCCGTAGAGCTTTTCGATCATCTTGCGGGGGGCCTTGCCGGGGCGGAAGCCGGGAATGCTGAGCTTGCCGCGGGCCTTGGCGTAGGCCTTGGCAACGGCGGCTTCAAATTCCTCCGCGCCGACCTCGACGGTCACCGCGACTCTGCTCTTTTCCAGCTTTTCAACATTTTTGACAGTCATGATTTCTTTTTCCTCCGTTTAACATCAGATAATGATGCTTTTGCAAAGTGGAATTATACCATAGCTTCCTCAAAATTTCCACCCTTTTTTGCATCAATTTATGTCTTAATTGCAAATTTTTACAGGCTGAAAGGCGACATAATCCGCCGCGATCAGCGCATATTCGGTTTTTTCGCGCATCCCCTCGAACGCGCGGCGGTGCGTGTAGCCGTGCAGATGCCCGTAATAGCAGCGCTCGACCTCGTATTTGTCGAGAAGCTCGAGCATCTCGGGACACTTGTAGCCCTGATAGATGGGCGGATAGTGCAGAAAGCAGTAGATGGGCTTCCCCTCCGCCGCCTTGAGCGACGCTTCAAGCCGCAGCGCCTCGCGCGCGAGCATCTTGCCCGTGTGCGTCCCCGCGGCGTCCTCTTCATAAAACCAGCCGCGCGTGCCGCAGATGGCGTGGTCGCCGTAGAAAAAGGCGTTGTTGTAGAGGATATCGAGCGTTGTGATGTCGTGCTCGGCAAAAAACTTTTTCATCTTCGACGCCGTGCCCCACCAGTAGTCGTGGTTGCCCTTCAAAAGGAGCTTCTTCCCCGGCAGCGCGTCGATAAACTGAAAATCCGGCAGCGACTGCTCGAGCGACATGCCCCACGAGATATCCCCCGCGATGACGATGACGTCGTCATCGTTCAGCTTGGAAAAATTCTCCTGAATGCGCTCGACATAGTTCGCCCACTTGGGGCCGAACACGTCCATGGGCTTATTCGTGCCGAGCGATAAGTGCAGGTCGCCGATCGCGTATAATGCCATCGCGTGCCTCCCTTCCAAAGTCAGATCAAAATGCGTTTTCGATGTAGGCGATGCGCGTGTTGCCCGCGCTGTGGCGCACATCGGTGTAGACCTCCGCCACGTCAAAGCGGGCGGGCACATCCAGCTCGCGCTCGCTCAAGTACAAAAGCGCCGCGGCACGCAGCTTTTCCTGCTTTTTCACCGTGACGTACTCGCGCGGCGCACCGTACTGCAAATTTGTGCGCAGCTTCACCTCGACGAACAGCAGCACGCCGTCCTTCTCGGCGATGAGGTCGATCTCGCCGAAGCGGCAGCGCCACTCTCGTTCCACGATGCGGCAGCCGCGCTCGCTCAGATACTTTTCGACCAGCGCCTCGCCCCAGTCGCCGTCCTGCTTCGTGCTCATCGCCGCGCCTCCCACTTTTTGAGGAACGTCATGCGGTGCACGGGGCTCGGGCCGTACTGATCGAGCATCTGGTAGTGGAGCTTTGTGCCGTAGCCCTTGTGCCTGGCAAACTGATACTCGGGATACATCGGGTCGAGCACTTCGACCACATAATGGTCACGGCTGACCTTCGCCAGCACGCTCGCCGCGGCGATGGATAAGCTCGCGCCGTCCCCGCCGACGATGGTCTCGTGCGTCGTGGTGATCTTTGCCGACGCGCCGTGGTCGCGGTTGCCGTCGATGAGCGCATAGTCCGCTGGGATTTGCAGCGCATCGATGGCGAGCTGCATCGCCTTCATGCGTGCGCTCAAAATATCCGTTGCGTCGATCTCCTTCTCGTCGACGGACGCGATGGCGTAGGCGACGGCTTTTTCACAGATGACGGGAAACAGCGCCTCGCGCTTTTTCTCCGTCATCTTCTTGGAGTCATTCAGCCCCTCGATCTCACAGCCCTCTGGCAGGATGACGGCGGCGGCGTACACAGGGCCCATCAGCGGCCCCGCGCCCGCCTCGTCCACGCCGCAGACGGATGAAAAGCCCGCGGCGCGGGCTTTGTCCTCGTAGTGTAGGTTGACGCTCATGTGCGCTCGCCCTTCGGCGGGAATTCGAGCGTAAAGCGGCCGAGCTTGCCGCCGCGAAACTCGTCGAGCAGGATACGGCTCATGCGCTCGGTGTCCACCTCGCCGCCGGAGATCAAAAATCCGCGCTTGCGCCCCGCCTTTTCGAGCAGTGCATAGCCGTCGTCCTCTTCCGAAACGGTGAGCTTGTAGCGCTCCTCGATGGCCTTGGGATAATTTTTGCCGAGGTAATCCATCAGGCGCATGGCGAGCTCTTCGATGTCGATGACCTCGTCGCGGATCGCGCCGGTGAAGGCTAAACGCACGCCGACGCTGCTGTCCTCAAATTTTGGCCACAGGATGCCTGGCGTATCAAGGAGCTCGAGCGTCTTGTCGACCGGCACCCACTGCTTCGTGCGCGTGACGCCCGGGCGGTCCTCCGCCTTGGCGCTCTTGCGGCCAGAGACTTTGTTGATGAAGGTCGACTTACCGACATTCGGGATGCCGAGTACCATCACGCGCAGCACGCGGCCGATCTGGCCCTTGGCCTCGTAAGAGGCGATCTTATCGTGCAGCAGCGTGCGCACGGCGGAAGAAAACTGCTTCACGCCCCCGCCCTGCTTCGCGTCCGTTTCGATGACGGCGCAGCCGAGCGAGCGGAAATACGCCGCCCACTTTTTCGTCATTTCCGGGTCTGCCTGATCGACGCGGTTCAAAACGATCAAACGGGGCTTGCCCGCCGTCAGCTCGTCCACATCGGGGTTGCGGCTGCTCATGGGAATGCGTGCATCTAAAATCTCACACACAGCGTCCACATTGCCGAGTTCCGCCGTGATCATACGGCGGGTCTTGGTCATATGTCCCGGGAACCAGCTGAGAGAATCCAACTGCATTTTCTCAGTCCCCCTTTACTTTAGAAGACCGATGCGGCCAAACTCGCGCTGCTCGGTCAGATAGTCGCGTCCCGGGAAGACGAGGAACACCGCCTTGCCGATCAGAAGGCGCATGTCCACCGTGCCGAGCGAGGAATCGCGGCTGTCGTTCGAATGGTTGCGGTTGTCACCCATGAGGAAGACTTCGCCCTCCGGCACGGTAAGCGGGAACACGGTGCCCTCTTCGCGATAGGTGTAGTCGTTGATGTAGTCCTCGTCCAGAAGCTCGCCGTCCACATAGACCTGACCCAAATTAAAGTCGATGTCCACGGTCTGGCCCGCGGTGGCGATGACGCGCTTGACGATGGGCTTCGAGTCAAAGGTCTCCTTGCGCGCGATGACGATATCGCCGACCTGATAGTCGCCGCAGAGCAGCGAGTTGACGACGAGAAGCCGGTCGCCGTCCTGCAGCGTCGGGATCATTGACGGGCCGGAAACGCCCATCAGCCGCACAAGAAACGTAAACACCAGCACAACGACCAGCAGCGCCGAGACGAGAGACGAGACCGTCTCATACATGTCGCGTCCGGGGATCTTTTCCACGATCTCCTCCTGCGGCTGCTCGCTGATCTCCATTTTCTGATCAAATTCATCCATTTCGGTCTCCTAAACCCAGCGCCGCGCAGCGGCGGACTAACAGTCTCCCTCTGCGGCAAAATGCGCCTGATTTTCTAATGTATTATTGTAGCACGCTTTTTGAAAAAGGCAACAAAAAAAGCATGGCGGAAACGCCATGCTTTTTTGTTCTCAAAGAATCTGCCTTACAGCTTCTCGCGGATCTTGGCAGCCTTACCGACGCGGCCGCGCAGGTAATACAGCTTGGCGCGGCGAACATAACCGCTGCGCACGGTCTCGACCTTCTCGATGAGGGGGGAGTGGATGGGGAACACCTTCTCGACGCCGACGCCGTAGGCAAGACGACGAACGGTGAAGGTCTCCTCAAGACCGCCGTGCTTCTTCGCGATGACGATGCCCTCGAAGACCTGGATACGCTCGCGGGAGCCTTCCTTGATCTTGACATGAACGCGGACGGTGTCGCCGACGTTGATGACGGGCATTTCCTTTTTCAGCTGCTGGGATTCGAGCTCTTTGATGAGATCCATGGATATTTTCCTCCTATTTATAGGCGTTCTTGACCGCTTTTCTTCGGCGCTGTCGGGACTCTTTCACCCGCGCACGGCAGAGGACCGCCCTTTTCAAGCTATGGTAGCATATCACATCCCCAACGGGAATGCAAGCATTATTTGCAAAAACACGGCAGAAATCAGCGGAAAACGTTCATTTCCGCGTCGTAGACCTCTTTTCGGCGCACGCGAACAAAGTCCGGCGCGATCTCCGGCAGGTGCCGCGCGACCGCCGCGCCGATCAGCGCGGGGTTGAGGCCCGGGTCCTGCGCGGCGACGACCGCATCGGCGAGGATCACGCCCTCCCCCTCCGTCAGCGTGAGCGAGCGGATGAGCGGCGCAATGTTGAGCTCGGTCATGCCCTTGTGCTTCGTGCGCTTTTCGACAAAGATCTCCTCCTGCGTAAAAAACTCGCGGATGCGCTCGCACGCACCCTCGGGCACGCCGTTGTCGTATTCCATTTCGAGCTGCGCGCGCAGGTTGACCATCTCGCGCACGGGGCGCGTCACGCTATAGCAGTCCAGCACGCGAAGACCTGCGGGCATACCGGTGTTCAGTGCCTCGGCCACACCCTCGCCCGTGCTGTCTTCCACGCTTTCAAAGTCCAGAATTTCGCAGTCGCTCGACTGCCCCACGGGCAGCGGCAGCACGATGGACAGAATCGGGTGCGGGTGGAAGCCGTTGGAGTGCTTGATAGAAAGGCCCGCGCGCGGGAACACGCGCTGGAACGTGCGCATCACGTCAAGATGCGAAATGTAGGACGCTTGATGCTCCTTGACAAAAACCAGCCGCAATTTAGACATCGCATTTCCCTCCTACCATGCAGTTTGCGCCGCAGGCGTTGCAGTGCGTGCGGCAATCCGGCGTCGTCACACCCTCATAGCTCAGCGCGTGCTCGCGCTTCAAATACCCCGGTGCAACGCCGCAGGAGATCATGCTCCACGGCAGAATTTCATCCTCGCTGCGGCGGCGGTTGGCGTAAAAGTGCGGGTCAAGACCGCACTCCTCAAAGGCCTCCATCCAGCGGTTCAGATCAAAATAGTCCTCCCACGCGCTGAGCGTCTCACCCTTGCGCCACGCGGTCTCGATGACCTTGCCGAGCCGGCGGTCGCCGCAGGAGATGACCGCCTCCATAAAGCTCGTGGGCGAGGGGTGCCAGTTGTACGTGACGGACTTGGTGTTCATCGCCTCGCGCAGGAGCTTGACGCGGCGCTCGTACTCTTCAATGGGGATCTGCGGCTCCCACTGGAACGCCGTGTGCGGCTTTGGCACAAACCACGAGGTCGACACCGTGATGCGCACGCCGCGCGTCTTGTTGAGTGCGCTTTCGCGCCAGGCGTGCATGACATGGGCCGCGATGTCGGCAATGCCGAGCACGTCCTCGTCCGTCTCGGTCGGAAGGCCGAGCATGAAGTAGAGCTTGACCGCGCTGTATCCGCCCGCAAACGCGCGGCGGCAGGATTCGAGCAGGTCTTCCTCCGTCAGATTCTTGTTGATGGCGTCGCGCAATCTCTGCGTGCCCGCCTCGGGCGCAAACGTGAGGCCGGTCTTTCTGCCCTTTTGCAAGCGCTCCATCAGCGCCATGGAGAAGTTGTCCGCGCGCAGCGACGGCAGCGCGAGCGTCACATGCCGCTGGGCACAGAAGTCCTCTAAGTCGTCGCACAGCTCGACAAGGTGCGGATAGTCGGACGTCGAGAGCGACGAGAGCGTCATATCCTGATAGCCCGAGTCCTCGACGGCTTCAACGGCGTAGCCGCGCAGCAGCTCCTCCGAGCGGTTGCGCACGGGACGGTAGACATACCCCGCCTGACAGAAGCGGCAGCCGCGGATGCAGCCGCGAAACAGTTCGAGCGACACACGGTCCTGCACGATCTCGGTCGAGGGAACGATGGTCTTGGTCGGATAGTAGGCCTTGTCCATGTCCCGCATGATGCGCTTTAGGACGACCTTGGGCGCACCCTCGTTTGCCGTGATGGACTTGACCGTGCCGTCGTCGTTGTAGGCAACGTCGTAAAGGCTCGGCACATAGACGCCCGGGATCTGCGCGGCGCACACGAGAAACTCGTGCTTGCTCCAGCCCTCTCGCCGCGCCTGACGGTGCAGCTCGATGAGCTCGACATCCATCTCCTCGCCCTCGCCGATAAGAGCAAGATCGATAAAATCCGCGATGGGTTCGCAGTTGTACATCGCCGTGCCGCCCGCGACAACGAGCGGTGTGAGCGCCGTGCGTTCGCTCGCGTGCAGCGGCACGCCTGCTAAGTCCAGCATGTCGACCATCGCGGGGAACGCCATCTCATAGCCAATGGAAAAGGCGATGATGTCAAAATCCTTGATCGGGTCAAACGATTCGAGCGCGTAGAGCGGGATGTTCGCATTTCGCATCTCCTGCTCCATGTCGCCCCAGGGGGCGAAGCAGCGCTCGCACCACACGCCCTCAATATTGTTCATCACACCGTACAGAATGCGCATGCCGAGGTTAGACATGCCGATCTCATACGTGTCGGGAAAGCAGAAGGCGACGCGCGTGTCGACCTTGCTCTTGTCCTTCATGATCGCGTTGAATTCCCCGCCGACATAGCGTGCGGGCTTCTGCACGCGGGGCAAAATGCGTTCCAATCTCTTATCCACAAAAGTTCTCCTCTGAAGTAAGCAAAAATAAAAAGCCGAAAATGGGCACAAACATCCATTTTCGGCTATTCTACACTTTTATTGCGCGACGCGCAAGTCTCAGTTCTTTGAGCGCGCTTAAAAGCAGTGCCAGTGCGGCAAAAATAACGAGCGCGCCGCCGCGCGTCTGCACATAGAGATACACTACCCCGCCCAGCAGCGCGAGCGAACAGAGGACGCCCGCAAGCGCCGCGGCCGCGTCGCCCACGAGCGGGCCAAACAACGCCGAGACCGCAAGATTCAGCGCGTGCGAGCCGTCGAGCGGCGGGATAGGCAGCAGGTTGAACGCGCAGAGCAGAATGTGCGCGCCAGCGAAGACGAAGCCCTCCACCCACACATAGTGCAGCGAAAACCACGCCGTCAGAACGCCGCAGACGAGGTTCATGCCGCAGCCCGCGAGCGTGACAACAAGCTCGCGTCCGTAGGAGAGCCTTTGCGCTCCGCGCGCGTGCAGTACCGCGCCAAACGCGCTGAGACGCAGCCCCTCGATGGGCACGTGGAATGCCCGCAGCGCCAGAAGATGCCCGCACTCGTGCAGCGCGGCGGCCAGCAAAATCGAGAGCACGATCGTCAGCGGGCTCACGATGGCCGCGAGCAGAATGAGCAGCCAGAAGCTCCACGAAACGTGGAGCCCGCGTTCAGGGAACCGCATAGTAAACGGGGTTCAGGTACTCTTCCCCGTCGTGCACCTCAAAGTGGAGGTGCGAGCCCGTGGCGTTGCCGGTCGAGCCAACTTTAGCGATCGCATCGCCCTTTTTGACACTCTGTCCCGCGCTCGCGGTGATGGCGCTGCAATGGGCGTAGAGCGTTGAAAATCCGCCCTCGTGGTTGACCGTCACATAGTTGCCGAGGATATTGCTCTCCCCCACCGTGCCGACGGTGCCGTCGGCAAAGCAGGCGACGGAGGCGCCCTCCTCGCCCGCGATGTCCATGCCGTAATGGAAGCACTCGCCCGCGCCGTTCGGGTCGTCGCGCCAGCCGAACGGCGATGTCACCGTGCCGGACAGCGGCGTCGTGTACGAAAAGCCTAAAATGCGCTGCTCGCCCACGGCGAGTGCGGGCAGCTCCCGCGCGCTCGTGAGGTCGGAGACGTCCTGCTCCGAGACCGTCATGCCGATCAGATTGCCCGAGACCTCCTGCGCCTTGCTCTCGCCGCCAAACACCGCGACATAGGCCTCCGACAGCGAATCGCCCCAGTCCTGCTCGCCGGATGCCGCACGCCCGACTGCGGAAAACGCCGAGATGAAGTCCGCGTCGCGCACCAGCCACTGCCCCAGCGTCCCGCGCAGCGCGCTTAAGTTCCCCGGCATCAGCAGCTTGAGGCCAATGAGCGCCACAAACAGCGCCCCGCAGACGATGAGCTGCACCCAAAGCCGCGGCACTCCCATCTCCTTGCCGCGAGACACGCGCGATGTGCGCGTTCGCGGCGCAACGCGCTTTCCGCTCCCGCTGTATGTTGTCCACTGCCGCCGCTTCTTCATGCCGCCCGCCTCCCGTCCATTTCTGCCATAGCCTATGTGGACGAGGAGGAAAAAATACCTCCGCCATGTAGCGGAGGTACTTGAGGCCATTTTATTCTTCCATTTTATACGCCGCGTAGACGTTTCTTCTTGTAAAGTCAGTTGCCTTGTCAAACATGACGTCCGGCAGTCTTGTGACGGCGTCCTCGGCCTTGGTGCTCGCGTCGATGAGACCGTTTTCGCGGCAGTAGGACATTGCGCCGTCGTAAGGGCCGGCCTTGCCGGTCTTTCGCAGCTGGGCGACGCGGCGGGAGATGGCCTCGTCGCGCGGCGCGAGCAGCATCGCGAGCTCGCCGACGGTCATTTTATCGTCGAGGCGCAGCTTGTTGTCCGTGAAGACGATGGCGCGCGTCTTTGCAAGCGCGACGAGCTTTTCAAACAGCGGATCGTCGCGCCCGACATCCGTAAACGGGCTCTCCTCCATCAGCTCGCCCACGCTGACAACGCGGTAGCCGTACTCCTTAAGAAGCGTGAGCTGCTTGCCCAGCGCGAACGCGACCGGCGTGCGCTTGGCCATGTTGTAGCCGTCCTTCTGGAAGATGATCTGTCCGCAGAAGAAGTCCGGGTCCTTTTCGAGCGCCTTGCGCATCGGCTCGACCATCGCGTCGATCTCCGCCTGAAGCGCCGCCTCAGGGTCCTCATGCGTCGAGGGCAGCCAGCCCGCGCCGTCGAACGACGCGGCCATATACTGGTACCCCATGCGCTCGTAGACGTCGTAACTCGTGAAGCCGCCCGCCATCTTGTCAACATAGTGCGGCGGGCGCGCGAGCGTGAGCGTATAGCCGTAGCACTCACGCATCAGCGTGTCGAGGCGCGTCAGGTCCGCGACCGCGGCGTCAAAGCCAGGCAGGTACTCGCGCGCGCCGTAGACAAACGGCTTTTTGCCGAAGATGATGTGGCGGTAGCCGTGGTTTGTGATCTGATGGCCCTCGTCGAGCATGCGGCGGATCAGGCGGTCGTTGTGCACGGCTCCGCCCTTGTCGTCGCAGTGGATATCGGGGTAGTGGTCGAATTTGACGCCGCCCCACGCCGCGCTGCCGAGCTTGCCCGCCTCGTCGGGGTAGTTCTCGCTCGTGTCGCCGATGACGTCGAAGCTGCCCTTTGCGCCGTACTGCGCGAGCGTGTCGAGCAGCACATCCGTCAGTGTTTTGCCTTCAAAGCGGTCGGGCGATGCGGGAAGGCCCATCGGGCCGTCGTCAAACGTCATCGCGCAGATGCGCTCGCCCGTCTTCACGCGCTCGATGCGGCGCGTGTAGCCGACGTAGTGCTTTTCTGCGGGCGTGATGATCTTCTTGACGATCTTCTTTCCCTTTTTGCCAAGTTTAACGATCCATGACATGCCATCCATCCTCCCTGGTGGTAAAGTCCTGCAAGGCGCATTTTACTGTAAAGAGCATTCCATTTACTCGTCTTTTTACGCCTGCGTTTGTCTTCTCTCTTTTGGTCTTCTGGCTTCTCGCTACGCACATTGTGCGGCCACGGCGGCCTTCGACCTGCTTCGCGCCCCGCAGGAGCGCTGCCTTGACGGCGGAAAGCGACAGCTCGTCCGCTTCCAGCACCGTCACGCCGCCGCCGACCTCTTCTGGCACATGCGCGTCGCTGCCCGCAGTGACAGGCTTTTTCCATTTTTGCGCCAGCTCGCGCGCCATGGCGTTGGCGCTTTTGTTCTTGCGGTCGGCACGGCTGTTCCAGATCTCGACGCCGTCAAGCCGGCTCATCACATCGTCGAGCCGGTTCGCGTCTGTGCTGTGCTCAAAGGGATGCGCGATGACCGCCAGCCCGCCCTGTGCGTGAATGGCCGTGACCGACTCGGAAAACTTCCTCGTTTCGATGGGTTCTCTCACAAAGAGACCCAGCAGATGCCCGCGCTCGGTCGAAACCTCGGTCGCGGGGATGACGAGAAAATCGTCGAATTCCGGAACCTCGTCCAGCACGCGGTCGTGGTCGCAAATGGCGACACCGTTCAGCCCGCGCTCGCGCGCAAGCGCAACGATCTCGCTCAGGCTCATGCAGCCGTCGAACGACCGCTCGGAATGAATGTGCAGATCGAGCCGCAGCTCCATGATCCTCTCCCCCTTCTCAGCGCTCAAACAGGCTCTTTTTAAGGTATGCGCGCATGACCTTGCCATCGCCCTTGGCGCTCAAGGCCTCTTTCGTCGTGAAGAAATCGCCGAGACCGCGCAGACCCTCCTTGACGCGGCCCGCCTTCAGATAGCTCAGTGCAGCGACCGTGTCGTTGAGGAAAAAGCGCATTTTTACACCCGTCCGGTAGTCCTTCGCCGTGTAGGTGACTTGCCCGCCCTGCGCGGCCTGCGCGTAGTGCGCGACGATGGGACTTTGCGCCGCCTCCGTCATCGGGAAACTGCCCCACACACGGGGATTGACTTCCAAAATACAGTCCCCTTTGAACTCAACCATGGCAAGGCCTGTAAAGTGAAACGACTTGAGAAGTTTGTACGCCTCGTCGATCATCTTTTCATCATAAAAGCTCTCGCAGCAGGTCGACGGCCCACCTGTGATCGGATACTCGCGCACGCGGCGGTGGCACAGCGCGCCGAGCAGCACGCTCTCGCGGCCGAGCAGCAGGCTCACGCCCGCGCCCGCGCCCGTGATCTTCTGCTGCACGATGGGGCTCGGGTCGTAGCGCTGCATCTTTTCCATGATGGCGTCGAATTCCGCCTCGTTGTTCGCCACGGCGTAGCGGTCGGCAGCCTTGAGGCCGAACTTCTCCCCGCAGTGCGGCTTGACGACGACGGGATAGCTCTCCGGCGTGCCGTCGTACTCGCGCGGCACAGGAATGCCAAGCTCCAGCGCGCGCTGATGCACGCTCTCCTTGTCGTTGAGCGCGTCGAGCATCTCCTTCGGCGCGATGAGGAAGTTCGCCAGCGCAGCAAACTCCTCCCGACGGGCGGCGACGGTGTTGAGCGTCACCGCGCCGACGCAGAAGAGCACCGGATGCTCATACTCTTTGAGTACGCTCAGCAGCTTTTCGGCGTAATCCGCATCCGCGCACGCGCCGTCGATCCAGCGGAAATCATCGCAGGACTTCGACACCGACACTGCGGGTGCGCTCTTGACGTCCGCCCTTGTCTGCGTCACGACCACGCGGTAGCCCGCGCGGTGCAGCGCACGCACCGCCGCGATGGACGAGCGGTATTTTCCGTCCGTCACAAGCGCTGTTTTCATCTTATCATCACCGCCGTTTTTCTTTTGTTCTGCCTGCCATGATACCAAACTCCCCCGCAAATTGCAAGAGCGCGCGATCCATCGCCTGTATTTCATAAAATACAGTTTATCATTGAAAAAAGCGATGAAACGCCTTGCTTTTTTCGTCCTCTCATATTATTCTTTTCAAAGTAGAACGACATTCCGGAGGAAACCCGTCTTATGAACGATATCAGCCTCAAGCAGCTTGAAATTTTTGTCGCCGTTGTGGAATACGGCGGCTTCACCCGTGCGGCGGAGGAGCTGTTCTTCAACCAGTCCACCGTGAGCGCGCACATTTCTCTTTTAGAGCAGGCGCTCGGCAAGGAGCTCTTCGTGCGCTCCAACCGCCGCCACGTGCGTCTGACGAAAGAGGGCGAACAGGTCTACCCCATCGCAAGGCGCATTCTGAATGACTGCGCCGCGCTGCGCACGCTGTTCTCCGACGCGGACAGCGCCCCCGTGGTCGCGCTCGGCGCGTCCACCGTGCCGGGGCAATATCTGGTGCCGGGCTACCTCGCCGCGTTTTTGAAGCGCGAGCCGGAGTTCCGTTATTCCCTGCGCCGCGGCGACAGCGAGCAGGTGCACCGGATGCTTAAATCCGGCCAGATCGCCGTCGGCTTTGTCGGCGCGGTCAGCGAGCCGGAAAATGTCGACTACTTTCCTCTCTACGACGACAGGCTCGTGATCGCCGCGCCGAACAACGAGCACTACCGCATGCTCAGAGAGCGCGGCGTCTACGGCCGCGAGCTGCTGCTCGAAGAGCCGTTCGTCTCGCGCGAAGAGGGCTCCGGCACGGACACGAGCCTGCAAAACTATCTGCGCACGCTCGGCCTCTCCCACGATATGCTGCATGTCGTGGCGCGCGTGGACGATCCCGAGGCCATCAAGCAGATGGTCTCCGGCGGCGTGGGCGTTGCCGTGCTCTCGGCGCTCGCCGTGGAGCAGGAGGTCCAAAACGGCACGCTGCTCGCCTTCGAGATGGACAAAAGCGCGCTCAAGCGCACGATCTATCTCATCACGCTCAAATCGCAGCAGCTCTCCCGCATGGAGCAAAAGCTCGTCGACTTTTTGAAAAGCCCGCACCGCAGGAAGCGCGCCGAAGCGCAGAACTAAGTCAAAAAAGGCACGGCAAAAGCCGTGCCTTTCATTTTGTCTTTTACTTCTTCAGAAAGCCGAACAGGCCGTGTTTTTCATACGGCTTGCTCGTCATGGAGACGAAGTCATAGCCGGTCTTGGTGATGGCCTCGCGCAGCTTCGCCTCGTCGATGGGCTCTTCGCTGATGATGTCCGCTTCGCCCTTGGAGTGGGAGGCGGAGACTTTCTTCACGGAGAACGCGTTGCGGATGGCGTCGTTGATGTGCGATTCGCACATGCCGCACATCATGCCGTCGATCTTCACTTTGGTTTCGTACATGTTAAGATCATTTCCTTTCATACGGCGCAGGAGACGCGGGTGGATAAGTCCCGCGTCTCCTGTGCTATTTAATGCTGCTTACTGTGACAAGTGCCGTGCATAGCGCAGTGTGCACAGTTACAGCCACAGGAGTTTCTTCCCCTCTTTCTCTGCCGGATAAGATAGGTGGAGATAGCAATGATTATGGCAAGCAGGATAGCAGAGACGATGATCGTCGACAGGTTTGCGGTAACCCAGTTCAACATGGAAATCACTCCTTTCGCAGAGTATCGGTGTTAAGGGATCAGTGCTTATCGCTCAGCTTGGTAGCTTCCTTATAGGGCTTGAAGAGCATGTAGATCATACCGGCGAGGACAACGATGGCCGCGATCAGTCCGATGACGTTCAGGCTGCCGGTGAAGGCGTTGCCGAACTGGTTGATCATCAGGGCAATGAGGTAAGCAAAGCCGCACTGATAGCCGATGGCGAACCAGGTCCACTTCGCGTTGTTCATCTCGCGCTTGATCGCGCCGATGGCCGCGAAGCACGGAGCGCACAGCAGGTTGAACACCAGGAAAGAATAGCCGCTGATCTGCGTGAAGGCCGCGCCGATCTCAGCCCAGCCGGCGGGATACAGGATGCCCATGGTGCCGACGATGTTCTCCTTGGCGACAAGGCCGGTGATGGAGGCGACAGCCGCCTGCCAGGTACCCCAGCCGAGAGGCGCAAAGATCCATGCGATGGCATTGCCGATCTTGGCGAGGATGGAGGCGTCGATCTGTTCCTCAGAGAGCATCTGGAACGTGCCGTCCACCCAGCCGAAGTAGGTGGTGAACCACACAACGATGGTGGAAAGCAGGATGATGGTACCGGCCTTCTTAATGAAGGACCAGCCGCGCTCCCACATGCTGCGCAGCACGTTGCCGACGGTCGGCCAGTGGTAGGCGGGCAGCTCCATAACGAAGGGGGCGGGATCGCCGGAGAACATCTTCGTCTTTTTCAGCATAATGCCGGAGATGATGATGGCAGCCATACCGACGAAGTAGGCGGAGGTAGCGACCCATGCGGCACCATCGAAGATCGCGCCGGCGACCATGGCGATGAAGGGCACTTTCGCACCGCAGGGGATGAACGTGGTGGTCATGATCGTCATACGGCGGTCACGCTCGTTTTCGATGGTACGGGAGGCCATGACGCCCGGGATGCCGCAGCCGGTGCCGATGAGCATCGGGATGAAGGACTTGCCGGACAGGCCGAATTTGCGGAAGATACGGTCGAGCACGAAGGCGATACGGGCCATGTAGCCGCAGGCCTCGAGGAAGGCGAGCATCAGGAACAGCACGAGCATCTGGGGCACGAAGCCGAGCACCGCACCGACACCGGCAACGATACCGTCGAGGATCAGGCCGTTGAGCCAGTCAGCCGTGCCGGCAGCGTCAAGCGCATCGCCGATCAGAACGGGGACACCCGGGACCCAAACGCCGTAGTCAGCCGGGTCGGGCTCGTCAAAGCCGTTCTCTTCGAAGTAGCTGACAGCGTCCACATAGGTCATCTGGACAACATCGTCCATCTTGTCCGCGCCCTCGGGCAGCGCGTCGTAGTAGGCGGTCATCTCATTGATGGCGAGGGTCTCTTCATCCTCAACATCAACAGTGGCAGTGTCTTCGGTGGGCTGGAAGGCCTTGAGCTCTTCGAGCGCCGCGTCGGCGTCGAACTCTTCGTCGCCCGTGTCAATGCCAGCAAAGGCGTTGATCGCTTCGGAAGCGGCGGTGTAATCGTCACTCGCCTCGCCGTAGGCGGCAGAGCCGATGCCCAGCAGATGCCAGCCGTCGCCGAACAGGCCGTCGTTTGCCCAGTCGGTCGCGGGCGCGCCCACGCCGACCATAGCGACCCAGTACACAAGGAACATCACGACCGCGAAGATGGGCAGGCCCAGCCAGCGGTTGGTGACGACCTTATCGATCTTATCGGAGGTGGAGAGCTTTTCCGTGCTCTTTTTCTTGTAGCAGCCCTTGATGAGCTGTGCGATGTAGATGTAGCGCTCGTTGGTGATGATGCTCTCGGCATCGTCGTCGAGCTCGGTCTCCGCCGCCTTGATGTCCTCTTCGATGTGGTTCATCGTCTCGGTGGGGATGCTGAGCTTTGCGAGCACCTTGTCGTCGCGCTCAAAGATCTTGATTGCGTACCAGCGCTGTTGCTCTTCCGGCATGGAGTGCACGGCCGCCTCTTCGATGTGGGCGATGGCGTGCTCGACAGGGCCGGAGAAGGTGTGCATCGGGACGGTCTTGGTGCCCTTGGCGGCGCGGATGGCAGCCTCGGCAGCGTCCATGACGCCGTCACCCTTGAGTGCGGAGATCTCGATGATCTCGCAGCCAAGCTCACGGGAGAGCTCCTTGACGTTGATCTCATCACCGTTCTTGCGGACGATATCCATCATGTTGATGGCGATGACCACGGGGATGCCGAGCTCAGTGAGCTGGGTGGTGAGATACAGGTTACGCTCGAGGTTCGTGCCGTCGATGATGTTCAGGATCGCGTCGGGACGCTCGGTGATGAGGTAGTTACGGGCGACGACTTCCTCCAGCGTGTAGGGGGACAGGGAGTAAATACCGGGAAGGTCCATGATGACCACGTCATCGTGCTTCTTGAGCTTACCTTCCTTCTTTTCCACGGTGACGCCGGGCCAGTTACCGACGAACTGGTTCGAACCGGTCAGCGCATTAAACAGCGTCGTCTTACCGCAGTTGGGGTTGCCCGCGAGGGCAATTTTGATCTGCTTTTCCATCTTTCTTACCGCTCCTTCTTGTTAAGTTTCCTTAACTTATGTAGAAATAAATTATTCAACTTCGATCATTTCGGTGTCCGCCTTGCGCAGCGACAGCTCGTAGCCGCGCACGGTGACCTCCATCGGGTCGCCCAGGGGCGCGACCTTGCGCACGAACACCTCAGTGCCCTTGGTGATGCCCATATCCATGATACGGCGCTTGACGGGGCCCTCGCCATGGAGCTTGACGACTTTGACGGTCTCGCCGATCTTGACTTCACGCAGTGTTTTCATAATCTCTCTCCTTTTATTTGAAAAATTGCTCAAACCATGATTTTTCTTGCCATTTCTTCACTAATGGCAACGCGGGCTTCCTTGACCTTGACGATCACGTTCCCGCCGAGCGACGACACGATGCTCACCGTGCCCCCGGCCACAAAGCCGAGATCTTCGAGATGCTTTTTGACTTCAGCGCTCCCGCCGACTTTGAGGATGGTATTTTCTTCTCCGGCATTCGCCAGTGTAAGCGGCATCATTATTTATCCCTCCGCATGCTGTTGGTCTGGCACTTTTCTCATCGCGGCGATCCGCAATTCGCCATCTCAAAGTTAGTGCCGTTTAACTTTCGCCCGTTAGTTTAATCTCTTTAACCTATTTTGTCAAGAGGTTTTGTGAACATTTTTTTAATGCTTGCATTTTTGGTTAGAGCATGTTAGCCTATTATCGTACTTTATTGCGAAGTTGGTGAAACCGCACATGAAAATCCAAAAGGCATCTGAAGATTATCTCGAATCCATGCTGATGATGAAAGAACAGCACGGCTATATCCGTTCGGTCGACGTGGCCGACCATCTGGGCGTGACGAAGCCCAGCGTCACCTACGCGACCAAGCGCCTGCGCGAAAACGGATATATCGAGATGGACCGCGACGGCCTCATCACGCTGACAGACCGCGGCATGGCGATCGCAGCGAAAATGCTCGACCGCCACCACACGCTCACAAAATTTCTCATCGCCCTCGGCGTGGACGAAAAGACCGCTGAGGAGGATGCGTGCAAAATCGAGCACGACATCAGCCAGCAGACATACGACGCGATCTGCGAGCACGCAAGGCTGCACCTTTGAATGCAGGATCAACGGCCCCGTACCGAAAAGGTGCGGGGCCGTTTTCTTATATTTTTAATATAATTTTGTCGATATCTTCCCTTTTTCTCCCGCCGCGCAGGAACAAATCCTCCGGTTTTTCCGTCAAAAAGGGAAAATAAAAAAATTTTACGGTTTCGTGAAGCATTTTGCCGGAAATTGCGTCTATTCAAGTAGAAACACTTTTTCACGAGGAAAGGAGGCGCTGCACGATGGAAGACGCGCAGATCATTGAGCTGTTCTTTGCGCGCTCGGAGGATGCCATCAGCGAGCTGGACATGAAATACGGCAAGCTCTGCCACAAGCTCGCGGACAACATCCTTGCAAGCGCGCAGGATGCGGAGGAGTGCGTGAACGATGCCTACTTGAGCACCTGGAACGCGATCCCGCCGCAGCGTCCGGAGTCGCTTCCGGCGTTTGTCGGCACGCTCGTCCGCCGCTGTTCGATCACGCGCTATCGTGCCAACACGGCAATGAAACGAAACAGCCATTACGATATGTGCATGGAGGAGCTTGAAACGTTCCTCGCTTCGCCCCAGCAGGCGATGGAGGAGCACTATGCGGCCAGAGAGCTCGCCGCCGCGATCGAGCGCTTTCTTGACACGCAGAGCAAGGAGAACCGTGTGCTCTTCATGCGCCGCTACTGGTACGCCGACAGCTTTGCCGAGATCGGCAAGCTCCTCGGCATCACCGAAGGCAACGCCCGCCTGCGCCTGACGCGTATGCGCAAGCAGCTCAAGACCTATCTGACCGAACAGGAGGTGCTGGTATGACACCCGAGCTTTTTTCCGACGCCATGAACGAGATCGGCGCGAAATACGTCGAAGAGGCCCTGACCTACAAGCGCCCCGCACAGCGGAGCTTCTGGAGCAAGCTCGCCAAGCGCGCGGCCATGGTCGCTCTGGTCGCTCTGCTCGCGCTCAACGGCTTTGCCGCCGCCAGTCCCGCCGCGCGGGCCGCTATGATCCACTGGGTGGAAACGTGGACGGGCTCGCAGGTCTCCTATGAATACGCGGGCGACGCCCCCACCGGCGAGCTGCCGTTCTACGCGATCACCGCCCTACCGGACGGTTACACGCTGGACGAAGATATGAGCTACGAGGACTCCGGCTTCCGTCAGCTCTGCTATCGGAGCGGCGACGACCTCATCCTTTTCAGCTATATCTACATGCAGGACGATTCGTTCAGCTATTACGACATGGGCGAGGACACCCAAATTTCCGAGATCACCGTCAACGGCTGCAAGGGCAAGTTCTTCCTTGCGAGTGATCCGTCGCTGTGGAGCACACTCGAGTGGATCGACGAGGAGAGCAATCTCCACTTCTCGCTCGATGCCAGCGGCGATGAAGCCGCCCTGCGCGCTCTGGCCGAGAGCGTGGCGGTCACGGAGAAGACCGTCGATCTTTCCGACGACGATGAAGACGAGAATATTCTCACCTTTGATGACATAGAGGGGAAAAGCTCCCCGACGAGGAGGCGAAACCGTGAACGACTATCTTGTGTGGGTGGATACCTCCACTAAAATCGCCTCGTTCCATGAGGTCGAGGCAAGCGACCTGCTGCACTTTGAGCAGTACGAAAACTTTATGAACTACCTTGCCTCCCTTACCGCGCAGGGATACCGCTTCCAGTGAGCGTGACCGTATTTCAAATTGAGAGAAAAATAAAAAGCGAGAGAACAAGAGAGGAGAACCGCCATGATGGAAAATAATTCGACACCAAGCCCCGAGCCCGTCCCCGAAGCTGCCCCCGTCACCGTTCCCGTCCCCGCAGAAAGCGCTGTCACTCCCCCGCCCGCGCCGCCGGTCATCCCCCTGCGCGAGAGGCCAAACGCGCCGCTGCTGCACAAGGGGTTCCAGAACCTCTTCCGCCTCGGCATCGCCAATATCGTCATCAATCTTTTGAACAACACCTTTAAGCTCGGCGACAAGATCCCGTCGCTCGGCGTTGTACTGAGTGTGGTGTCGCTCGCGGTCAGCATTCTCACGCTCATCGTACTCTGGAAGCTGAGCGCAGCCGTGCCGCGCTTCCGCAGCGTCGTGTACCTCAACCTTTTTCCGCTGCTTCTGTTTCCCTTTGCCGCGCTTGTCGGTCTTTCCAGCTTGCAGGAGCGGATCGACGAATCCAATTCCACCGTCCTGCTCGTCTTTTTGGTGATTCTGCTGGGACTGCTGCTTGTTCTTTCCGCGCTCTCGGCGTATCACCAGCTCACCGCCTGCGCCGAAGCATTCGACGGCGTGGATGACGAGATGGCCGCCAAATGGCGTTCACTCTGCACCTGGCAGGTCGTGATCATCGGCTGCTTCGGTGCATTCCTTACCCTGCTCCTGCTTTTGGGTCTGTCGTCGGCTTCCTTCTTCTATTTTTACAACGGCAGCCTGATCGTCCTGCTGCTGCTCATTCTCGCCATTGCCATCGCTCTGGGCGTGGTCGAGATCATAGAGCTCGTGTACCTCAACCGCAGCGCCAAGCTGTACGAGTAAGCGTCAACCATCACAAAACGGAAAGGAGTATGTTATGTCTACCATCAACAAGACTTTTCTGCGCGTCCTGCTTGCCATCGCCTGCTGCATCGCCCTCGCGTTCAGTCTGCTGCCGCAGGCCGAGGCCGCGATGCGTGCCGACGTCGTCACCGGCAAGGTGACGCTCAACGGTCAGGTCATCGACAACAGGAACGCCAAGTACCCGCTGCTGACCTACAGCAACATCACTTACTTTCCCATGACGTATCAATTAAGCCGTTTCATGGGCGTGGAGACCGACTGGAACAATGCCGCCAAGTCGCTCAACATCACCGCCGGCGGCGCGCAGAGCGCTTACATCGCTGAGACCGGCAAGGCGCAGAGCGGCAGTGTCGCCGTCACACCGGCAAGCTACAAGATCAGCGTCAATGGCGCACAGATCAATAACAAGGAAGAAAAGTATCCCATTTTCAATTATAACGGCATCACCTATTTCCCCCTCACCTGGGCCTACGCGGTCGATTCGTTCGGCTGGAGCTATCAGTGGGACGCTGAAAACGGTCTGCGTATTGACACGACCACCGCTCCCGCCCGCCTGTCGACCGCTCCCGACACCGGCAACGCCGCGCTCGACAAGGCACTCACGATCCTCAACAGCAAATACGCCACGGGCGGCAAATACCACGGCATGCTTGAAGGCGGCGGCAAGAAGACGGGCTTCGACGCCACGCTCGACGTCAGCAGCACACCGGATGTCACCACCGTGAAATTTACTGCCGAGCCGTTCCCGTTCTTTGATAACGGTGTCAGTTATTTTGCAAATTACTATGCTGTCAAGGGCGGCTTTGCAAGCAATGAACAGATTGGCATCTCTGGCAACAGCCCGGAACTAGGTGATGTTGGCTATCCGATTCATGCCGAGGTGGATGTATGGGCGGAGAATAGCTACATCGGCAAATGCTTCCTTGACTGCCAGTTCACAGGTGCGCGCAGCAAGCACATCACGGATTTCAAGCGCACCGCCGCTGTGGACAGTGCGGAAACCTGGACGCTGCATGTCTCCTATGCGGAGGACAGCTTCACCGGCTACACCGCCGAGCTCAGCGTCGACACGGCCAAGAGCGCCGTAACGCAGATCGTGATCCGCACGGCGAACTATACCCTGACGATGACGCCCGCGTAACGGGGTTCCCCTCCCCGCCGCGGCGCAAAAAAGAAGGACTTCACGCATTGCGTGAAGTCCTTCTTTTTATCTCTTTTCAGTTTGCGAGGTAGTTTTCGCGTTCGCCTTCCGGCACGAGCGCGCCGCCCGTCGCCCAGACGATGTGCGCGGCATTCTCCCAGTGCGCGCCAAGGCCGCTGCTTTCGAGATAATCCGTCATCTTGGACAGCTCCACCGCACCGGCAAAGCCCGCGCAGGCGGACGGCTCGACAAAAAGTCCCTCCGTCTCGTGCAGGGCGTGAAGGTCGGCGAACAGATGCTCGTCCGACACCGTGAAGCCGCCGCCGACGATCTCCTTGACCGTCTCCCCCACAAAGCCCGAAGGGCGGCTGACGGCGAGGCCGTCCGCCGCGGTGCGGCCCGTCAGGCCGATATCCTGCACGCAGATCGCATTCTGCAAGCCGCTGGCAAGGCCCAGCAGCATGCACGGCGCTTCCACTGGCTCAGCGAAGTAGACGTGTGCCGCGTCGCCGAACTCCTGCTTTAAGCCGAAGCAGATACCGCCCGGCGCGCCGCCGACGCCGCAGGGAATGTAAACGAGCAGCGGGTGCTCGTCGTCGACCGCGATGTTCTGCTCGGCGAGCTGCGCCTTGAGCCGCCGCGCAGCCACAGCGTAGCCAAGGAAGAGGTCGACAGAGTTTTCATCGTCGATAAAATAGCTTCTCGGGTCCTCCGCCGCGCGCTCGCGGCCCTTCTGCACGGCGTAGGAGTAGTCCGCGCCGTATTCGAGCACCGTTACGCCCTTTGCGCGCAGCAGGTCCTTCTTCCACTGCCGCGCGTCCGCGCTCATGTGGACCGTGACCCTGTAGCCGAGCGCCGCGCCCATGATGCCGATGCTCAGCCCCAGATTGCCCGTCGAACCGACGTGCAGCTCATACTGCGAGAAAAAGTTGCGGAACGCGCGCGTGGCAAACACGCTGTAATCATCGCGCATCTCGACCAGCCGGTTCGCAAGCGCTAAGTCCTCCGTGTGCTTAAGCACCGCGTAGCAACCGCCGCGCGCCTTAACGCTGCCCGCGACGGGCAGGTCGCTGTCGCGCTTTAAAAAGAGCTTACCTGCGAGCTGCGCACCTTCATTTTCGTTAAGCCATGCGCGCATGTTTTCAATTTCCGTCAGCGGCGATTCGATGAGGACGCGATCAGCCGCGGTCTCGGGAAATACCTTCTTGATGAACGGAGCGAAGCGCTCCAGCCGCGCCTCGGCATCGTCGACGTCCGCGCGCGTGAGCGGCAGCGCAGCGAGTGCGGCGTCCGCGCTCCCGAGATTCGGGTTCATCCATGCGCTCTCATGGCGCAGCTGCAATTCCCTGACAAATTCCTTACTGTTGAGCATTATCTCCTCTCCTGTTCTTCCGTAATGTACTGCTGGGTGCCGCGGTAGATGCGCACCGTGCGCTCGCGATACAGCTCCATGACCGCCCGCGCCAGAAGCTCAGGGTCATGGCGGGCGTAGCCTCCCTGCGCCGAGAGCAGCGGGTATTCCGCCAGCGCGATTCCCAGCGCCACAATGCGCTCGCGGTCGATGCGCAGCAGCTCCGCGTCCTCTTCACTGTATCGCGCGGCGAGCTCATGCGGGATGGGCGCGTTATTGGCAAGGCAGAGGTCCACGATCCCCTCCCGCCCGTGACGCTGTAAGGCTTCCAGATGGTCGGCGGCGGTGTAGCCCTCGGTCTCGCCGTCCTGCGTCATGATGTTGCAGATGTAAAACTTCTGCGCGTGCGACGCGCGGATCGTGTCGGCCACGCCGTCGACGAGCAGGTTCGGGATCACGCTCGTATAAAGGCTGCCGGGGCCGAGCAGAATGAGGTCGGCCTCTGAAATGGCATGGAGCGCATCGGGCAGCGCCTTTGGGCGCTCCGGCACGAGCGAAACGTGGTGGATGCGGCAGTCCTGCTGCTTTTTCGCGTTGAAGATGTGCGATTCGCCCACGACGCGCGCGCCGTTTTCAAACACGGCCTCGAGCTGTACATCCGCGTTCGTCACCGGCAGCACGCGGCCCGAGATCGCCAATACCTGTCCCATCATGGCGACGGCCTCTTCAAAGCTCCCCGCCATGCCGTTGAGCGCCGCAAGCAGCAGGTTTCCGAACGACTGCCCCTTGAGCTGTCCCTCGGGAAAGCGATAGCCGAGAAGCTGCTCCATCACAGGCTCGGTGTTCGCGAGCGCCTGCATACATTGCCGCACGTCGCCCGGCGGCAGAATACCCATTTCACGGCGCAGCACACCGCTGCCGCCGCCATCGTCCGCCACCGTAACGATGGCCGTTAAGCGGTCTGTATATTTTTTCAATCCCCGCAGCATCGTCGACAGGCCCGTGCCGCCGCCGATGGCGGCGATCTTCGGCCCCGCGGCGCAGTGGGAGGACGCACTACTCTCATATATCATAGGGAATTTCCCTTCAAACGCATATTTTTCTATGGTAAAGGTAGTATAGCAGGCTTTCAAGCAAAATGGAAGTGGGCAAGCGATACAAGTTTTTTCATTTTTTGCACTCACAATGATAATGTTATACAAAATTCGTATTCTTCTGTCGATTTTTACTGATTCGATGTTTTCACCGCATTGTTGCTTTTATCGCCGCACTGTGGTAGGATACGACAGTAACAATGTCAAAGGAGCACTTTCATGGAACAGCTCACAGCCGCCCAGCAGGCGGCGGAATTGAACAAGAAGAATCTTTTTGCCACCTATAATCACATTGAAGCGGAATTTGTCGAGCCCGACCACGCGATTTTCAAGCTCGAGATCCGCCCCGAGAGCAAGAATCCCTACGGTATCGTGCACGGCGGCGCGATCTACACGATGGCCGACAACGCCACGGGCTACGCCGCCCACACGGACGGACGTTCCTACGTGACGCAGGGCAGCTCGATGCATTTTCTCCGCAACCAGTCGGAGGGCGTCGTGCGCGCAGACGCCAAAGTCCGCCACCGCGGCAGAA
>OGMO01000506.1_pt1 | contig 35679 bp, 64 predicted proteins | sample 1573241 | NCBI WGS metagenome assembly OGMO01 (sample SAMEA2581896, study PRJEB24529) | metagenome | biome: Human gut stool | place: China | collected 2011 | reverse complement strand
GTCAATCTCACTCCAGCAAACATTGGGGCAGTAGCGACAGGTGGAGATACAGCGAGCAATATCGTATCATTTACAGCATCAACCGCAAGAGAAAATCTTAAAAGCGGTGAAAAGCATAATATTTTATTCGGAAAGATCGTAAAGTGGTTTGCAGATCTGAAAACAGTAGCCTTTAGCGGTAATTATAATGATTTGAGTAATAAGCCGACCATACCAACCGTCGTAAATAATAACACTACCACGGAAGCAGGCTACGCACTTGATGCAAGACAGGCAAATCCGAATGTGGATGGGAGCTTGGCAAAACAGATAAGTACGTTAAACAGAAGTTTAGCACTTCGACCGGTTTACCCACTTTATATCGGAAAAACGGCTGTTTGGAGTATACGCGACGATCTATATGAAGTGACAGCGGATGGGTATATTCAGTTTTGGTATAACGTGGATGATGATAAACACGATAGTAATTGTGGAATAAATGGATTCATAGACGGCGTATTAGTATATGAATACTTTGAATATCACCAAGCCGGTGCAGCAAACGAAAATTACAGTCCTATGTTTCCAGTGTTAAAAGGTCAGACAGCCAATTTTCATATCATCACAGACAGTGTACTTCAATATGCTACGATATATCATTATCCAGTCAGAGCCTAACGGTGGAATCACTGCTGAATAAATTTGTTATTTTTCAATTCCATTTCCCAATCGCAATGTAATGGAATACCGTAGTTACAAGATCTCTCTTTTCGGTAGACATATATTCAAGTCTTGTAATAGTAGACACTGTCGCATTTACTTTTCTAATGCACATCGAGTTACCGCCAAGGATACTTACAGTCACAGTTGTTTCAAGAAGAAAAGAGGGATAATTTGGCACCAAAACATACAACTAATAAATACAATAAAATCAAGCGCCTAAGAGCCGATTACATGACCATGTGTTGTGTAGCCGGCTCTTTTGCATAAAGCCTACGGGCGGAAAGGAAAATTATGCACTTAAAATTTATCACAGATAACTGGCAGATGCATAATTTTCAACCAGTAATTAATTTTTTAACAAAATTTAAACTAATCAATCGACATTATGTGACAATAAGAAATTTACCTGTCGAAACTTGCGACCGAAAGAAATTGAATGTTTGCGGGAAAATTTGTAAAATAAAATTGTCCGATAAGGGCACTTCAAGTTCTGGCTGAGGGGCGGGATAAGGCGTTTTCTTGTCCCTCAACTACAAACGAGTTTGTAATTTGTAGCAATTTGTCAAATGGGGTTGACGGTATCGAACATAAGTTCTATAATTTGTTTATCGCTATCAGAAGTGCGGAATGATTGGAGGAAATCAATATGGGGGAAAACGAGTGCAATGAGGAAACAGCGTTTTACAAGGAAAAAATAACTGAAATGGTCGTTAAGTGCGACAACGAGCGATTTTTGAAATTTTTATATAACACAATACTTTCATTCAAAAAAAAGTGGGGCATTTAGTGCCCCTCTTTTTCATGCCAATAGGTTATATTGTCAAATATAGTCTGTCGATGTTCTTTGCTAAGTTCCATTAGCATTTTCAAATTATCTAGCAATTCATTATCCGACATAAGGTCTGGAAGAATATCTGGTGCGTTTTCTAAATTATCTTCCCAACCCATTAAATAAGATGGAGAAACTTCAAGAACTTTCCCAATAATTTCTATTTTATCACTTGGAATATTAGTAATAATGTTGTTTTCATATTTATATAGTGTTTGCTTTGAAACTTTTATTTTCTCTGCAAGCTCTACTTGTGAAATACCTAAAAGCTCTCTCTGCTTTTTTATCCTATCTCCGATTGTCATTTGAGTTTCCCTCCTTTCCTATTGGTAACTTTATTATAGCACAAAAAAGTTACTCGTCAAGAAAAAAATAACTTGACAAGTTACCAAAATGGAATATAATGAAAGTAACTTCAAAAGTTACGAAGTTAGAAAGGAGTAGTAAGATGGTTGATACAAACAAACTTCGCGGCGTTATTGCTGAAAATGGCAAAACACAGGCTGATGTTGCGGAAATGATTGGAGTTACGCCAAAAACATTTTATATGAGAATGAGTAAGGGCGTTTTTGGAAGTGACGAAATTCAGGTTATGATTGATAATCTTCACATCCAAAATCCAATGGATATTTTTTTTGCAAAGAAAGTAACTTAAAGAGTTACTGGAAAGGAGAAATGCAGTGAATATTTTAAAAGAAATGCTCAATACGTTAAAGAGTATTGACGGTACACTAAAACGCATTGAGCAGTCTGTTTCAGAGGAGAAACAGCATGAAGTGATAAAAGAAGCTGTTTCTCATGCAATGGTTGGAGAAAGGTACGAACCTACTCCGAAAGATTTTTGACAGCAAAATCGTATGCCGCTTTTAAATACAGAACTTCTTCGGATGACATTTCTGTATTTCCGCAAAGTGGAGCTTCGCGTTTGTCAATTTCATATTCTGAAAGTTTTGAACTGGCATATGTGACAGCTAAGTCATGAATTGTCTTTTCAATCATTTTAGCACCTCCCTTATTTGATGATAAGGGAATTATAACATAGAAAGGAGAAGAATGTCGCATAGCATTGAAGGATTAATAGATATCCTCCACCAGCAAATTGAAACACTGGTAGAGGAAAGCAAGAAAACATCTGATACGGAAACAAAAATTCGCATTGCAGGCGAAATTGACCGTATTGCTGAAACGATTATTAGGATTGCTGCCGATTGAGTATTGATTCGATGCTAGATATGTTTCTTTCGATAGATTTTAGTTCTGAAAGATTTTTAATGCTTTTTAAATTACTTAATTTATGAACAGCACAACAATCAGAACTGGAAACATACCAAGCACAATCGCGGATGCAATCTCTAAAATCGTTAAGTGGACATTTGTTAATGGTTACCACCTCCTTGTGGAGGATTATAACACGGAAAGGAGTTGGAGAAAACGGAAGAGTTAAAACAAGCAAAAATGCAGACACCAATCGAAATTGCACTTGGTGTTGATGAAAACGGAATGACCACCGCAAGAAAGCTGTATGCGTTCTTGGAATTGGCACAGGGACAGTTTTCAAGATGGGCGAAATCAAACATTGTTGATAATGAATTTGCCACTGAAAATGAGGATTACTGGGGGTTCGACATCAATGTCGAGGGTAACAAAACGCAGGATTACAAAATCACAGCCCATTTTGCAAAGAAACTTTCTATGAAAGGGAATGGAGCGAAAGCAGAAGAGGCACGAGATTATTTCACGACCTTGGAAGAGCGTGTGAAACAAAAGGTAATCGACCTCAATCAGTTATCACCTGAGTTGCAGATGTTCCAGAAGATTTTCAATTCTGTAGCAGAACAGCAGTTAGAACAGAAACGGCAGGCAGAGCAGTTAAACCATGTGGAACAAAGAGTTGAGAGCATCCGAGAAGTGGTTGCACTCGATACAACATCATGGCGTGATGATACCGGAAATATTCTTCGGAAGATCAGCATGGAACTTGGTGGCGGACAGGCATACAGCCAAGTAAGAGCCGAAAGCTACGAACTGTTATCAAAGCGGATGGGTGTGAATCTGAAGCAGCGGCTGACTAACAAGCGCAGGAGAATGGCTGACGAGGGTATCTGTAAATCAACCAGAGACAAATTATCCTATGTGGATATTATTGCAGAGGATAAGAAGTTGATCGAGGGATATACAGCCATCGTAAAAGAAATGGCAATCAGATACGGAGTTGGAAAGGATTAACAGGAGGTATTCATGGATAGACAAATGAACATTGCTTTAAGAAAGACATTAGATCAGATCGGCGTAAAACATAGCCTTAAGGGTTACGGTTACATAATAAGTGCGGTTGAGAAATGTCTTGAAAACAGAAGTAAACTTATCAGCATTATTAAAGGACTCTATACTGAAATCGCAGAAGAAAACAGCGATACAGTCTGGAGAGTAGAAAGATCAATACGGCACGCGATAGAAGTTACTTGGACAAATGGCAATACAAATGCGATCAACAAAATTTTTGGTTACACGGTTTCAGTGGAAAAAGGAAAACCGACAAATTCAGAGTTTATCGCATTAATAACAGATTTTGTTTCCTTGTATGGTGAGGAGATTGTCAATGGTTCCTATAAGTGGTAGGAGTGAGGTGTCTATGAAGAAATTAGCAAAGGTAATTGAAATGATAGGCACCGTTGTTTTTCTGTTTTGCATCTGCATTGATGCAACGGAGTATCCGGTTACTGCCATACCTGTATTGATTGGATTGCTTCTTATTTATATAGGAACAAAAATAGATGGGGAGTGGCAGGAGTATACAGAAGAGATCGTAGATTACGATTACAGAAGTGAGTCTGATGACGATGACGGTATTACCTATATCACATTTGACACAGATTACAGCAAAGAAAAAGAAAAGGAATCATCCCAACCGACCAAAGCAGAATGATTCCAGTTCAAGCAATAGCATAAGCTATTTGCGCCTATTTTAGCACGAGAAAAGAGGAAAATCAAATATGGATGAAAAAATGAAAAACAATAATGTTTTACTTACCGGGAAAATTGTTTCCGAACCGGAGTTTAGTTATGAAGTATATGGAGAACAGTTTTTCAATCTGTTTCTCGAAGTAAAAAGAATCAGCGGTGTTGCAGATATAGTTCCGTTGACCATTTCAGAGAGATTATTCAACCTCGAAGACAAATGTACAGGAACCGTGGTTAGAGTTTCTGGACAGTTCCGATCATTCAACAAGCATGAGGAAAACAAAAACCGTTTAGTGTTGTCTGTTTTTGTCAGAGAGATTGAAAGAGTTGTGAATGACTACGACGAAGAAAACGAGATTGAGATTGACGGATTTGTATGTAAGAATCCGGCATATCGTAAGACACCGCTTGGTAGAGAGATCGCAGATATTTTGTTTGCTGTAAATCGTTCCTATGGCAAATCAGATTATATCCCATGTATCTGCTGGGGTAGGAATGCGAGATTTGCATCTACGTTTCCGGTTGGGACTCATGTGCAATTTATTGGACGTATTCAGAGTCGTGGGTACATCAAGAAATATGAAGATGGAACAGAGAAACAGCGGACAGCCTATGAGGTGTCTGTAAGCAAAATAGATGTATTGGAGGGAAAATAATATGGCAGAGAATATGATTACAATTCCGGCAGAGGAATATGCAGATTTGATCGCAAGCAGAACAAAGTTACATACAGCTTGCAGACTGATAGCAAACGAGCACAGAAAAGATGTTGAGCTGCTTGGTTCAAAGTCAACATCAATCAATTCAGAGCTGATTGAAATTGCGCTCGGATATGTTGAAGATAAAACATCTCTGGATGCAGCATTTAAGAAATATAGAGAGAAAAAGGAGCGTGAAGCAGAATGAAAATGATTTTAAAATCGCTCCATTTGGAGAATTTCAAAGGAATTAGAAACCTTGATGTTAAATTTTCAAATAAAACCAAGGTCAAAGGGCAGAACGCCGCAGGAAAGACAACCATCTTTGATGCATTTACCTGGTTGCTTTTCAATAAGAACAGTGCAGGAGAGGAAAAATTCAATGTCAGACCATTGGATAAGGACGGAAAGCGCATTGATAACGTGGAAATCAAGGTTGTGGGAGTTATTGACGTTGATGGGAAAGAAGTGGAACTTTCCAAGGTGCAGAAACAGAATTGGGTTAAGAAGCGTGGAACCGACACCGTTACTTTGCAAGGCAATGTCAATTCATTTGAGATTGACGGATATCCAAAGAGTGAAGCTGAATTTAAGGCTTATATTTCCGGCTTGGCGCAGAGCGAGGATATGTTTAAGATGCTGACCAATCCGCAGTATTTTTCCTTTCTGAAATGGAAAGACCAGCGCGATATTCTTATGCGCCTTGCAACGGATGTATCGGATGTTGAACTGGCGCAGACAGATGCTAAGTATGTCCCATTACTCGGCGAGTTGGAGAAAGCACCGTCCACAGATGATATCCGTGCTAAGTTTTCCAAAGCGTTATCTGAATGGAAAAAGAAACAGTTAGAGATCCCGGTGCGTATTGATGAAGTTGAGAAATCCAAGATTGATGTGGATGTAGCAGAACAGGAACTTGCAAAGGTAGATCTGGTAAGAAGAATCGCTGAATGTGGCAAGAAAATGGAGAATGCCGGTAGCACGTTAGGCGATTTGAGAAGTAAGGAAATGCAGTTGCAATTTGATATGTCCGGCATCGCGCAGACGATGAACCGTGAGTTATCCAATCGGAGAAGCAATATTGATGCTGATTTATGCGGTTGCAAGAATGAGATGGATCATTTCAAAGCAACAATCTCTTTAAAAGAGAAGCAGATTGCGGACAATGCAAAGGCTATTGCTGACGCAGATGCCGAACGGAAGAAGTTGGGCGAGCAGTACAATGCCGAGAAAGCCAAGGCGTTTGATGAAACACCATATCTGTTTGATGAATCCAAGTGGGTATTTGACGAATCTACAACGATTTGTTCCTTATGTGGTCAGAAGTTACCGGCTGATAAGATTGAGCAGTTAAAGGCTGATTTTGAAAGCCGGAAAGAAAAAGCCAAGGCAGGCGCAGAAGAAAAACTGAAAGCAGAAAGATTTAAGTTTGACACTGACAAAAAGATTGAACTGAATCGTTTAATTACGCTTGGCAACGAGAAGAAAGATCTTATTACTGAACTGACAAAGAAAAACGCTGATCTGAATACGGAAATTGACGATTTAAAGAAGCAGGAACAGGATGCTATTGCCAAGAAAGAAGAACTTTCCAAGCAATTATCAGAACTTCCGGAAGAAGCTGATTATTCACAGAATGAGGAATATGTGAAGCTGAAAGCTGAACATGATGAAGTCCTTGCCAAAATCGAAAAGTTAGAATCAGAGGGGGCGGACAGTGTTGTTGATGAATTGAAAGCCGAGAAATCTGATTTGCAGGCACGGCTCGATGAAGCAAATGCCATTATTGCCAAGGCATCTATGAATGTCGAGATTGACGAGCGAATTGCAGAGCTACAGGAACAGCAGAAAGAAATCGGTCAGAAAGTTGCAGATCAGGAACAGATGCTTTACCTCTTGGAAGAATTTATCCGTTTCAAACTGGATAAGATTTCAGATTCCATTAACAGTCATTTCAAGACGGTAAACTTTAAGCTGTTCGAAATGCAGTTAAATGGCGGCATGAAAGATTGCTGTGAATGTACTGTGAATGGTGTGCCGTATTCAACCTTAAACAGCGGTCACCGAATCGTAGCCGGACTGGATATTATCCGTTCGCTTAGTGAGTTATACGGTGTAAGCGTACCGATTTTCGTAGATAACGCAGAATCGCTGAATGAGTTCAATGTGCCAGATATGGATGCACAGTTAATTCTTTTGAGCGTTTCAGAGGACAAGCAGTTGAAAGTCGAGGGAGCGTAAATGTCAAGAGTAGGAATTGGGAACAACGTCACACAGCCGGATGCAAGGTGTATGTCATGTAAGCGTTGGAAGAGTGCAAGTAAGAGAGGATTCTTTGATTTTGCGGAATACGGGCATTGTTCTCTTCCGTATTGCGAGAAAGACGCGAGAAATAAAGGAAAGAGAGGAAAAATAAATGGCTAATATGATGAGTTTGAACATTAGTGATGAAGTTATTAAAGCGGCAGTTAGAGAAGAAGTAAATGCAGGAATTGTAAAAGCGTTGGGAAATCCGGAAGTTGTAGTTCGTGATGCTATTCAGGAGATGACAAATAAGTATGTGGACAGCACGGGCGAGTTCGTGAAAAAGGATTCTTGGCGTGCGATGCCATACTTTGATTGGCTTGCAAAAAATACTATTGAAAAAACAGTAAAAGAAGAAATTGAAAAGTATATCAATGAAAACAGAGAGGAATTTGCAAAAGAAATCAGAAAACAGTTGCAGAGTACAAATTTTAAAGAAAGCATTGCAGCATCATTTTTGAAATCGCTTTCTGATATTGCAGAATCCTCTTGGAATATGCCAATAAATGTTTCCTTCGAGCAACCGGAAGACTAATTTTTGGAGGTATCAGAATGAATTACATAAAAGCAAAATATCCAAATCAGAGCCGGTCATATATATTTGCTACATCAGACGATGTAAAAGCCGGTGACACGGTTGTAAATGCCAAAGGTGCAAAGCTGACAGTCACGGATGAATCAGCGGATATGGCATGGGTGAAAACCTATGGTGCTGATAAGGTAGCAATTGTAAAGAAATATGAGGAATATCGCATTGTGGATATTAGAAGCATAAAGACAGGGCACACAAGGTTAGATGGAAGATACCCATTAAGAATTGGCAGAATTGTTGAGAAGCCGCACGCACATATTGGGTTACCAATGATTCTTAATTACATCAGAAATGCTGATGGTACAGATTATTCTGGCATGACCTTAAGGACGAGCCGTGTGATTACTACTTATACAAATGAGAAAGGCAATATTGTTGTGGAAACAATGAATAGCACATACGAATTTGAAGTTGTGAAGAAATATGAGGAAAGCGAGGAAAAGTCAAATGAAACCGACTATTGACAGTATGATTTCTCACACAATGTTAAACATCGACCAACTTCTCCTTATTGGTGTACACAACTCTGATGATAATATCAAAAAAGTATACGGTGGAGAGCATGGGTTGTTGATATTGATTCAAGGCTATTTTGAATTATATAAAGAATTGCAGAAGTGCAAGGAAAACGAGGAAAAATAATTATGGCAGAAGCAAAGAAACAGGAAGTAGCAGTATCAGAGGAAAAGAAAGAGGTTGCACACAGCAACAACAAGGTTACAGATTACAGTCTTGGAATTTTCGGAACATCCGATAATTTCATCATGGCAATGCAGATGGCAAAGGCACTGGCAAGTTCCACAATCGTTCCGCAGACATTCCAGAAGAACGATGCGAACTGTCTGATTGCCATTGAACAGGCACAGCGGTTAAGAGTTAGTCCACTTATGGTCATGCAGAATCTGTATGTTATTCAGGGCAGACCGAGTTGGAGCAGTAAATTTCTGATTGCCGCAATCAATAATTCCGAAAAATTTGATATGGAATTGCAGTTTGACGAAGCAAAGGACAAGAACGGCAAGCCATTCTCATGTACGGCTTGGACTATGAAAAATGGTCGCAGGGTTGAGGGCATGGAAGTAAATATGGATATGGCAAAAGACGAGGGTTGGCTTGGCAAGAACGGTAGCAAATGGAAAACCATGCCGCAGTTAATGCTTCGGTATCGTGCCGCATCTTTCTTCTCCAGTCTGAATTGTCCGGAACTGACAATGGGACTGTATACGAAAGAGGAAATGCAGGACAACGATTTCAAGGAATATCCGATGGAAGATTTGCAGGAACAGGTCAAAAGAGATATTGCCGAGAACGCCAATTCAGAGGATTTCATTGTTGCAGATGCAGAAGCAAAAGAAGTTGAGAGTGCAGCAGTCGAAGCAGAAGTTGTTGAACCGGCAGAAAATGACGAGAATTTGCCGGATTTCATGAAAGATTAGAGGTGGACGCATGAATCTTCCAAAGTCTGAATTGAGCAAGCAGGAAGCATTGCAATTATGGAATACATATCATTCGGAGTATGCAAAGGAGCAAATGATTCTTGCCAACTATGGGATTGTTTTCTCTGTCATGCAGAATTTAAGCATTCCGGTAAATGATGAAGATATGTTTCAGACCGGAATTGTTGGATTGCTAAAGGCTATTAATACATTCGATTCTTCCAAAGGATATAATTTTTCAACCTATGCTTTCACTGTCGTGCGAAATGAACTGCTTATGTCATTCAGAAAGAGTAAAAAGTCGGTAAAAGCAGCGTTCTCTTTGGATGATAACGTAGACATAGGAAATGGCGAAAGTGTTCCATATGCCGAGCTGATGGCGGACGGCAGGGATCACGAGAAAGATGTGATGAATTCTATACTTATTCAACAGATTTTTGGAACGCTGAATTTGATAGAAAAGCGTATTTTCGTAATGTTTTTTGTAGAAAACAAGACGCAATGCGAAATCTCTAAAGAGATGAAATTGTCACAGTCATATGTTTCCCGAATTATTAAGAATATGGGAAGAAAAGCAAAACACAAGGAAAGGAATACAATATGAGAGTTATATCACAGGACGGAACAATTGATGTGCCTTATGAGCAGGTTGTTATTCAGCGTTTTAATCGAGTAATATTCTTTCTTAATAAAAATTTAACTGGTGTGGAGTCAGTTTCGAACGATATGGAAATGGCTTCATATTCTACCGAAGAAAAAGCCGATAAAGCGATGGAAGACCTGCAATATGCGTATGCGTGCCGTAATATGGCGATGTTCGACAAAGAAAAAGCTATTTATATTCCGAACGATAAAATGACTAAAGCCGTTATTGGCGGTGTCTTTCAGTTCCCAACAGAGGAAGAATTGGAGTAGCCTATGGAAATTATGTCAGTCTTAGAATCCGTTCAGAAAGGCATGGAAGATAATATTTACAACTTCTGCAAAGATGGAAAATGCAGTCAATGCGGTAACTGCTGTTCCAACCTTTTGCCAATGAGTAGAAAAGAGGTAACTGCTATTCACAGATATGTCCGTAAGAACCATATCAAAGAATGTAAGCACATGCTTCCTACTGTGAAAAGACCGTATGATATGACATGTCCTTTTCTTGATACGGATAAGAGTTGCGAGAAATGCAGAATCTATCCGGTTCGACCGGAAATCTGCAAGCAGTTTATCTGTGACAATGAGCAGAGAGCAAAGCACAATAGGGAATTGTTGGGACAGACGAGACAGATTATTGATGTGAGGAGTGAGTTCTTTAATGAGACTTAAAGTTTTAGGTTCTGGTTCATCCGGCAACTGCTATATTCTGGAAAATGAAAGCGAAGCGTTGATTATTGAAGCAGGGTTGCCGTTTATGGAAGTCAAGAAAGAATTGGATTTCAATGTGATAAAGATAGTCGGTGTACTGGCAAGCCATACTCACGGAGACCACGCAAAGTACATAGGAGAATATGGAAAATCAGGAATACCAGTTTGGAAACCATACAATACGGATTTTTACAAATCCTGTGACATGAAAAAGTATGGAACATTTGAAGTGAGGACTTTTCCAAATCAAAATAAAGACAGGCGATGGTTACATAATAACTCTGATGGTTCAGAGTGTCCGTGTTATGGATTTCATATTAAACACCCAGATATGGGCAGCTTGGTGTATGCAACAGACACAGAATACATCAAATGGCGATTTAAGGACGTTAATCACATCATGGTGGAAGCCAACTACGATATGCAGTTTGTGAACCGAGAAGAGCCAAATTACGAGCACAGATTACGAGGTCACATGAGCCTTGATACGACACTTAAATTTATTTCTACTAACGATAACCCGGCATTGAGAAATGTCGTTCTAATTCACTTATCAGATAAAAGCGGAGATCCCGCACTATTCAAACAAAAGACAGAAGAAACAGTTAAATATGGGGCAGATGTTTACGTGGCAGAACGTGGATTAGAGGTTGATATGAACCTTTGTCCGTTCTGACAAGCAATAATTTTGACCGGTCAATTTTATATATAGCAACTATTAACCATGCACAGAAAGGAATTTTTTATGAACCCAATTGATTTAGCAGAATTAGCAGGCGGTGCATTGCAGGAAAAGTCCCAGAAAGCATTGCAGGATGTTTTTGAGAATATGCAGGATCCTAATACACCGTGGAAGAACAAACGCGAGGTAGTTATCAAGTTAAAATTCACGCAGAACGAAGACAGAGACGATGCGACTTGTGAAATTTCTGTTGAAAAGAAACTTGCACAGCCGAAGCCAGTAGAGACAAAGTTTGCCCTTGGAACCAATCTTGCAACAGGAGAGGTTCTTGCCGAGGAATACGGACCAGGTATCAAAGGTCAGATCTCCCTTGATGAATACCAGAAAGAACAGCAGATCGATGGAAAGACCGTAGATACGGACACAGGAGAAATAATCGAGGAAGCCAAAGAAAATGATGGCGTTGTAGATTTCAGACAGGCAAAACAGGCATAGAAAGAAGAGGTAAAAAATTATGATTAAAGAAGCATTGGAGTATATCGTTGGCTTAAAAACACCGATTATCAATGAAATTGGTGGTAATACATATTCGGACAAGCCGCTTAACCGCATCAGTTACGTTCCGTATGCGAGTACGATCGAAATGAAAACATTGACGAGTCTTGTAGAGTATATCAAGGCAAACATTGACTGCATGTCGAAAAAGATGATCGTTCATGTGGTTTCTCCGACGGAAGTTCACTTATATTCATCTCTCGATGCAGATAGAAAGCGGGAACATTTGGTTGAGGTCAATGCAGAGTTGCCGGATTTCCGGTTTGGAAGTTTTATCGATCATGAAAGCTTTGTGATTGCCTTGCAGTCAAAATTTGTTTCGAATGCTGACAGGGATCTTGTTTTAAAGTTTGCAGGAACGGTAGAAGATGGAACGGTTGCAGAGTATGGAGATGACGGTGTTACACAGAAAGCCACTGTTAAAACGGGTGTAGCAAGTAAAGCAGATGCTGTGGTGCCTAACCCTGTTAATCTGATTCCGTATAGAACATTCTTAGAGGTTCAGCAGCCGGCAAGTGATTTTATTTTTAGAATGAAATCTTCTTGTGGCGTGCAGTGTGCAATCTTCGAAGCAGACGGTGGAGCGTGGAAAAATGAAGCCATGAACAATATCAAGGAATATTTGAAGAATGAACTTGCTGATCTGAAACAGTTTACTGTGATCTCGTAGAGAGGAAAAAACATGAAATTATACAGTTATTTTTTCTGCAGTGAAAAGCTGGAAGAAAAAGTATTTGAAGCAAAGGAATGCTCTAAGACATATACCGCCTTAGAACGTGGAACCGGTTGTATATATAAGGGTATGAGAATTAATAAAGAGAGCATTGGCAATCTTATTGAACATTCTAATACAATCGTATTCTTGGAAGAAAGCAGGAATGCGGCAATTGAAGCGTTCATTTCAAGAGAAAAGAGATGTGCGGATTTTGCAAAAAGAAATCTCGACCGTGCACAGGAAAACATTGCGCATCTTGAAAAACTGAAATAGGTTGTAACACCTTGGAGCAATCCTAAAAGAAACCCGTTCATGCGGTATCTGAAATTTTGGCAAGGAATTTAATATATCACGACTAAATCGTAAGCCATGAGATACCTTTGGCGGTTGCTAAAAGTGACCGCCAGAAAGGAGAATACGTGTTAATAATTGAGGATAAAGGACAGAAAGAGGGCTTGCATATCCTTAAGAATAGATATTTCAAAAGCCACGATATGGAAGTCTTGCGTGCACCATTGCCGGTTGGAGATTACATAATTGCCACAGACAAGGTAGCGGATGTTATCCATAGAAAATCAGCTAGAAAAATGGAACTTAAAAAGATGGATTTTCTTGGCACATATGATGTTTCCGTTGACACGAAAAAGGACATGCAGGAAATTGTAGGGAACATCTGTGGAAAAGCACATATGCGATTCCGTGACGAGTGTATTTTGGCGCAGAACAACGGAATTAAGCTATATGTGCTTATTGAAAATACAGACAAGGTGTATTCCGTCAATGATGTATTTACATGGCATAATCCTCGAGTGGACCGGTATAACAATATTGCATATATGCACACACTTGGAAAATTGCTGAATGTATCGCTACCGAAAACAAAGCCGACATCTGGCAAGGTATTGGCAAAAGCTATGTTGACAATGCAACTTAAGTATGGCGTTGAGTTCGTATTTTGTCGCCCGGAAGATGCTGGGGCAAAGGTTATTGAATTGCTTGGAGGTAGTGAAAATGGCGGAGAATAAGCGGTATTACTGGCTTAAACTGATGGATGATTTCTTTGACAGCAAGCGAATCAAAAAACTCCGAAAGATGGCTGGTGGCGATACATATACGATCATCTATCTTAAGATGCAGTTGTTGTCGTTGAAAAAAGGTGGCTATCTGGAATATTCCGGATTGGAAGATGAATTTTACAAAGAGATCGCCCTTGATATTGACGAGGACGAAATCAATGTTCAAGTTACGATTCAGTATCTTCTTTCCTGCGGATTGATCCAGACAGCCGACAATATCGAGTATCTTATGCCTTTTGTGCAAGATAACCTAGGAAGCGAGACGGCAAGCACTCGTAGAAGTCGTAAATCTAGGGAAAATGCACAAAAAGCGTTGCAATGCAACAGTGGAACAACGGAGTGCAACATTTTGCAACAAAATTGCAATGTAGAGATAGATATAGAGAAAGATATAGATACAGATATAGAGATAGAGAAAGAAAATACAAAAGAAAGCATACTTGATTTGGACTTTGACGCGGAATGGGGATGGGAATACACGATCAATGCATATCCAAAGAAAACGTCGTTAACGTCTGCCAAGGTAGCATGGATGGACAAGATTTTAGAAGTTATCGAACCGAACAGAAAAGCCGTTGCAAAGCTGATATATGAGGCTACAGTGGCATATGTTACTGACTATATAGAGAAGAATCCGGATGATACGAATTATCGCTACATACCAAAATACGGAGACTGGCTGAAAGAGGATTGCGATTACTGGATTCGCCAAGTAGAGAAACGAAAGCAAGGTGAGGACAGTTGACAGAAGCAGAAATTGGAGTGATCGGATGTGTATTGATTGACAATGATTCCATGTACAAGATTTACAACAAATTGAAGCCGGAAATGTTCAGCTCTGAATTTTGTCAAGATGCTTTTGCTGAAATGCTTGCCATGTATGATCGTGGAGAAAACATTAATGTCGTTTCACTGTCTCAGACACTTGAAAACCACAAATGGGAGCCGGAAATAATTGCAAGCGAATTGAAAGAATGCATATCTGTTACCCCAGTCTCAACGGCAATAAAAAGCTATGCGGATGCAGTCATTAAGGATTGGCGGGCAAGGGAAACAAAAAGCCTTTTCCAGAGAGTGAGCCTTAGACCATGTGATATTGATAATTCGATCGCGGAAGTTCTTACAAGGCTTGAAGAAATCCAAGTTAATCAGTTGAAGAAATCTAAGTTGATGAAGCAAATCGTATCAGAGAACAAAGATAAATACTTTAATGATGATGTTGGAGAGGACAGGGTAAAGACAGGATTTTACCATCTTGACGATTGCCTTGGCGGTCTTGAAGGCGGAGACATTACAGTTGTTGCCGCGAGACCGGGAGTTGGTAAGTCTGCTATTGTGGCACAAATAATCGAGAATATGGCAAGAAAAGGCTATAACACTTGTTACTACAACATGGAGATGAACAACAGTCAGATTTATGAAAGGTTTGTTTCAAGAATGTCAAAGATTGGTCTGACAAGAGTTCGCAGGGCAAAGGCTTTTCTTGGTGGAGAGAAAGAAGCATTTGACAAGGCAAATGATGAGCTTGAAAAATATCCGATCACAATTGACGATCAGACAAATGTTATTGAGGAAATAAGAACGCAATGCAGGCATCAAAGATATGACGTGATCGTAGTTGACTATCTGCAATTGGTACGGTGTAACCGGAAGTTCAATAACCGTGCATCCGAAGTCGGGGAAGTTTCGAAGCAATTCAAAGCACTTGCGAGAGAGCTTCACGTTCCGATCATCCTATTGTCACAGCTTAACCGAGTATCGGAAATGAATGCAACGAAAGAGCCTACAATGTCCGAATTAAGAGAATCCGGAGATATTGAGCAGGATGCTTCCAATATTATTCTTATGTGGAATTTGGATGAAGACAGAAAATTTAAAGGCTTGAAAGTTGAAAAGAATCGACAGGGTACACCGTTTAGAGAAGTTGTTCAGTTTGAAGGTGATCGTATGGAATTTATCGAGCGAACCGAAACCATTGAACAGATTCAAGCACGGATGCGACAGAAAGACGGTTTCCGAGAAGTATGTGGCAGCACACCATTTGATTAAAAGGTGAATGATTATGGCAAGTAAGAAATTTGAAAAAGGTTCCGAAGAATGGCAGTTTTTTAATGACTATTATAAATTCCGGCAGCAGTTTTATGAAGCTGATAACGAAGATGAGTGGTTCCAAGGAATGATGGAAGCAGGGGAAATGCTAATTAAAAAATATGCACGGACAAATATATCAAAATATGTTCAAAGTCTTGTATTTAGTCATTTTGAAGATGTTGAGAGGAGATGGAAAAGCAAATGAGTAATGCATTAGTGAGAAAGAAAAAGCGGATGCAGCCACTTGGGTATTCCAAAAGTGAACTGATTGGAATACAGAAATATGCCAAGGCACAGAACAATGCGGACTATTTGATTACAGAATCTTATTATAACGTTCGCATGATGGCATACCAGGCACTTCATGATATGTTTGGATTCGGTCAGAAAAGAATTATCAGAGTAGAACAGACGATTGAAACGTATTTAGGAGATTCCGAAAAGGATGGAATGTCAGCAGAAGAGCTTGGATATTTCATGAAAACAAAATGCGGTATTGATGTGCGGGAAGAAACCAATAAGATTCCGTATCGTGAGAGCTTTTATCTGGTAGAGAGAAAGATTGCACCGAACTGCATGATACAGGCAAATAAGTTTTTACTGGCACAGGTATTTAATTATTTTGCTATGTTGGGTGTCTGCCTTAAAACACAGTTTAAATTTTCGGGAAATCAGATCAGACAGGTTTATGAGAGAATCAGGTATCTGATTAACTGCATTGCTACCGGATATGAAACCATGACAGGAATTGCAAGTGTACTGGAGCATGAATGTAATTACATTGATAAGCGGTTTGTTGGGAGAACATATGAAATATAGGAGGTATGGTTGATGGACAAGTTAGTTGTGGAACTGCAGGATGGATATTTTGTGGAGATTGATCCTCTGAATTACACCTTGAGACAGAGATATGCCGGACAGGATAAGGACGGCAATGAAAAAGAAAGCGTTCGAACAATCGGATATTTTGGAGACATGAAACAGTGCGTCAAGGCTTTGTTAGAGCGTTATCCGAGGGAGTTATCTGAAAAAGCACAGATTTCCTTTGATGAATATTTAGAACTGTTGGATAAGGCTTATACGAGGTCAGAACAGCTTGTAAACAGTCTTGGAAAATGACGGAGGTATAAATTACACAGAGAAAGCAAAGAGAGACGCAGAATCATAGCAGAGATGGAAAACCGTCAGACGAGAATACCAAAACATCAAAACCCGGATGCATTGAAAAATTTTAAGGAAGTACCGTATCAGTTGCGGTATGGGAAGGAGAAGAAAGATGCTGAATAAAGAGAAGTATGCCAAGGAGATCGCAGAAATTGCCTGTGATGGATATAAAGTAGCTATCGTTCATGGAAAACCGAAATCATGTGGAAAATGCATTGATTGTGATTTTTATGGTTGTAACGATTGTACAAAAAAATTAAGGGATTGGGCTGATAACGAATATGGCAAGCCGCCTGTTGATTGGAGTAAAGTTCCTGTTGACACACCGATTTATGTTAGATGCCGCAGCAGCGACGAATGGGAGAAAAAACATTTTGCTAAATTCGAGAACAATTATGTGTATGCGTGGAACGATGGCAAAACATCATGGAGCACCACTAATGGATCTACAATGGTATGGGAGCATGCCAAACTTGCAGAAAGCGAGGATCAGAATGTCGATAAGCAGGATTAAGAACAGGATATCTGAGGCAGCAACAGAAGCCTGCGGATATTCTCCGCTAACAAAAGTGATTTCAGAGGAAGAGGTAAACAGGATTCTGGCAGAGGAAGAAAAGACTGGTGGGTGGATTCCGGTAACGGAGAGACTGCCAGAAGAATCTCTTAATAGTATAATCGGTTGGGATACATACCGGAACCGCTGTTGTTTTGTACAATTTTTGGGAGGAAGGTTTGTAATTGGAGATGATACTGATAGCGTAAATATTACAGCTTGGATGCCACTACCGGAGCCGTACCGAGAAAGCGAGGAATGATATGAAAGATGGAATACATCCTGATGGATACACAGTGACAAATAAACAGACCAATGCAGACAGAATCCGTAGCATGACGGATGAGGAGTTGGCGGAATTATTATATTCACTTCAAACCGAAGACTTAGACGGTATGTTTTGCAAAACCGAAGATAAGTGTGAAGAGATGATGGACAGTGGAGATGAGATACCGAAAAGTATGTGCAAGCAGTGCTTGGTTAAGTGGCTTAAGTCAGAAAGTGAGGAATAGCATGGAGAGATTAACATAAGTGGCAGAGAATGGAGAAGTTTTATTTCATCCAGCAGATTTACCGGATGATGAGGGAATTACCATTACCCAACTTGCGAAAGATGGAAGATACAAAGCCCTGGAAGAGATTGCAGAAAGACTTGCAAATAGAGAGCAAGCCGAAGAGCTGGGATTACTTCTGCGGTTGCCGTGCAAGGTTGGAGATATCGTTTGGGAAATTAATGCAGAAAGAAAAAGAATATCAAAATTTGTGATTGAATCAATCACCATCTACCCGTGCAACGTTATTCAATTTAATTGGACACTGCTTGAAGGGATTTGTAAAAATGTTGCAGGCTTCTCGAAAACAGAACTTGGAATAACAGTATTCCTTACCAGAGAGGAAGCCAAAGCCAAGCTGAAAGAAATGGAGAGGGAAAGCGATGTATTGTGATGGAAGATGTCAGTATTTAAACGAACGTAAACACAAATGTGAGCTGACCGGAGAAAAATTGACTTACATGAAGCAGACCGGAAGTATTTCTTTCTCCGTGCATGAACACAGAGGAGTTTGTAAAGGAAAAAAGGTGGAACGTGATGGGAGACGTAGTTAAACATATACCGAAAGATGATCTGTGCCCGTTCTGTAAAAAAAGGGAATCAACTTTGCTGTGCGACATGCCTGTAAATACAGTTATTACACATGCACGGGGAAGCGGATTTAAAAGTTATACCATGACCTGTGATAAGAAAATCTGCACGGAATGCACCACAAGAGTGAACGAGTTTGATTTCTGCCCGGATTGTGTGAAGAAGATCAAGATAACACCGAAGGGAGTGAAAGAGTGATGGAGAATAGATGTTTATCCCGTGGAAAGCGGATTGATAATGGCGAATGGATACAAGGATATTTATATGGTATCTGGGAGAGAAGATATATCCTATGGGGAATGACCAATGATATCCCGAACATGGTCGAAGTAGACCCAGAAACCGTCTGCCAGTGCACCGCAATGCCCGATAAGAACAAAAAGCTGGTGTTTGAACATGATATAGTATGGGATTCTGACGAAAGAGCTTTTTACGAGATTATCTGGAAGCAAGAGGATATGTGTTGGAATGTTGAAGATGCAGACGGTCACAAATCTGATTTTGAAGAATGCTATGGAAGCACAATTGAAGTTAATGGTAACAGATTTGACAATCCGGAACTGTTGGAGGTGTAAGATGCCGAGAACCATAGCGTATAGAGCGGGAGGATTTACAAATTGTGGAATCAGTTACACAAAATTCAGTCAGGAGGAATTGGCAGAAATGAAAGATAGAGTCATGACGGAGAATGAAGCAACAACAAAAAAATATTGCAGTACATGTAAATACTACGCTGAATATGAGGGCGTTTGTTGCAATGGAGACAGTGAACACTGTGCAGATTTCCGTGGACTGGATGATACATGTGAGAAATGGAAGGAAAATGAAGAATGAGTGAAGAATTGAAACCATGCCCGTTTTGTGGCAGTACAAAACTAAAGATAGACAAAAAATCTGTTTTGGACAGGCACACAGGGCTTGGAGTAAGACTTGAAAGACATACATATTCAGTTAGGTGCAATGTATGTCATGCAAGAGGTAGAAGTATTGGAGGTATTGTCGTTGATGAAAAAGATGCCTTAGCGAGCTGTTATAAACATACAACAGATAAAGAATTGGCGGAAAGAGCAATAGCGGGATGGAACAGGAGGGCAAACGATGAGACTGATTGATGCGGATGCACTAAAGAAAGATTTAAAATCGGTTACTTTAAGCAATGGAACTTTAGTAAATACAAATGCAGTATTGTATTTACTAGAAGAATATCCGACGGCTTATGATGTAGACAAGGTTGTGGAGCAGTTGGAAGATAGAAGCACATTGTCAAGACCGGTTGGATGGACTAAATCGTATGAAATTATAACGCTGAAAGATGCAGTAGAAATCGTGAAAGGCGGTGGAGTAGATGGCTAAAGCAGTATTGATTATGGATATGCCGTAATCATGCAGTAAATGTAAATTTCTGTATGAGTTTCAAGGTATCAAGAAATGCCAGCTCATGAATGTACTGTACGGCGGGGCATCGAAACTGTCGCAGAACACATTCACAGCGAAACGGCATGATTGGTGTCCGCTCCGGGAGTTGCCGGAGAAGATACCAGAGTTGAAATCTGGTTATGAAGATCTCAGCAATCAATACGTCGGGTGGGTTGGAATGCCTGCTTAGATGAAATTTTAAAAGAACCATAGAAAAAGGAGAAGCCAGTAAGACGAATCCTACTGGCAGAGTTATGAAAAATCTATGTAAAAGGTCATTTCCTTTTGACAGTTATCAATATGGCGATGCTGTGTGAAAAAGATATGACGCAAATTTGAAAAATGTGTGAAAGGAGCGGGGCTTCCCGGGAAGATGCGCATCGGCTCCTTTGAAAATATGGATTTAGAAAAACAGGCAATAGATATATTACAGACATTTGCAGGAAATGAGCCGTACCGGCTTGGGTACAGCGGTGGCAAGGATTCAGATGTAATATTGCATTTGGCAAAAAAAGCAGATGTACCTTTTACTGCGGTACATAATTTAACTACGGTAGATGCACCGGAGACGGTCAGATATGTACGGAGTAAGCCGGAAGTGCTGATTGAATACCCCAAATTATCAATGTGGCGGTTAATTGTAAAACACAAGACACCACCCACAAGGCTTTTCAGGTATTGCTGTGAAGAACTGAAAGAACATAGCGGTGTAGGAAAGAAAGTGATTACTGGTGTAAGAAAAGCAGAGAGCAGAAAAAGGGCAGAGAATCAGGGCATTGTGACATTTACAAAGCCAAACAAAGAGATTAAGAAAAGTGTTGACAATGTAAATTTTCAATCAACAGTAGCGGGGGGGTGGTTGTACTAAATTACGAAAATTCAGAAACGCATAGAATGGTTGAAAGCTGTTACCGTACAAGTAAGACACTGGTAAATCCAATCATCAACTGGGACGATGACTACTTATGGTGGTACATACGACATGAGGGAATAGAGATAAATCCGTTGTATAACGGTGGTTGTCCGGGTGGATGCAGCCGGATTGGCTGTATAGGGTGCCCGATGAGTGGAAAGAACAGATACAAAGAGTTCGCACAATATCCAAAATACAAAGACGCATACATCAGGGCATTTGACCGGATGCTGGAATACCGGAAACAATGCGGAAACAAAGACGTAATTGGATGGAAAACAGGGCAGGGCGTTTTTGATTGGTGGATGGAAGATAGAAATATAAACGGTCAGTACCGCATGGATTTTGATGGAACTGATTTGATTGGATTTAAAGAAAAAGGAATTTAAAGAAAAAGGAATTTAAAGAAAGGAGCCGGGACCTATCCGGATAAAAGGCGCGCCGGGTTCCTTTCAGAAGAAATGAAGAAAACAAAATGTGAAATTTACAGAGATTCAATGCAGAATTATAAAAAATACGGAATACCGAGTGCACAATTAATTATTGCAGATGTTCCGTACAACGTAGGAAAAAACTTTTATGGCAGTAATCCGATGTGGTACAACGGCGGCGATAACAAGAATGGCGAGAGCAAACTGGCGGGTAAAGCGGCATTCAATTCGGATTTCAATTTTAATCTGTATGAGTATTTCCATTTTTGTAGCAAAATGCTCAAGAAAGAGCCGAAGAAATCAGGAAGCCGCGGAAGGAGCTCCGACGCACCGTGTATGATCGTATTTTGTGCCTTTGAACAAATGCAGACACTAATTGCAGCGGCAAAGAAGCATGGTTTCAACAATTACATACCACTTGTATTTGTAAAAAATTACAGTCCACAGGTGCTTAAGGCAAATATGAGAGTGGTCGGAGCGACGGAGTATGCATTGATCTTATATAGGGACAAGTTGCCAAATTTTAGAAATGGAGCAAGATTCGATGAAAACGGAAAGACTATCCGAGGCACTGGACATATGATCTTTAACTGGTTTACTTGGGAGAAAGATGGCAAAGATATTCCAAAAATCCACCCGGCACAGAAGCCAGTATCTGTCTTAAAAAAGCTAATAGAGATATTTACAGATCCCGGTGATGTGGTAATTGATCCATGTTGTGGAAGCGGTAGCACATTAAGAGCGGCGGCGGAACTTGGAAGAAATGCATATGGATTTGAGATTGACCGCAATTTTTATACAGGAGCAAAAGAGAAAATGCTTGTGTTCGAAACAGATAATCAGATCAGTTTTAAAGATATACCTGGGGTGATGCCATGAAAGATAGCCCGGAGCAGAAAGTAAAACAATATTGTGTAAAAATCCGAAAAGAGATACAGCACTGGAAATATATAAACCAGAATGGATGTAATGATCCGTTCTGGTCAGATGGCTGCAACATGAACCTGACACGAAACCATATTATTTATGCGCAGGAACAGGTACGGAAAATCTGCGAAGAAAATCAGATCCCATTGCCGGAAGAATATTATCTTTCTGCGCCACCTGAGGTTGATAATCAGTATATGGCAAATCTGAAACAGAAAGACCGGGTTGAGAGAATATTTTTCCAAGGGAAGATACCCACGAAACAAAAATATAAGTACGATGAGCGGCAAATGAGTTTGTTTTAGCAGATTTAGTAAAGAAAGAGAGGTAATTAACATGATTCATGCGATATGTGACTTTTGTGGAAAAGATTGTGATAGAACTGCAACATTATTATCGATGACACCGTTTCAGAATTTTGCGCGGTATCATACCGATAATACGCCGTATGGATTTGAAGCGAAGACGAGAAGTTTTGTGATATGCGGCGAATGCTGTAAAAAGCATGATTTACCGAATCCGTATGAGACATACACTGGAATCACAAACCAGAAAGCGACATACGAAAAATGTCTTGATAATTATACGGATACTGACCTTATCGAAGACGAAAAGTACGATAGAAGATTTGGTTTATAAAGCGGATGGGATAAAAATTGAGATAGATTGATATTAAGGAGAGAAAAGCAAGCCATGAAAAAGAAACTTATAGCAGCAATATTGACGGTAACACTCTTAATCGCCGGATGCGAGAGTGTGAATGTTGACGCAGAGCAGGATAGGATGATGGAAAAGGTAGAAGATGAATGGGGATATGCCATTTATGTAGACAAAGACACCAATGTTATGTACATAAAAGGATCCGGAGACGGAGGAACTTTTACAGTCATGCTTAACGCAGATGGTACACCGAAGATCTGGCAGAGAGAAGAATAAAATATTGGAGGATAGTGGCTTATGAAGTTTTCAAAACTGACTAAGCCAGAGCTTGAAACAATTATTGAAAACGCCAATTTCACGGAGCAGGAAGAAGAAATATTTTATCTTCTTGCCCGTGGACTTATTTCAAAAGAAATAGCCATGAGACTATGCGTATCAACAAGAACAGTGGAAAGAAGAATTTTTGATATTAAACAGAAAGTAAAAAAGTTAGAAGGTGAGTTAAACGGGAAATCTTTCAAATAGTGAGTTGTTGAATATTGCCATCGAAAATGGTATTATCAACATAGACACCATTCAGAAAAAAATTGAAATGAACGAAAGGAAAAAATTTATTGAAAAACACACTTACAGCATTTGGCAAGGAAAAGATGGAAAGTTTTACACATATTTGCCAGATGAAGATAATAAGAGAGGAAAGAGACTTGTAAAGAGAACATCTGAAAAAGCAATTGAAGATGAAATAGTAAAGTTCTATAAAGCTAAGGAGGATGAACCTACAGTTATTCAGGTATATTCTAATTGGATTTCTGAAAAACTTGAATATGGTGAAATAACAAGACAGACAAAGGACAAGTACGAGACAAATTTTAAAAGATTTTTTGAAAATAAGTATTTGCCGATTGCAAATAGAAAAATTCGGTACATTGATGAAGAAATATTGGAATCATTCATAAAAACAGCTATTTCAAAACTGGAACTTACGCAAAAAGCTTATTCTGATATGCGGATATTGATTAACGGAATTTTCAAATATGCAAAGAAAAAACATTATACCAGCCTGAGCATAACCAGTTTTATGGGTGATTTGGAAATTTCGGAAAAGTCATTTAAAAAGAACTATAAGTCAGACTGCGAATTGGTATTTTCTAAGGATGAGGAACTTTTAATTGAACGATTTGTAATGGAAGATGAGCCTACATTGATAGAACTTGGCATTATTTTGGCATTTAAAACAGGATTGAGAGTTGGGGAAATATCTACCCTCTCATGGTCTGATGTCGGAGAAAATAAGATACATATATCAAAGACAGAAATAAGATATAGAGATGATAATGGCAAATATGTATTTGATGTTCAAAATTTTCCTAAAAGTGATGCCGGGTTTAGAGATGTTATAATTACCGCAGATACCAAAGAACTTATGAGAAAAATAAAAATGCTCAATCCATTTGGGCAATATATTTTTATGAAAAACGGTAAACGAATAAAAGGTCAGGCATTTACAAGGCGGCTATATGTGATATGTGATAGAATAGGAATTGGCGAACGTTCAATTCACAAGGCAAGAAAGACATATGCAACAAAGTTGATAGATGGAAATGTTCCAGAATCGGTAATAAAAACACAAATGGGGCATACAGATATCAGAACAACTCTCGATCATTACTATTTTAATAACAAGACAGAGAGTGAAATGCAGGAATATATTGCAAAAGCATTATCAATGTAAAAGGTAACACGAGGTAACACCTTTGGAGATAAAGAAATTCAGTATTTATGCGGGTTTGAGAGAATTGATACCGAGTTCGAATCTCCCTTCCGCTACTAGTAAAATGTGCTACGCCCAGATGTACGGTACAATCGCCGTTCGGATGGGCGTAGATTTTTGTTACAAATTGTTTTACTACTTCATCGATGTTAGTTGAAACATCTTCTAGCATATTCTTTAATAATTTCGTTACCAGATCAAGATCGAGTTCATCTGCAGCATCATCTGCAATGATCTTTTCTAATTCTTTTTGACGCATCTGTAATTTTCCCATCTGTTGAAAAAGTTCCTCGCTGGAGAAGCCGTTTAAAATTGCATCTGTACCGTTTTTAATTTTGCGGGAAATTTCTGCCAGTTCTTTCTTTTCATTGGTGTACTGTGAAACTGTTGCATTATATGTAGTTACGACACGTTGAGCTGTTTCGGATAAATCATAATTCAGGATATATTCCCGGACTGCATTTCGGCAGAAATTATCAAGATCTTCGCATTTTATATTTTTGGAATGACATTGTCTGGTTCTCGTTTTATTTCCGCAGACATAGTAAGGGTTTTGATAACCTCTTTGGTTTACAGATGTTCTGCCGCAGTAACGTGCGCCGCACTCTGCGCATACTATTTTCCCAGTCAGAAGATAGGAACGTGTGGCTTTAGAGGAAGAATTTGTTTTGCTTTTTAATCTGATCTGAACTCTTTCCCAGGTAGGCTGATCAATAATGCGTGGTATAGCGTCTTTGATCTGAACGATTCGTTCATTTGGCACACCACCAGCCCATTTTCCCATGATTTTTATTTTACGTCGGTTCCAGGTGTAGATTCCTATGTATCTGTCATTGCGGAGGATGGAACTTAAAGAATTTTTGCCGATAGGACGTCCTTTTTTACCAATAGCTCCATTTAAACTGTCGATGATATTACTATAAGATTCTCCGGAAGCGTACATAGAGAAGATTTTGCGGACGATTTTGGCTTCTGATTCGTTGATGATGTACTTTCCGTCTTTGACATCATATCCGAGTGGCGGACATCCACCTAGGAATATTGCTTCATGAGCTTTCATAGTTGTGCCGTCAATGGATTTTAAACGTGAGGTCAGAACATGGTGCTGTCCTATTCCTACGCCAATTAATTCAGTTAAGAAGTCGTTTGGATTAAGAAGATCGCCAATATTGTCATGAGTGGATATGATCTGGACGCCTGCCTGCATCATTTGTTTCCGGAAAGTAAACCAGTCTGCGACATCTCGTGAGCCACGGGTAATATCGTAAATGACGATAGCAGAGAATTTTCCTGTTCTTGCAGCGGAGATCATTTCCTGAAAGTCAGCACGTTCAATATTGGTGCCGGATTTTGCTTTGTCGAAGTAATGGGCAACGATATTATACTGATGAGCCTGACAGTACTGGGCGATATTGTCAAACTGCGTTTCAATGGAATTTTCATCCTGATTTTCCGTTGAGTATCTTGCATAAGCAGCTACATTTACAAATTGCATAGTCGAACCTCCTGTTATATTTATTGATTAGATGAATCTTTATGTGGATGACAATGATCAAGTGCATCGTTAAGAGAGTAATATTTTTTATCTGCATGTAAAATTAATGTTTTAATATTTAAGGAAAAAAAGTCATCCAATGAGGAATAAAAAGTATCGTAAATATTAAATGGTATTATATAATGTATGGCGTTTTGAGATAAGATAATTCCATTGTCGTTAACAAAATGTACTGATATTCCGTTTTGCTGTAATTGGCAGAAAAAATACTTTGATTTTATTTCAGCAGGACTAAACGGTTCTGGACAAAGCAGATCATTAACAGAAATATGAAGGTCATCGGCTATTGTTTTTAATTCATTGAGCGTTGGAACGTGAAAAGTGTCATAGTACATGGAAGTGCTAAGTGTAGAATACTTTTCAATATTGTTAGCTATAATGTCCAAAATGTTTTGTTTGTTTGAAGTGTTTAGGGTGCTTGTATATAAAGCTGTGGAAGATGAGCGGTTGTTAGTTTTGTATGTCATTTTTAATTCGTTTGTAGCATTGCGAATTGCTTTGGGTGTAGCATTTTGTGCTGCGTTGAAAAGTGAGAGTAAATTCTTATCATTAGTAATTTTTTTTGCTATTTCTATGATTTCATTATCATAATTTGAAAGCAAATCGTTATTTTTTTCTTTACCAGTTGTCAAATATTCAAGAGAAACATTAAAGTATGTGGCAATTTTTTGCAATCGATTAACGGAGGTTTTGCCGGATTTTAGTTTTCCGATGGAGCCTCGTCCGAATCCAAGTTCTTTTTCGAGGGCTGTAACTGCAAGGTTATTCTTTTTACAAAGATCGATTATTATTTCATATGTTGTCATAATTCCTCCAAATAGAAAAAAATCTACAAAAACTATTGACAATGTAGAAAAAAATCTATATAATCACAAATATAAAATAGAAAATTATCTACAAAGTAGCAATATGCAGAAAAATATAAAAATAATTATAGAGTATTTTCTATATCATGTCAATGTGAGTGTAGAAAGTTTTCGGAATTTAAGTGTGATTGGAGGAAATATGTTTGATAAAATTGTAAAACTATGTGAAAAACAGTCTATCTCGATTTTTGTATTGGAAGAAAAATTGGGTTTTGGAAAGTGTACCATCTTGAAGTGGAAAAAATCTTCACCTACAGTTAATAAACTGAAAAAGGTGGCAGATTATTTTGGTGTATCTGTTGATTATTTTCTGGAGGATAGTGTAGATAAAATGGAATAGAGAGGTTGTATTATCCAAAACAAAAATAATTGATATTAAGTAATAAGAATATTTCAGATTGAGGGGGTAGAATATGTGAACAAGGTTGTCTTTGATGAAGATAATCCTGTAACTTCCGATCAGCTGATTTGGGCTTTATTTGGAAAGAGCACAGAGGATGTGGCAAGGATGTTTCGGGATGGGAAAAATGGTGAATATGCGTATTTATTTAAAAAGAAAGACGCAGCCAAAGAGAAGAAAAAGGTTGAGTAAGTGTCAATGATATTAGAAAGCAGGTGACAACATGGATCGGGACAACAAACGAGAGGTAACAATCTCTATTTCGGAATCTATTTATGAAGAACTTCAAAATGCTGCAAAACAATTATCCGGATGGGAACATGAACAGCTCCAGGGAACAGAACGTGAGATATCCGATTCATGGGAACCGGAGGATGTGGTGACAGCGGCTGTGATCACGTGGCTGTCGGAGAGGAGAGGATGAAATGAGTAGTTGTGGATATTATTCATGTAATAAAGGAAAACCAAAGTGTAATCATCCTACTTATGGAGAAATGTATTCGTCATGTTTGCGCGGAGCACTATACAATAGATGTGATAGATGCAGAAGAGAATGTGGTGGAATATATCCAAGCAACATTCCCAAAGAGGACATTTCAAATTGCAAGATAGATATTATAGATAAAAATGGAAAAGTTATTGAGTACTGAATCAATTATAGGCATGGGAGGACCTCCTTTATATGAGAGAAATTATTATTATTACAGTAAGCATCGTGTTTGTAATTATCGTGCATCCAATAGTATACCCTGATCGGTCAGTCATTTTATATTTATGTGGTTTGTCAGAGAAAAATGCAGGACAGAAATACAGATATCAGGTATTGTTTAAATTACGCAGTTGTAAGGATGTCGAACTGATTCTGTATTCGAACCAGTTGTATAAAAGCATGTCGTCAGTTTTCTTTATAAGACACATAGAAAATCATAGAGAATATTACAGATTTAGGTACCAGGACAAAACATACACGATTCCAAAAGAAGAAGTTGAGGCAGTCGAATTTGCAAAATCTTGGAACATAGGCTGGTGGTAGGAAGAAAGCTGGTTATTGCGGTGTGGTAACTGTAGCTGTGATCACATGGTTGTCGGAGAGGAGACAGTGAAATGAGTATTTTAACTATTACGATCATAGCAACAATTGTTAATTTTGTTGTTGGGCTTATTGTTGGTTTGATTAGTGAAAATGAGTGCGTGGCGATAGTAGCGACAGTTGTTGCGGATTTGATCCTGATTGTATTATTGTATGCGCTTTAATAAGCAATGAGATGGATATAAATTATGGACGGTGATGATATGGATTTAACAACAGGCATTGTATTTGGCGCTGATTATTACGGGGATGAAGTAAATGAACTTGCAGTTGCTTCATTTAACTATGTGAAACAGGACATAACGGATGTCAAAAAAAGATACATAAGTTTAGGGTTTCATCTTCATGAGATGGAGCTGTGCAGATACCATGAAGAATTAGGATATGACAATTTCTATGAGTGTATTGAAAAGAACTTTCATATGGATAAATCTGCAGTATCGCGTGTGATCTCGGTATGGAATGAATTTTGTTCAAAAGATGATGCGGATTCCAGAAAGATGTGGATCGATGACAGATATGAAAAATATTCCTACTCCCAGTTAGTAGAAATGCTTCCGTTAAAGGAACAGGAACGCCGCAGAGTTACTTCTGATATGACAGTATCGCAGATCAGAAGTTATAAGAGATCACTAAAGGAAAAAGCGAAAGATCAGAAAAGTTTGATTGACACTTTAAATACCTTAGTTACTTTGGGACAGGCATCGAAAAAGAAAAAATCTGTTGCGACGTCGCAACCAACGCCGGAGAAAAAGGTGCTGCCGTATGAAAGAGGCTGCATTACAGGCAAGAATCCAAACGGAACATGTGTATGCTGCGGCTGTAACGAAACAGTAGAATGTTGCGCTGACTGCAAGGAAGACTGTAATGGAAGATGCGGATGGATAGAGGATAAAGAACCCGTTATAACGCAGCCGGAACTTCCAGTCATGAAGAACATGACACAGAGAGAAGATTTTATAAACAGTTATAAGTCTTGGAATATCTGGTGTAAGAACGAATATACCGAAGAAACATTTTATCGCTATGATCTGCCGGATGGCTATGCAATCGTGGTAAAGAATTATCCGTACTATATAGAATGGACGAAAGAAGAAAGTGAAACAGAAGAATATTATCTTCTTGATTCTGGATATCGTCATTTTGCAGATTGTAAAACAAATATGACAGTGTTAAAAGAGCATTTAAAAAACATGAACAAGAAATAACAACCTGTCTGCACGGCAGCTCCACGACCGTAGCATCAAAGCAATGCAGACAATCGGCTCCTGTGTAAATGGGAGTCAGAAAAAAAAAGAAGCCCTGTGACGGCAATCACAAGGCTTCCGGGAAACATTTCATAAGAAATGCCGCAAAAAAACTAACGAATTTATTCTACGGCATTTCTAAGAAAAGTTCAATCTGAACAGATGTTTCCCTTTATTGATTTTTATGGAACCTTGATAACTAAATGGACTTGTGCGGGTGGAAGTATGAAATGCAGGACTTTCAGAAAGCCCCATTGACGGGGATAAAACGTAACAGTCACGAAAGAAAGAGGAGAAGACCGTGATGGGGCTGACAGGCTCTTGGCAGTGTGCGGTTATAGAACGCTGCTAAAAAATAAGGGACGCAAATTTGTCCCTTATAAGCACAGGAAGATTATATATTGTTGGAATGTTACGAGGTGATGACTCTTTTGTTAGTAGTTACAATTATATACATAGTATCAATAACGATTCTATTTATTCATTGCTATAAAGTCAGGAAAGTGCAACGGACTGCTGATAGAAATAGAAGAATATTAATAGATCATGCAACGGTACTTCTAATAAAGCAGGAATATTTTATATCTGCAATATGCAATGGAAATATACATGATCCAAGGTTTACCATAGAGATTTCACATTTCCTGACAGACTATGTTTTTAAGTGTATTTTAAACGGCACTTTTGAAAGTGACGGAATGGAAAAGGCGCACTTATGGCTGGTACTGAAATATCCTGAATTGTTTAAAATTTACAATACGATGGAGAATGCAACAGAGCTGGCTGTTAGAATGCGACAGTGGGATGATTTGGAAAGAGATAAAATAAAAAACTTTGAATCGAAAAATGGAAATGTATGGGAGAAATATGTAGTGTGGCGAAAAAACATGGAAAAAGAAGGAAAAATGCCGTATGAGACAGATTGCATTTTTGAGGAAGTAAGAAGTGCGTTTTCTATATGGTGCCATTTAAAAAACAGAATACCTTTTGAGGTTATGCTTTTTTATGAAAGGTATTATGAAAAAATGCAAAGAGATGTGGCAGGAGTAAACAGGATGGATGATCTAAAAATATTTGAAGAACAAAACGGATCTCTCCAGGAGAAGTACAATGCCTGGCGAAAGAATGCAGAGAAAGAAAATCTGCCGCAATACAAAATGGATTGTGCATTTCAAGAAGCAAGAGAAAATTTTTCCGTATATTGCAGTCTGAAAGAGACAATTCCTTTCCTTGTTATGTGCCGCTATGAATTGATATATAACCTTTTGGAAGGAACGACGATGTGATAAAACATTCCTGTGTTTATAAGGGATTGATTAATCCCATACAGATTTAACCTGCAGGAGAATCGAGTAACGATGGAGGGAGGTAGATTCCAATGAAACATTTCATGGAGCATTTTGGCGATATGTCGATAAGCGGCATTACATTTTTGGCACTTGGTGCATTGGTTGTGGCTCTTTGTGTAGCAAATCCGGATGGATTTGTTTATAAATTCTTCACGGATGGATTCCAGAGCTTTTTTACAAAGTTTAATGCACTTGGTTAAGCAGAAAACGGGCGGCTGCAGTTGTTTTGTTGGTCTTTAGCAACTGTGGCCGCTTGAAATTTTAGAAAGAAAGGGGAAGTAAAAAAAATCGTGGGAGAAATATTTGAACCAAGTCCAGAGCAGTTCGGTGTGTTTTGGAACTTTTTAATGCAGCCGGATGTGACGGATGTAGATTTCAACGGGTCTGCTCTGTGGATTACTGATCTGAAAAAAGGTAAGTACAGGGCAAAAGAGGCAGAAGAAAAGGTAACAGAGAGCTTTTTGGACTCGTTCACACATAACATTGCAAATTGTGTGGATGCGCAGTTCAACAATGCAAATAAAGTTTTAGAGGCAGATACGAAAGAACTTCGTATCAGTATCATCCATGATTCTGTGGCGGCAACCGGGACAAGCGTCTGTATCCGCAGATCACCCTGTCTGGTAAGAAACACGATTGATGGAATGTTAAAAAGTGGTTTCTGTGAAGAAAAGGTGCTGCACCTGCTTTTAAACTGTGTGAAAGCGGGTATGAACTTTGTATTTGGCGGAGAACCCGGAGCTGGAAAAACGGAAACAGCAAAGTTTTTTATGCAGTTTATTCCGAAAGAGAAGCGTGTGATTACGATCGAGGATTCGTTGGAAATCCATTATTCAGAGATCAATCCTGGGGCAGATGCGGTAGAGCTTCGTGTAAAGGATAACTTCTCTTATACAGATGCGATCAAAGCATGCTTAAGGCAGAATCCGGCATACCTGGTTTTGTCAGAGGCAAGATCTGTAGAAGTGACATCTTTGTTGGAACAGTGGAGCACTGGCGTGAACGGATTTACAACGATCCATCTGGATGATGTGAGAAAGCTGCCGGATCGCATTCAAAGTATGATGAACAATGTGAATGATGCACAGCGTATGGAAAACAGAATTTACCGTTATGTAAATCTTGGACTTTTGATCCGGAGAGAAACCACTCCGGATGGAGAAATCCGGAGACATTTGGATCAGCTTTGTTTTTACAGCAGGGAAAACCACGAAAACAAAATCTATATGCTGGTAGAGGATGGGGAGCTGATATCACAAGAGATACCGGGAGAAATTCTGTTGAAATTTGAGCGTGCTGGGATCAAAGAACCTTTCTTTTGTGAAAGCTTTTACAGATACCGGAAAGAGGGCAGATAATGGCAGATTTGAGTAAAGTTCAGAAAAGAGAAAAAGGAAACAAAAAAGAAAGAAAGCGGGAAAAACAAGGGAAACAGACCAAAAAAGAAAGCCGTATCACAAAGAGTCTGCTACTTTTAAATCCTGGAAACCTTTCAAAAGAGGTTTATAGCTATGGCTATCACTTTTCCTGGAAGACACACTTATTTGTGATTGGGGTGTGTATCGCCGGAATGGGAACAATCGGATTATTATTCCAGTTAAGATGGAATCTGCTGGTCATTGTACTGATCGCAATGTTCTTATCGATTCCGGTATTTATCCTGGACACTTACAAGAAGATGTATGAGCAGAAGCGTTTTGCAGATGTGGCAGCATATATGGAGCAGATGTTATATGCATTTCAGAAAACAGGGAAAGTGTTATCCGCCCTAAAGGAAACAAGAGAAACCTTTGAGTCGGGACATATGCGGGATGTAGTAGATAAGGCGGTCAATCATCTGGAGGAAGGACATTCAAAAACAGGTAAAAGCGTTTTGAGAGAATCGCTGGATATTGTGGAAAACGAATATGAATGTCGGAAGATGAAGACGGTACATGATTTTTTGATCAGTGCAGAAGAGTATGGAGGCGATGCAGTAGAATCAATAGCATTGCTGCTAAATGATATTGAATTGTGGAAACGCCGGGGATATCTTCTTCAGAAAGAGAAAAAAGAAGCTCATGCAGACAACATTGTATCGATTGTTGTGACGACCGTATTTTGTGCATTGATTTTATATGCGTTAAACAGCATTCCTGGGATGTTTAAAATGCAGGCACCTTATAATGTGTTTAAAGTGGGACTTGTGCAGATCACATCGTTTGCCCTTTTATTGTGGATGGTTTTCTCATACGCAAAAAGTGAGAAGTCATTGACCAGGAACTGGTTGACAGAGGAAAACGGGAAAAGGGAAGAAAGGGTGTTGCGCGACTATTATGATGTTGTAAATTATGATGAAAAGAAAGAAAAAAAAAGAAGTCTGATGTGGACGCTGCCGTTTTTGGTATTGACAGTATTTTTTGTCATAAAAGGATCCTGGGTTGCAGTTCCAATGGCGATTCTTGCAGTCGTGATGACGCAGCAGCATAGATTTGACAGAAGTATAGCCAGGAACAATGTATCAGAAGAATTATATTCAGCTTTTCCGGAATGGTTAATGCAGATGGCACTGTTAATGCAGCACAGCAATGTACAGGTTTCGATTGCAAAATCAGTGGATGAGGCGCCAAAGGTTTTAGTGCCGGAGCTAAATGCTTTGATGAATAGAATAAAAGAAAAACCTAAAGTATTGAGTTCTTATACAGACTTTTGTAAAGATTTCGATATTCCAGAGGCTGCAAGCTGTATGAAGATGCTATATGCAATTTCGGAATCGGGAACAGGAGACGCAAGGGTGCAGATCCAGAACCTTTTAACGCAGATGCAGGAAATGCAGAGCCATGCGGCAGAACTAAAAAATGAAAATTCAGTATTTAAAGTACAGATCCTGTATCGATATCCGATTATGGGGGCTTCTGTAAAAATGCTTGGTGACCTGGTTGTTGGAATGGCATTTTTGCTTGAAATGCTGTCAAATATGGGAGGGGCGTAAATGAAAAACATCATTAATACATTTACAACGCTGCTGTTTTATCTGCTCTGTGTTTTGGGCGGGGCAGCATTACTGACAGCATCGGCACAGACAGCGGCTGCAAAAGAGTATAAAGCGGATGTGATAACAGAGATCGAGAACAGTGATTTTAACCAGACTGTGATTACAAGCTGTATCTCACAGGCACAGTCAGCAGGATACACGCTTGCTGTAACACCTTCTGCTGATGCAGATGGAGAGACAGTGTCTGCAGATGTAGTGTTGTCCTATAGTTATAAAATACCGATTTTTGGTATTGAGAAAACGCATATGACAAGGGGGATCGCAAGATGAAACAGATTTTGGAAACATTGGGAGAAATGGTACTAGAATCAATTCCAGGACTTACAGTTCTTGCGCTTATGCTCGGCGTGTATTCAGCTGCAACAGCATTTTAAAGGTGGTGTTTAAATGAAAGAAATTGTAAATGAACTGGGAAGTGTTATGCTGTCCGGTGTAATCTCCGTAGCAGCGCTTGGATTGATGTATGGTTCATATTCTGGATATTTTAAGCAGATGGTGGAAACATTTTTCATCGGTATATGCGGGTAGGGAGGATGATATGAAAGAAATCATGAAACAGCATGGCGGCTTTTTAACAGCTGCCCTGGTAACGTTAGGTGTCCTTACGATCATATTTTCTGCAGTAACAGATTCGGATGGAAACCGTGGAATCGTAAAGATCATAGCAGCGCATATGAATACGGATGGGACGGATTACAATGCTTATGTAGACTATGGTGCGTATCAGACAGAAATCGCAAAAGATGCACCGGTGATTGAATACCATGGAAGTGGCAGTCTTGCACCGGGAACAGTGAATGTAGCAGATTATGTAAAAGCACATGACTATAACGGACAGGAGCTTGCGGTAAAACTTTTAAAGTTTTGTGATAAAGATGGAAACGAACTGGCAGACCAGATGGATCAGACATCCGGAACGATCACATTTTCATCTGCCGGAAAGTATTCTTTTACGGTAAAAGCAGTGGATTCCGGTAATCGGAAAACAACCGTAGTGATCCATGTTCCGGTCATGTAGAAAGGGGCGCAAATGAAATTAATCATCAGGGCGATTGTCACAACCTGTATTGCCGGAGTGATCTTTTTAACGATCATGGCGGTATCGGGAAGAATGAACCGGAGCATGGAATTAAAAAGCAATTTACCGTCTGCTGCAGAAGAGAC
>OGMO01000478.1_pt1 | contig 37011 bp, 30 predicted proteins | sample 1573241 | NCBI WGS metagenome assembly OGMO01 (sample SAMEA2581896, study PRJEB24529) | metagenome | biome: Human gut stool | place: China | collected 2011 | reverse complement strand
CCCGCCGTTGATGTTCGGCGTCCAACGGCCATTTTCGCGGCCATAGTCGAGGTACAGCATCGACGCGACCGCGTCCACGCGCAGGCCGTCCACATGGAACTCGCGCAGCCAGAACGCAGCAGAGGAAAGGAGAAAGCTCTTCACCTCGCCGCGGCCATAGTCGAACACACGCGTTCCCCAGCCCTCGTGCTCGCGCTTATTGGGGTCGGCGTATTCGTAGCAGGGCGTGCCGTCAAAGTCGATGAGGCCGTGCGCGTCCTTGCAGAAGTGCGACGGCACCCAGTCTAAAATGACGGAAATGCCCTTTTGGTGCAGATGGTCGACAAAGTACATAAAGTCCCTGGGCGTGCCGTAGCGCGACGTTGCGGCAAAATAGCCGGTGCACTGATAGCCCCAGGAATCGTCAAGCGGATACTCGGTGACGGGCATGAGCTCGACGCAGTTGTAGCCAAGGTCCAGAACGTGATCCGCCAGCTCGCGTGCGAGCGTGCGGTAGTCGTAAAAATCGCCGTTTTCGTGCCGCCGCCATGAGCCGAGGTGGACCTCGTAAATGTTGAGCGGCGAGCGGTCAAGGGGCGCCTTTGCGCGGCTCGCGCGCCATTCGTCATCCCCCCAGCGGTAGCCGCCGAGGTCATAGAGCTTGCTGGCCGTACCGGGGCGGGTTTCGGCGTGGAAAGCATAGGGGTCGGCCTTGAGCACGGTCTCGCCCGTCTGTGCCGTCACAGCAAACTTGTAAGTGTCGTAGCGCTTGAGGGACGGCACAAAGCACTCCCAGAAGCCGTCCGCGTTCTTTTCCATCGGGTGGGCGTAGCCGTTCCAGCCGCAGAAATCGCCCACAACGGACACATGCGCGGCGTTCGGCGCCCAGGTGCGGAAGACGTAGCCGTCTTTCCCCGACCGCCGCGTGCGGTGCGCGCCGAGATAGCGGTAGGCCTCGCTGTTCGTGCCGCCGTAAAAGGCTGCGGCGTCAAATCGTCTGCCGGTTTGTTTCATGCCTCTTGTCCTTTCTCCTCATAGAGCGTATGAGCGCGGCGCAGTACCTTATTCCTCGTCCGGCGCGCGCTGCACTGCCGCGCCGCCGAGGCCGAAATCGTCCTCCACGCTCGCCGTGTCGCGGCGGAGCATATTTTCCATCACGCGGATATCGCTGTCAATGTCCATCGCCTCGTTGCGGTACAAATCGTCGAGCTGCTTGTCAAAGCCCTTGATGAGGGCATCCATCGTCTCTTCGATGCGCTCCTGCGCGCGGGAGAGATTCTCACCCTCGATGCCCGCCTCTTCAAACTTGGCGTAGCTGTCAAGCAGCTTGAGCGTCGTGGGCAGGTAGTAATTGAGGAACGTCGCGGCCTGCTGCTGCTTTTCGGGATGCTCCTCGACCTCGCGGAAAATTTTGCCCGCGACGGTCTCGAGGTGGTCGATCTTCTCACTCAGCACGGCGTCGGCGATGCGGTCGTTGGCCGAGCGGATGGCGCGCAGCGCGCCCGCATAGCCCTCGTTGGCCTCCTTGGGCGTGACGTTTTCCTTTTTCGCGGTCGCATTCGCGTAGTCGGCAAAGGCGTCGGCGCTGCGGAAGAAGATGCCGCGGCCGCTGTCCAAGTAAGCGCCCGTGCCGAGCAGGCCCTTTTCGACCATGTAGTCAAGGTCACTCTCGATCTTTTTGCGGCTCTTGCCCGTTACGGTGCAGAGCTCCTCCACGCTGATGTAGCCGCGCTCGCCCATCACGGCGAGATAGCGCGCAACACGTGCGCTGCGGCGCTTCATCCGCTGCCCGGCGACGAGCATGGCAACGCCGCCGGCAAAGAAGCCGCACATGGGAAAAAGCTCTTCCATCATGTAGGAATACCAGCCGTAGGCGATGACCTCGCCCAGCATGGTCACAAGACTGATGCCGAAGATCGCAGTGATGGCTGCGCCGACGATCATCAGAATGCGCGCAGTCTTGTCCGAAGCCTTCGGCGCGCGGTTCATCTGCTTCGCCGTCTTCACCACGGACTTTTCCACCTTGCTGCGCGAGGAAACGTTTGCATTCGGGCTTGTGGACGTGCGCATGCCGCCGCGCGAGGAACTCACCTTCTTCGGCTTGTCCGAGAGCTTGGAGATGAGCGCGATGAGGCCGATGGGCCACAGGCCGAAGGCAAACAGCGCCGCGATCAAAATCCAGCCGCCGACGTCGACGTCGTTCTTTTTCTTCGTCTTCCCGTCCCCCTCGTCAAAGCGGAACGAACCGGTCTCGGGATCGTATTCAAAATCCTTGCTCATTTACCTGTTCTCCTTTTTCTTGCCCGCTCTCGCGGCGCGCTCACGCTCAAAGTCGACGATCTTCGTCTTTTTACCTGTCTTTTCGTCCAGCACATAGAGCGTATTGAGCTGGGATTTTAGGTTTGCCTTCACCGAGTCGATGTAGTCGCGGCGCAGCTGCGCCTGCTCCTCCTTCTCCTCGTCGGTCAAGCCTTCGGCTTTGGCCTTGTGCGCCAGCGCGTTGATGCGCGCGATCTTTTCATCCATCGTCATTGTTTGATTCTCCTTACAGGTATCGGCGCAGAAGCAGCGCCGTTCTTCCTTTTTTGCTCAGGCCGCCGACCTCGGCAACCTCAAACTTGCCGAGGCCGCGGGCGGAGATCACATCCCCCTGCGCGACGGGGGCGTCGCTCTTGAGCGTTTCACGGTAGTTGAGCTGCACGCGGCCCGAGGAAATGAGCTCCTGCGCCTTGCCGCGGCTCATCGAAAAGCCGCTTGCCGCCACGGAGTCGAGCCGCAGCGTCGAGACCGTGTCGCGAATCTCCTTGACCTTGAGCTCGGGGACGCTCAAGTCTGAAAGCTCGATCTCGCTGACCGAGAGCTTCACCCGCCCCGCGCTCGTCACGTTTTGCAGCAGATACGGCGCGATATCGCGCGAGACGATCAAATCACACGAGCCCTCCGACACCAGAATGTCGCCGAGCTTTTCCCTCGTGATGCCTTGCGCCATGAGCGAGCCGAGAAAGTCCCGGTGCGTCAGCGTGTCCTCTTTGCGGTAGGTACAGCGCAGCGCCGTCATTGATTCGCTCTCGTCCGCTTCCTCCTGCCAGTCGGGCAGGAAAAGGAGCATTCGCCGTTCCGCGCGCGCAAAGCCGCCGCAGAAAGCGTAGCCGTCGTGGATAGCCGCGGCGTGCAGTAAATCCTGCGCGCTGCGCTGCTCGGCGGGGCTCAGAAAGTCCGTCGCCGACGGGATGTTGCGGTTCCTGCACTGCTCACATTTATCGAGAATGTGCGCCAGCAGCACGCGCTCATCGCCATTGCGCGCGGCGCGGTCCAAAAGCTGTCTTCTGTCCATCAGGCCATCCCGTTCTGCGTGCGCCAGAGGGACGCATACTCGCCGTTTTGCGAGAGCAGCGCCTCGTGGCCGCCCTGCTCGGCAATGCGGCCATCCTCGACGACGAGAATGCGGTCGGCCGAGCGGATGGTCGAGAGGCGATGCGCGATCACAAGCGTCGTGCGCCCGCGCGCGAGCTCGTCGAAGGCGTGCTGGATCTTGACCTCCGTCACACTGTCGAGCGCGCTCGTCGCCTCGTCCAGAATGAGGATGGGCGGGTTTTTGAGGAAGATGCGCGCGATGGACACGCGCTGCTTCTGTCCGCCGGAGAGCATCGTGCCGCGCTCGCCGACATAGGTGTCGAAGCCGTGCGGCATAGCCATGATATCGTCGTAAATCTCCGCGCGCTTCGCCGCTTCGACGATCTCCTCGTCCGTCGCGTCGGGGCGGCCATAGCGGATATTCTCGCGCACCGTGTCGGCAAAGAGGAACACATCCTGCTGCACGATGCCGATGGCGCGGTGAAGGGACGACTGCGTGAGCGAGCGCACGTCCTCCCCGTCGATACGGATTGCGCCCTCGCTCACCTCGTAAAAGCGCGGGATGAGCTGGCAGAGCGTCGACTTGCCTCCGCCGGAGGGGCCGACGATGGCGAGCATCTCGCCAGACCTTATGTGCACGCTCACGTCGTGGAGCACGCCTTCATTCTCCTCACCCTCGTAAGAAAAGCTCACATGGTCGACGTCGATCTCGCCGCGGCAGTGTTCGAGCTCCTTCGCGTCCGGTGCGTCCTTGAGCGCGGGCTCGACGCGCATGAGCGCCGTGAAGCGCTCGAGGCCGGCAAAGCCGCGCGCAAAAATCTCAGAGAAATTCGCGAGCTTTCGCACGGGGTTGATGAACGTTGCGATGTAAAGGGAAAACGTGATGAGGTCAATGTAGTTCATCTCGCCGCGCATGATGAGATAGCCGCCCACCGTGATGACGGCGGCAGAGAGCAGCGTCATAAAAAACTCCATCGTCGCGTTGAACACACCCATCTCGTGGTGGAATTTGCGCTTGGAGACCTTGAATTCCTCGTTCGCCGCGTTGAATTTGTCGATCTCCTCTTCCTCGTTGGCAAAGGCGCGCGCCGTGCGGATGCCGGAGAGCGACGACTCGATGCCGACGTTGATGGCGGCAGTCTTCTGCTTCTCGCCGCGCGAGGCTGCCGTCATCTTGCTGCGGCGCGACATGATGACCGCGATGAACACCGGCAGGATGCACGCCACGACCAGTGCGAGCCGCCACTCGATGGAAAACAGGATGGCGAGCGCGCCGACGATCGTCAGCGTCGAAATGAGCAGGTCCTCGGGGCCGTGGTGGGCGAGCTCCGTGATCTCGAAGAGATCGCTCGTCAGCCTGCTCATGAGCTGGCCCGTGCGGTTGTGGTCAAAGAAGCTGACGTCCAGCTCCTGCACGTGCGTGAAAAGGTCGCGGCGGATGTCCGCCTCCACCAGAATGCCGAATGTGTGTCCCCAGTAGGAAATGACATAGTATAAAAGCGCGCGCACAATGAACGCCGCCATCATCACGCCCATCACGATAAAAAACGTGCGGTACTGCTGATTCGGCAAAAGGTCGTACATCGACTTGCGCGTCACGAGCGGGAAGGCGAGATCGATGAGCGCAACGACCGTCGCGCAGACAAGGTCCAGGATGAACAGGCCGCGGTGCGGCTTGAAGTAGGTGAAGAGAATGGAAAGCGGCTTTTTCTGCTGAAATTCACGGGTCGTCATATGGTTGATAGCTCCTGCAAATACTTTTTCAAGGTAATTGTAGCACAGGCTGGCAGTGCTTGCAAGGAAAGCCACCCCTTTTTGCGCAAAAAAAGAACGGCCTTTGACCGTTCTTTTTCTCTTTACTTGATGCGCACCGTGATGGTCAGCACCGCGCCGCCAACGGTGGCCGTCACGGTCGTGGTACCCCCCTTGGCAGGCGCGATCAAGCCGTCCGCCGAGATGGACAGGACGCTCGCGTCCGCCACCGCCCAGGTCGCGGCCGCGTCCGTGCCGGAAACGCTCAGGCGGATGGTCTCGCTCGACTTGATCGTGCAGTCAAAGTTGCCGTTTCCGTCCTTGGGCAGCGTCGTGCCGACGTTCGTCTTGATGCTCAGGGCCGAGGCATCCACCGTCGGGGTGGACGGGGTTGTCGTGGTGCCGGGATTGGTGGCAGTGGTGTCGCTGCCGTTTGCGGGATCATTTGCGTTCGGCTCATCACCGGTGTTTGGGTCAGTGGTGCCGCCGTTGTTCGCGTTCGGATCGTCCGTGTTCGTATTGCTGTCGTCGGGCGTATTGACATCGTCCTGCACGCCGGGGGTATTGCCGTCGTCGGCGGGCGTGATCTTTGCGACGATCTTGTCACCAAAGAGCGACCAGCTCAGAAGCAGCAGCACGACGACGAGCACCGCCGCCATCGCACCGCGGACGGACTGCGTCTGCTTTTTATCCGAAACACGCCGGCCGCCGCTCTGTTTGCTGGAGTTGTACTTGATCTTGCGGGGATGGTCTCCCTCCTCGCAGAACGGGCATCTGCGATAGCTGGGGGAATATTCTTCGCCGCAGCGCGGGCACTTGAGAAGATCCATGCCGACGCTCCTTTCTTCTGTCAAAATAGAGTCTCTGCGCGCGGGCACATCAGTTGCGCCGCGTTTCTTTACATAATACTTGCTTTTTTGCTTCGCGTCAACCGCCCACGCACAAATTTTTGCCGCATTCCGCCGCGCGGCCTTGCTTTTTCGCCAAAGTCTTCCTATAATCGACTTAACAACAACGATTCATGGAGGGTCTGGCGATGAACACCATCTTCATTGGCATTGCGGGCGGCACCGGTTCGGGCAAGACGACGCTCACCGAGCATCTGAAGCAGCACTTCGGCGACGATATCAGCGTCGTGCACCACGACAGCTATTATAAATATCAGGACAGGCCCTTTGAAGAGCGCTGCAAGCAGAACTACGACCACCCAGACGCCTTTGAAACAGACCTGATGGTCGAGCAGCTCAAGGAGCTCAAGGCGGGCAGGGCCATCCGCTGCCCTGTCTACTCCTACGCAGACCACCAGCGCACAAGTGAGACCGAGCTCATCCGGCCGAGCAAGGTCGTCATCGTCGAGGGCATCCTCATTTTCCAGGACCCGCGGCTGCGCGAAATGCTCGACATCAAGATCTTCGTCGAGACCGACGCCGATGTTCGCATTCTGCGCCACGCGCTGCGCGACGTGCGCGACCGCGGCCGCACGCTCGAGAGCGTCATCACGCAGTATTTGACGACCGTCAAGCCCATGCACGAGCAGTTCGTTGAGCCGAGCCGCAAGTACGCCGACATCATCGTCCTCGAAGGCGGCCACAACTTAGTCGCCCTCGACATGATCATGCAGCGCATCGCCAGCCACATCGCCTCCGCCGACTAACGCAGCGGTTAAAAAGCCTTGCAGAGTTTTACCCGCAAGGGGTACGCGGCATCCGTAAGGCGGCAGAGCCGCCAACGGCTGCCCAGGCGTCCACAGACGCGAAATAAATTGTAATCGTTTTTCTGGCGGCGTGTACGCCGGAAAAACACTTCTCGCTCCGCGCGTGTCGCAGCCGCCTTTCGGGCAGCAAGGCACAAAGCGGAACGCATCTTTCTCAAAAAAGAGGGACGCAGCTGAAAGCTGCGTCCCTCTTTTTTGAATATCTTTTACACTCCCGCGAAGTGGAACACGACGCCGATCACCGCGGAGACTCCGATAAAGACGATCGGGTGCAGGTCCTTGGTCTTTTTGATGTAGCGCGTGAAGACGAGCAGCACCAGCGCAAGGATGATGCCGCGCCAGCTGATCGCGCCGTCCCACGAGAATTTCATCAGGATGGAATCCTCCTGCGACGCGCTCGTGATCCCGGCGATCACCTGGAGCATCACGCCCGCGCAGGCCGCGCCGATCAGGCCGGTGGAGGCGGGACGAAGGCCGTAGAACGCGTTGGCGACATACTGGCTGTCGCGGAATTTGGCGAGCATCGCCGCAACGATCAAAATGACGATGATCGACGGCGTCACCTCGCCGATGGTGGCGACGATCGCGCCCGGCACGCCGCCGACCGTATAGCCGACATAGGTCGCCATGTTGATGCCGACAGGACCCGGCGTCGATTCCGACACAGCCAGCATGTTCATCAGGTCCGTCTGCGAAAACCAGCCCGTGGTCGCCCCAATATCCTTAAGGAACGGCAGCGTCGCCATGCCGCCGCCGATGGCAAACAGGCCCGTTTTGAAAAATTCCCAGTATAAGCGAAGATACAAGGTCATTTTGCCGCCCTCCCCTCAAGATTTTTCAGCACGATGCCGGACAGCGCCGAGAGCAGCACGAACCACACCGGCGAAACGCTCAGCAGCATATTCCCCAGCAGCACGATAACAAAGATGACCGCCGTGCGCTTATCCACGACCGACTTTTTCAGCAGCTTGAGCACAGCGTTCAGGATGAGCACGCATACACACACCTGAATGCCTGCAAAGGCGTTCTGCACCCAGGCAAGGTGGGCAAAGTTCGTAATGAGTCCCGCCAGGATCGTGATAATGACGAGCGAGGGGAATACCACGCCGAGCGTCGCGGTGATGCCGCCCATCGCGCCTTTTCTCTTCTGCCCGACAAATGTCGCCGTGTTGACGGCGATGATGCCCGGTGTGCACTGACCGATGGCAAAATAGTCCACCAGCTCTTCTTCCGTTGCCCAGTGCTTATTCTGCACCACCTCGCGCTCGAGGATCGGCAGCATCGCCATGCCTCCGCCAAAGGTCATCACGCCGATCTTGGCAAAGGTGAGAAACAGCTCCAAAAGTTCCTTCAAAATATTTTCTCCTTACTCCACATATCCGTAAAGGCCGCGCACGGACACCTCACCCGTGCGGACGGTCTCGACCGTCCCGTTTTCGCGGCGCACGATGAGGCCGAACTCCTCGTCCACGTCAAGCGCCGTGACTTTCTCCTTCGTATCCTGCCACAAAAGCTGCACCTCGCGCCCGATGGTCACGCAGCGGCGGCGGTATTCGTCTAAGTATCCGCTCGTCTCTCCGGATCTGAGTGCCGTATAAAGCGCATCGAGCTCCTCGATCATCGCCGCAGACAGCTCCGCGCGCGAAATGAGCCTGCCCGTCTCGCGCAGGATGGACGTTGCGATCTTCGAGACCTCGCCGTCGAAGTCCTCCTCGCGCTGGCTGACGTTGAAGCCGATGCCCGCCACGACGTACTGGAGCTCGCCGGTCTCCCCCTCGACGCTCAGCTCGGTCAAAATGCCGCAGAGCTTTCTGCCGTTCAGGATGAGATCGTTTGTCCACTTGATCTGCGAGTGCGTCCCCGCCACGCGGTCGACCGCGCGGCTCATCGCAACGGCGATGAGCCCCGTGAGCGGCATCAGCTGCGACGGCGCAAGCTTCGGACGCAGCAAGATCGACAGGTAAACGCCCTTGCCCGCCGCGCTCTGAAAGCTGCGGCCGCGGCGGCCGCGTCCGCTCGTCTGCTCCGCCGCGACGGCGACGGTACCGTCCGGCGCGCCGTCGAGCGCGATGCGCTTTAAGTAGGCGTTTGTCGAGTCGATGGAATCAAAGCAGTCGATGCGCTTGCCGACGGTTTCGACAGGTCCCAAGTAGCTGCGCACGGTCTGCTCGGTCAGCGTGTCGGGCAGCGACTTGAGGCAGTAGCCGCGTCCCGTGACGGCGTCGATCTCGTACCCCTGCGCGCGCAGGGCGGAAATGCTCTTCCAGATGGCCGCGCGCGTGATGCCGAGCTCGGCGCTGACGGCCTCGCCGGAGACGAAGTGTCCCTTTTCCCGCAGCAGCAGCGCCAAAACAGTCTCTTTTCCCATAGCGTCCTCCGTTACAAAATGTAACCGAAATTGTTACCCTTTTGAGGTTGACAGTCGGCGGCTTATCGCTTACGATTGACATAAAATATCAAACGCTGCGTTTTTCGCAGCCGCCGTCTTAGGATTGTAGCACGCTTGCCGCCGCATGTAAACCAAAATCTCACGTTTTGGCTTACCCGGCGGTTTCTTGACGAATTCCTGATTTTTCCATTGCCGCGCTCCGCCCCGGCGTGTACAATAAGACGCTGACAAATTATGACAGGAGTTTCCCCGTGAGCTTTTCCGACCTTACGTTTCTTTTTTATTTTCTGCCGCTGTTTTTCGCGGTCTATTACATTCTGCCCTTTCGCTTCAAAAATGCTGCGCTCGTGCTGGGCAGCTTTGCCTTCTACTTCATCGGCGCGGGCGCGCGCGACACACTGCTGCTGTCCGGCGTGCTGCTTCTGCACTATGCCCTCGCCCGCGCAATGGCGGGGGAAGAAGTCCGCACGCGAAAAGCACTGCTGATCATCGCGCTGGCGGCGGACCTCTTTTGCCTCGTGTATTTCAAGTACGCTGCATTTATTCTGGAAAATCTGGGCAAACTGACGGGGACGGCGTTCTCCCTTGTCGAGCTTGCGCTGCCGCTCGGCGTCAGCTTCTACCTTTTCCAGAGCGCGGGGTACCTCATCGACGTCTATCGCGGCGAGGAGGCGGAGAAAAACCTCATCGACTACGCCGCCTTCACGATCGCGTTCCCCCAGCTCACGATGGGGCCGATCTTACGCTACCGCGAATGGCGCGGCGCGCTGAAAGCACGCACGGTCACGCGCGAGGACGTATTCTCCGGCTTTGAGCTCTTTGTTGTCGGCCTGTGCTTCAAGGTGCTGCTCGCCGACCAGCTCGCGCCGCTGTGGGCATCGCTCGAGCGCATCGGGTACGAATACCTGTCGACGCCACTCGCATGGCTTGGCGCGGTGAGCTACAGTTTGCAGCTCTATTTCGACTTTTCCGGCTATTCGCTCATGGCGATGGGCCTCGGGCAGATGCTCGCGCTGCCTGTGCCGCGCAACTTTGACCTGCCCTACACCGCGCGCTCGGTGAGCGAGTTCTACCGCCGCTGGCACATCACGCTCGGCACATGGTTCCGCGACTATGTGTACATCCCGCTCGGCGGTAGCCGAAACGGCAATGCCCGCACGGTGCTCTCGCTCACGGTCGTGTGGTTTTTCACTGGCCTCTGGCACGGGGCGAGCTGGAATTTTGTCCTCTGGGGCGTGGTGCTGCTCGGATTCATCCTGCTCGAAAAGTTCTGCATCGGCAATTTTCTCAAGGAGCATAAAGTGCTCTCGCACGTCTATCTTCTCTTCGTCATCCCGCAGACGTGGGTCATCTTCCGCATCACGCGCTTAAAGGACGTCGGCGCGTATTTCTCCCGCCTGTTCCCGCTGTTCGGCGCGCGCAGCGCCATTTCCGCGCAGGATGCGCTCAAGCTGCTCTCATCCTACTGGTGGCTGCTGCTGCTCGCCATCTTCTTCTGCCTGCCGCAGCCGCGCCGCTTTTATGAAAAGCACCGCGGCAGCCTGCTTGTCCAGCTCCCGCTGTTTCTGCTCTTCTGGGTGTGCGTGTACTTCATCGCCACCTCGTCGGGCAACGCCTTCCTCTATTCCCGTTTCTAAGGAGACCTTTCATGTCCTCTCGTCCCTTTTTCCTGCTGCCGCTGTGCTTTGTCAGCGCGCTGGCGCTCAACGCTTACGCCGCGCTCGATCCCACCGGCGTATATCAGGATTATCTTGAAAAACTGGATGCCGCGACGCCGCCCGTCGCGGCGATGGCCACAGCGGCCGCAGACGGGGTCTACCCGTGGAGCGAGCCCAAAGCGCCCGAACCTCCTCCCGTCCCAGACCCCGCTCCGCTTCCGGACCCGGAACCGGAGCCCGAACCGGAGCCCGAACCGGAAGCGCCCGACTCCCCCTTCACCACGGTGGACGCGAGCTACTTTGACGACGCGCTGTTCATCGGCGACTCGCACACCGACGGCTTCAAGGACTACGCGGGCCTGCCAAATGCCGACTACCTTTGCCACAACGGCCTGACGGTCTGGTCGGCGGTCGAAAAGGCGGAGTTCCCCGGCAAGCAGACGCTTGCGCAGGCGCTCTCCGGCAAGCACTACGGCAAAATTTACCTGATGCTCGGCATCAACGAGCTCGGTACTGGCACGGCGGAGAGCTGGGCCGCACAGTACAAGGTCCTGCTCGACGAAGTGCGCGAGCTCCAGCCTGACGCCATCATCTTTTTGCAGGCCATCTTCCACACGACTCAGGAAAAGTCCGACGCGACGTTCTTTAAGAATTCGACCATCGACGCACGCAACGCCGAGCTCCAAAAGCTCGCCGACAACGAAACGGTCTTCTACATCGACTGCAATCCCGTCTTCGACGACTCTACCGGCGCGCTGACGCCGGAATACTCCGGCGACGGCGTCCACGTCAAGGCCGCGTACTATCCGATGTGGAGAGACTATCTCTTCCAGTTTGGCGTCGTAAGATAGCTTCAAGAAAGCGGTGAAGCCGCTTTCTTGAGAAAGTTTCGCTGCGCTCTGCGCCTCGGTTGGCCGCATAATGCGGCCAATTCGACGCTCGCTCCGCGCAAAGTGTTTTTCGCCACGCACTTGTCGCGGCGAAAAACAAATTTCGATTTATTTGCGCCGTGCGCGGCGCAAACTCTGCGAGGCTCTTTACGTAAAAAGGAACCGCTCTTCGAGCGGTTCCTTTTTTGCGTTGCTTCGTTTTATTCGTGCTTGACCTTGTAGCCGCGGTTCAATCTCATTTCGAGCGCGTCGAGCTCTTCGTAGAGCTCAGGCGGCACCTTGCCGATCTTCTCATAGTACTCGCGGGCGTCCTCGCACTCCTGGAGCCAGAGGTCGCGGTCAACAGACAGCAGGCGGCGCATGTCGTACATCGACATTTCAAGCCCCTCCATGTCGATATCGTGGGTGTTGGGTTCGTAGCCGAGCGCGGTCTCCGCCGCGCCGATCTCATCGTCGGCGCGCGAGATGATCCATTGTAAAACACGCATATTGTCGCCAAAGCCGGGCCAGGCGAAGTTGCCGTCCTCGTCGGTGCGGAACCAGTTGACGTTGAAGATCTTCGGCGGCTTGGGGATTTTCTTGCCCATGTCGAGCCAGTGCTGCCAGTAGTCGCCCATGTGGTAGCCGCAGAACGGCAGCATCGCCATCGGGTCGCGGCGCACGACGCCGACGCGGCCCGTCGCCGCGGCGGTGGTCTCCGACGCCATGATCGAGCCGATGAACACGCCGTGCTGCCAGTTGAAGGACTGGTAAACGAGCGGCGCGGTCTTCGCGCGGCGGCCGCCGAAGACAATGGCGCTGATGGGCACGCCCTCGGGATTGTCGAACTCGGGGCTCAGGCACGGGCAGTTGCGCGCGGGCGCGGTGAAGCGGCTGTTGGGGTGCGCGGCCTTTTCGGGGCTCTGCGGCGTCCAGGGACGGCCGCGCCAGTCGATGGCGCGCGCGGGCGGCGTCTTGTTGAGGCCCTCCCACCAGACGGTGTTGTCGCTGAGGTCAAGCGCAACGTTCGTGAAGATCGTGTCCTTATGCGTAGAGATGAGCGCGTTGGGGTTCGACTTCATGGATGTGCCCGGCGCAACGCCGAAAAAGCCGTTTTCGGGGTTCACGGCCCAGAGGCGGCCGTCCTTGCCGACGCGCAGCCACGCGATATCGTCGCCCACGCACCAGACGCGCCAACCCCAGCGCTGCAGGCCCTCGGGCGGGATGAGCATGGCGAGGTTCGTCTTGCCGCAGGCGGAGGGAAAGGCGGCGGAGATGTACTTGATCTCGCCGCGCGGGTTCTGGATGCCGAGGATCAGCATGTGCTCGGCCATCCAGCCCTCCTGACGGCCGAGGTTCGAAGCGATGCGCAGCGCGAAGCACTTCTTGCCCTGAAGCACGTTTCCGCCATAGTTCGAGTTCATCGAGATGATCGTATTGTCCTGCGGGAAGTGGACGATGTACTTGTTGTCCTTGTCGAGGTTGCACTGGCAGTGCAGGCCCTTGATAAAGCCCTCATCGTCGCCGAGCGCGTCGCACACGGCCTTGCCGATGCGGGTCATGATGTGCATGTTGAGCACGACGTAAATGGAGTCGGTCAGTTCAAAGCCGTATTTGGCGAACGGAGAGCCGATGATGGACATGGAGTACGGGATGATGTACATGGTGCGGCCCTTGTAGGCACCGTCGGCCAGAGCGTACATCCTTTCGTACATTTCCTTGGGCTCTACCCAGTGGTTCGTGGGGCCTGCATCCTCTTCCTTTTCACAGCAGATGAACGTGCGGTCCTCCACGCGCGCCACGTCGTCGGGGTCGGTGCGGTGCAGGTAGCATCCCGGGAGCTTGTCCGGGTTGAGCTTGATGAGGATGCCCTCCTTGACGGCCTGCTCGCGCAGCGCGTCGAGCTGTTCCTCTTCCCCCGTGATCCAGACAATCTTGTCCGGCTTGGTGATGGCGGTCATTTCGTCGATCCACGACAAGACGGCCTTGTTGTTCGTCAAATTCGTCATTTGTTCTTTCCCTCGTAGCATGTTCACGGTGTAATGAAAAAGAAAAATTTTGCACCGCGTCTTGTGTGGTGTGCTGTACCGCTTTTTGGCGGCAGGGAGCTAACCGATGCACAGGAAAAATGGCTGCTATTGAGTTTGACTCCTTTCTGCCGAAAATTGTAGCAGAATGCCTTATCAATAGCAACCATATGGTTTATCAATTTTTTGAATAGATGCTTCTGTGCTGTCACAGTAATGCGGCGATCTCGGCGGACAGCGCGGCAAATTCACTGAGCCCCAGCCGCTCGCCGCGGATGTTGGCCTCTAAGCCGCAGGATATGACCGCCTGCGTGACCTGCTCTTTTGTGAGCTGGCTGCCGAACGCCGTCATCAGGCTGTTGACGAGCGTCTTGCGCCGCAGGGCAAACGCGGCGTACACCACGCGGAAGAAGAACTTCTCGTCCTCGACCTCGACCGGAGGCTCCCTGCGCACGACGGCGCGCAGCACGGCGGACGTGACCTTCGGCTGCGGCTCGAAGCACTCGCGCGGCACAGCGAAAAGGTATTCCGGCTCCGTGTAGTATTGCATGAAGACGGAGAACGCGCCGTAGGCGCTCGTGCCCGGCGCGGCGCAGAGGCGCTCGGCGACCTCCTTCTGCACCAGCACCGTGATGCTCTCGAAGCACTTCGACTCGATGAGCGCGGTGATGGCGGGCGTCGTGATGTTGTAGGGCAGGTTTGCGCACACGATGGGCATGAGGCCCGCGAATTTTTCTTTCACCAGCGCGGGAATGTCGGTCTTCAGAATGTCGGCGGACACGACCTCGAAATTGTCGAAGCGGGCCATGGTCTCTTCCAGGATCGGCAGCAGCGTCTTGTCGAGCTCCACGGCCACGACCTTCCCCGCGCGCTCGCAGAGCTCGTGACTCAATGCTCCGATGCCGGGACCGATCTCGAGCACGCCGTTTTGCTCGTTTGCGCGCGAGCTCTCGGCGATCTCATAGGGGATGGCGGGGTCGATCAAAAAATTCTGCCCCATGGACTTGGAAAAATGAAAACCATGGCGCTTTAAGAGCGCCTCGATGGCAGCCTTGTCATTGCGTTCCATAGCGTGGTTCCTTTCTGCGCGCTGGGCGTAAAAAATTGTAAATTGATTCTACCATATTTTGCGCAAAAGAGTAGTAAAAATTTTCCCCGTGTGATAAAATGCAGAAATCTCAGGAAAAGAGGGATGTTCTCATGGAGCTCACACCGCAGATCTTGATCGTCGTTCTGCCGCTCATCTTTCTTGGCGGCTTTGTCGATTCCGTCGCCGGCGGCGGCGGACTCATCACGCTTCCCGCCTATCTGATGGCCGGTATCCCCGCGCATCTTGCAATGGGGACAAACAAGGTCGTCAACGGCACCGGCACAGCGCTCGCCTCGTTCAAATACTTTCGCGGCGGCAAGGTCCTGCTCCGCCCCGCCATCATCTCGGGGATCGGCGCGCTGCTCGGCGCGGCCATCGGCACAAAGATCGCTCTGCTCATCAACGAGGACATTCTGAAGATCATGATGCTCGTCGCGCTGCCCTGCGCGGCGATCCTGCTGATGCTCAAAAAGGACTTCGGCAAGGAAAATGACGCACCCGCGCGCGAGTACACGCCGCAGCAGGAGATGACGCGCGCCGCGCTCATCGGTCTGGGCCTTGGCTGCTACGACGGGCTCATCGGCCCGGGCACGGGCACGTTCATGATCATGGCGTTCACAATGGCGCTCTCGATGGACCTCCTCACGGCGTCGGGCTGCGCGAAGATCGCAAACCTCTGCTCCAACGTCGCCTCGGCGGTGCTGTTCATCATCAGCGGCAAGGTCTGGTGGCTGCTGGCACTTCCCGCGGCGGCCTGCAATATGCTCGGCGCCTACTGCGGCGCGCGCTACGCCATGAAGGGCGGCAGCAAGCGTGTGCGCGGCATGATCTTCGTCGTGCTGGGGCTTCTCTTCATCAAGATGGGCTACGAGCTGCTGTTCTGAAAAGACGAATTCTATATAAAAAAGCGGACAGTCAAGGCTGTCCGCTTTTTTCAGTTCTTCAGGCTGTGCAGCGGCGCGGGAATTCTGCCGCCGCGCGCAATGAACTCCGCGCTCGAATAAGGGTGGACCGCCTGCACCGGTGCCGAGCCGAGAAGTCCGCCGAACTCCACCGTGTCGCCCACCTTACAGCCAGGCGCAGGGATGACGCGCACCGCAGTCGTCTTCGTGTTGATCATGCCGATGGCCGCCTCATCGGCGATGATGGCGGCGATGGTCTCCGCGCTCGTGTCTTCCGGAAGCGCGATCATGTCAAGTCCTACGGAGCACACGCAGGTCATCGCCTCCAGCTTGTCGAGCGTCAGCGCACCAGAGGACGCCGCGGCGATCATGCCCTCGTCCTCGCTGACGGGGATAAACGCGCCGGATAGGCCGCCCACAGAAGAGGATGCCATCACACCGCCCTTTTTCACCGCGTCGTTGAGCAGGGCGAGCGCGGCGGTCGTGCCGTGTGTACCGCAGGCCTCGAGCCCCATTTCCTCCAGAATGCGGGCCACGCTGTCGCCGACGGCGGGCGTGGGCGCAAGGGAAAGATCGACAATGCCAAACGGCGTATCGAGCCTGCGGCTCGCCTCCTGCGCGACGAGCTGACCCATGCGCGTGATGCGGAACGCCGTTTTCTTCACGGTCTCCGCCACCACGTCGAACGGCTGGCCCTTGACGCTTTGCAGCGCGTGATACACAACCCCCGGCCCGGAAACGCCGACGTTGATCACTTTCTCCGGCTCGCCCACGCCGTGGAACGCGCCTGCCATAAAGGGGTTATCCTCCACCGCGTTGCAGAAGATCACAAGCTTGGCGCAGCCGAAGCCGCCCTGCTTTTCCGTGAGCGCTGCCGTCTTTTTTACCGTCTGCCCCATCAGGGCGACGGCGTCCATATTGATCCCTGCCTTGGACGAGCCGACATTGACCGACGAGCACACAAGGTCCGTGTTGGCCAGCGCCTCGGGGATCGCAGCGATCAGCTTCCGGTCGGCGTCCGTCATGCCCTTTTGCACAAGCGCCGAAAAACCGCCAATAAAGTTAACACCGACATTTTTGGCCGCGCGGTCAAGCGCCTTGGCAAACGGGACATAGTCCTCCGTCTCCGATGCGGCAGCGACCAGCGCGATGGGTGTGACGGAAACCCGCTTATTGACGATGGGAATGCCAAATTCCTGCTCGATCTCCTCCCCCGTTGCGACCAGATGCTCTGCATAGCGGCTGATTTTGTCGTAGATCTTTTCACACGCGCGCTCCGCGCTGCTGTCCGCGCAGGAGAGGAGCGAGATGCCCATTGTGATCGTGCGGATATCCAGATGCTGCTGGTCGATCATACGGATCGTTTCCAGAATATCATTGCGGCTTAGCATGACTTTCTCCCTCCCCGCTCAGATCTTGTGCATCGCGTTGAAGATGTCCTCCCGCTGCATGCGGATCGCAATGTCCATCTCCGCGCCGAGGGCGCTCAGCTTTTCCGTCAGTTCCGTAAAAGAGAGCGAACAATTTTCGAGATCCGCCAGCATGACCATGGTGAAATTTTCCTGCAAAATCGTCTGGCTGATATCCAGAACGTTCACGTTCCACTTTGCCAGCAGCGAGCTGACGCCCGCGATAATACCGACCCGATTTTTTCCCAGTACCGTGATAATGGCTTTCATCCTGTGTTCTCCTTTCGGTTTCTGCCGGTAATTGTATCACGTCACTGCAATAAAGTAAATGTTCCGGATGCGCAACATACGCATCCGGAACATGCATTTATCGTACTATTCGACAAACCGCACCGCTCAGTCGAGGAAGTAGACCGTCGAGTTTTTCTGGCGGCCGAACTGCTTGCACTCCTGATAGGAGTTCATATAGAGGTCGATCGCCGCGCCGCGCACGCCGGTGTCCTCAGCCACAGCGTTGCCGTAGGTATAGCCCGACGAGCCGACGATGAACATCTCTGTGCCCAGCGGAATGACCTTCTTATCCACCGCGACAGTGCCGACATGGACCGTTGTGCCCGTGGCCGTTCTGGTGCCCACGCCGCCGTAGCCCGCGGTATAGGCCGTGCAGGTGACCTTCATCGAGCCGGAGAAGTGGACGGAATCGCCGGACTTCATCAGAAGATAGCCGCTGCCGTCGCTCTCGGTGACAACGGACTTGACCGTGTCGCCGCTCTGCGCCTTGTCGACGAGCGTGCCGGTGTAGGTGATCTCCGCGACGGAGGTGCCGTTCTTCTCCTCCACCGCCTGGCGGGAGACGAACTGGCCGTCGGCATACACGACCTCATAAACGACGTCGCGCGTGCCGTCAATGCCCTGCTGGACGACCTGCGTCTCGCCCTTGGGAATGCGGTACGACGTGGAGGTCAGCGTGGTATGGGGAGCCGCCACGGTGGCGGTCTCATAGTAGGTGAAGTCAGAGGCAACGGTGATCTCGACCTCTTCCTCCGTGACGTCGACCAGCACCATCTCAAGCGGGCTGACCGAGATCTGCAAACGGCGCAGCAGCTCGCTGACGCGCTCGCCGTTTCTCGTGGTGGCGTATTCGATGTCGTCGCCGTGCGTCACCGTCACCTTTTCACCGGCAGGAAGTGTGACTTCCGCGTCACCGCTCTGCGCGCCGGTGACAATGACGCGCTCCTGCGGGATGTCCGTCGTGCCGTCGAGCACGCTGACCGTATCGCCGTCGGCGATGAGGTACAGCGCGTCCGCGCGCAGCTCGGGCGAACTGTTCAGCAGCATCACAGCCGCGAAGAGCAGAAAGAACATCGCTCTGCGGCAACGCTGGGCTGTGAACAAATTTTTCAAAAACTTCTGCATGGGATACTCCTTTTTTCGCGGCGTGAGCCGCCGCAGCTTCGCGCAGCTGAGGAAGTGCGCTGCGTCCGGAAAAGATTACAAAATGTAACTTTTCCAAAACTTGCTGGCAGTATACCGCCTGAAAAAGAATTTGTCAAGTTTCCGCCGTTTGTTCGCCAAAAGTTCTGTATTTTATAAAATTTTCGATATTTTTCTTATTTTCATTTTCTAAAAGTTGCGATTTAAGTCATCGAATTCGTGATTTTCTCGATTTATGTAAACCATCGTCACCCCTCTCCCCCGCCTCGCCGCTATCTCGGCGTCGAAGAGGCGGCGCACCTGCCGACGCTCTTTGTCCCGTCCGAGCGAGCAAAAAACTCTTGGGAGCAGGCCGGGTGTGTCCCGCTCCCGCCCCGCAAGGCGGCAAAAACGCGGAAAGCCCTGCAAACACTGGCTTTTTTGCTTCTCCGCCGCACGCTCTATCCCCTCGGACAGCAAAGGAACGCCCCCTGCGCCCTTTCCGGGCGCAGGGGGCGAAGAGCCGCCTCAACAGCGTGTCGCGATGCCAAATTATGCAAGTTTGACTTTTCGAAAATTCATTTATTGAAATTCATTTATGTCAACCTGATTTTTTGATTTTTGTTGGCAAAGGTCACAAAAATCGCGCTTCTTTTTCGCTTTTCCCGTCAAATGGGCGATCGCAGAGGAAGTTACATTTCATCCTTTTTTTCGTCCGTTTCCCCGTGAAAATGAAGGTAAACGGACGCCGCGGCGTCTTTCGGCAGCACACGTTCGAGGGCGAAAATGTCCGTCTCCCGAATCGCCTTAACGCTCTTGAACGTCTTGAGCAGCGCCTGAGCGCGCACCTTGCCGACGCCCGGAATCCCGTCGAGCGCCGAGCGGGTCGAGGACCGCGAATGGCTCTCGTGGTGGAACGTGATGGCAAAGCGGTGCGTCTCCTCCTGGATCTGACCGATCAGGGCGAAGACGTTCGGCGCGGCGTGCAGGTCGATCTCGCGGCCCTGCGCGGTGACGAGCGCGCGCGTGCGGTGACGGTCGTCCTTGACCATGCCGAAGATCGGCACACGCACATGCATTTGCGCGCACACGCGCTCGGCGACGCCCGCATGCGTGATGCCGCCGTCGATGAGCATGACGTCCGGCAGGGGGCTGAACTTCTCATCGCCGTCCAGATAGCGCTGGATGCGGCGCGTGAGCACCTCCTCCATGGACGCGTAGTCGTCCGGGTGGGCCGACAGGCTCTTGATCTTGAATCTCCGGTAGGCGCTCTTCTTGGGCTTTGCGCCCTCATAGACGACCATCGACGCAACGATGTCGCTCGCGCCGGTATTCGAGATATCGTAGGACTCCATACGCCCGGGCGGCTCAGGGAGTGAGAGCATCCCCGCAAGCTGCGTCAGCGTGCGGTTCTCGCGCTCCTGCGCGGTCGTCACGCGCTCGACGTCCTCGCGCGCGTTGCGCTGCGCCATGGCAAGGAGCTCGGCCTTCTCGCCCCGCTGGGGGACGTGGAGCGTCACCTTGCGGCCCGCGCGCTCGGTCAAGATCTGTGCGAGCTCGTCCGCGCCCTCGATCTCGCAGGGCAGAAGAATTTCGCGCGGCAGCACGCTCTTATTGAGGTAATACTGCGGCAGCAGCGCAGACAGGATCATCTGCTCGCTCTCGTCCTGCGGCGCGGCGAAGAGGTTCAGGTCTCGACCCGTCACGCTGCCGTCCTCAATGTGCAGCACAGCGCTGCCGCATTTGAGCGCGCCGCGGTAAACGCCCCAGATATCGGTGTCGGCGCAGATGCCGGCAATGACCTTCTGGCGCTTGCCCAGCACCTCGATGGCGCGGATGCGGTCGCGCAGCGCCGCCGCCTGCTCAAAGTGCAGATCTGCGGCCTCCTGCTCCATCTCCTCGCGCAGCGCGCGCGTTAAGCGGCGGTAGTGGCCGTTCAGCAGCTCTTCGGCCTGCCCGATGCGGCGCATGTACTCGTCCTCGTCCGGCGTGCCGCGGCAGAACGCGTCGCAGCGCCCCATGTGATGGTTGAGGCAGGGCCGCTCCTTTCCAATGTCGCGCGGGAATTTGCGGCTGCACGTCGGCAGGCGAAACGCCGCGCAGATCGCGTCGATGGCCGCGCGCGTCTCATTTCGCCCGCCAAATGGGCCAAAGTAGAGCGCGTTGTCGTCCGCAGGCTTGCCGACCATCGTAAAGCGCGGATAGTGCTCTGTGCCGAGGCGCACAAAGGGATAGCCCTTGTCATCCTTTAACAAGATATTGTAGCGCGGCATGTGCTGCTTGATGAGCGAGTTTTCCAAAATCAGCGCCTCGAACTCGGTCGAGACAAAGATCGTGTCAAAGTGGTCGACCTGTGAGACCATGCGGCGCGTTTTCTCATTGTGGGAGGAATTCTCCTGAAAATACTGGCTGACGCGGTTTTTGAGCTTTTTCGCCTTGCCGACGTAAATGACGCAGCCGGTCTTGTCCATCATCAGATAGACTCCCGGCGCGAGCGGCAGGTCGTTCGCCTTGTCCAAAAGCTCCTGCTTTGTCACGGGACATTCCCTCCTTTCTTTTCATCTCTACATTATAATATATAATAGTATATCCGGTCGAATGGTGCCGGTAAAATGGAAAAAGGCGGCTTCCTGTGGAAGCCGCCTTTCCTGGTTGTTTCTTATTCGCCGAAATTGTTGGAAACCAGCTCGCACAGAGCGGTCACAGCTTCCTTTTCGTCCGCGCCGTCGGCCAGCAGCGTGATGGTCGTGCCCTTGACGATCCCGAGGGACAGCACGCCCAGCAAGCTCTTGGCGTTCACGCGACGCTCATCCTTCTCCAGCCAGATGCCGCTCTTGAACTCGTTGGCCTTCTGAATGAAGAACGTGGCAGGACGAGCATGCAGGCCTACTTCATTGTTGATCGTAACATTCTGAGTATACATCGTTACTACTCCCTCTCCAAAAAAATCTTTCGGACTTTATCGTATCATATACCATCGGGGGCCGATTCGTCAATGCCATTTCGCGCGAAATGGCGCGGATTTGGCAATAAACACAGACAAAGTGCTTCCCCGGGCAGGCATTTATTTCAACTCGACCACAGTGACACCCGACTCGCCCTCGCCATAGTTGCCAAGGCGGAAGCCCTTGACGGCTTTGTTGCGCCGGAGGCTCGCGTGCACCGCCTTGCGCAGCGCGCCCGTACCCTTGCCGTGGATGATCGTCACGGTCTCAAGATGCGCCATGACGGCAGCGTCAATGTAGTTATCGAGCACGCTTTCGGCCTCCAGCGTCTCCATGCCGCGGATGTCGAGCTCGCGCGCAGCGGACGCCGTGCGCAGAATGCGCTGCGAGGGGGCAAACTGCGGCTGCTTTTTGGCCGTGGCCGCGCGCTCCGCCGCCTCGATGAGGCGGACCTCGTCGGCTTTGACCTTCATCTGCAAAACGCCCGCCTTGAGCGTCAGCGTGCCGTCCTTGACGGCCGTGACCTCTGCCTGACGGCGCGTACCGGGGATCTCGACCAGATCGCCGACCTGAATCGGGCGCGAGGGCTTGGGGATGGGCTCCGCGCTCTCGTCGCGCACGCCCGCAGCGTCGCGCGCCTGCTTGATGTTGTGCATGATCTCGGCGCGCTGGGCGTTCATCTGCTGGGCGTCGAGCTTTTTCTGCTGCTTGCGCAGCGCGTCGAGCTCGCGGAACGTGTCGTCCGCGACGGACTTGGCCTCAGCCAAAAGGCGCTTGGCCTCGGCTTCGCCGCGACTTCTCGCGTTCTCCTTTGCGCGCTCCATCTGCGTGCGGAACTCGCGCGCCTTGCGCGCGTCCTCCTCGCGCTGGGCGTAAAGACGGTCGACCTCGGCTTTTTCTTTCTCTAACTGCTGCCTCTTCTGCTCCAGCTGCGTCAGCACGTCTTCAAAGTGGATGCTCTCGCTGTCCATCTGCGCCTTGGCTTTTTCAATGACGGCCTCGGAAAGCCCCAGCCGCTTCGAGATTGCAAAGGCATTCGACTTGCCGGGGATGCCGATGAGCAGCTTGTAGGTCGGGCAGAGCGTTTCCACGTCGAACTCGCAGCTTGCGTTTTCCACGCCCGCGGTCGTCATGGCGAAGGTCTTGAGCTCGGCGTAGTGCGTCGTCGCAGCGATCTTCGCACCCTGTGAACGCGCCTGCTCGATGACGGCGATGGCCAGTGCCGCACCCTCAACGGGGTCGGTGCCCGCGCCCAGCTCATCGAAGAGGATCAGGCAGTGCTCGTCCGCCTCGTCCAAGATCTGCACGATGTTTTTCATATGCGCCGAGAAGGTCGACAAACTCTGCTCGATGCTCTGCTCGTCGCCGATGTCGGCCAACACCGAGGAAAAGATGCTCACGGCGCTGCGGTCGTCGCAGGGGATATGCAGGCCGCACTGCGTCATCAGGCAGAGGAGGCCGAGCGTCTTTAAGCTCACGGTCTTGCCGCCGGTGTTCGGGCCTGTAATGACAAGCGTATCGAAGCTGCGGCCGAGCTCAATGTCGATGGGCACGGCCTTCGCGGGGTCGAGCAGCGGGTGGCGCGCATGGCGCAGATACACGCTGCCGTCCTTTTTGAGCTCGGGGCGCATGGCATTCATGCGGTAGCTCAGCTCGCCGCGCGCGAAAATGAGGTCGAGGTGGACGAGAATGTCGTAATCCCACAGAATGTCGCGGCTGAAGCTCGCCGCCTCGCCCGAGAGGGCGTAGAGGATGCGGTCGATCTCCTTCTCCTCTTTCGCTTCGAGCTCCTTGAGCTCGTTGTTGGCCTGCACCACACCCATCGGCTCGACGAAGATCGTCGAGCCGCTCGAGGACGTGTCGTGCACGAGGCCCGGCAGCTCGCCGCGGCACTCGGCCTTCACCGGCACGACGAAGCGCCCGCCGCGCTGCGTGATCAGCGCGTCCTGTAAAACGTTCCGGTAGCTCGGGGACGAAATGATGCGCTGCAGAATCTGGCGGCCCTTGGCCGCCGCCGCGCGCTTGTGGCGGCGAATTTCCGCGAGCTCGGGCGAGGCCGCGTCGGCGATCTCGTTTTCGTCGAGGATCGCGGTCGTGATCTTCTCCTCCAGAAAGCGGTTCGGGTGCAGGGAGAGGAAGAGCTTGTCGATGACCGTCCCCTCCTCGTCCTCCTTATAATAATCCTGCACGCGGCGCACATTCGTGAGAAGCCCCGCGATGTCGAGAAGCTCCCGCGTGTTGAGCATGCCGCCGCGCTCGGCGCGCGAGAGCGATTCGCCCACGTCGCGCACGCCGCCAAAGGCAGGGCTGCCGCGCAGCATGATCATTTTGCGCGCCGCGTCCGTCTCGTCGAGCAGACGGTTGACCTCACCGAAGTCATCCGATGGCGTCAGCCGTCGCGCCCGCGCCTTGGCCTCCGCGCTCACCGCGTGATGCTCGAGCATCTCCAATAGCCGCGGCAGTTCCAGCACGCGGATGGATTTTTCAAACAGTTCACTCATAGTTTTCTCCGAAATTTTGATTCCGATTCGTATTTCTTTCGACAGATATTTCGTTTAGTTGTCAATTTTCATGCTTCTGTAGAAGTCCAGCGTTTTGAATCGCCGGTCAAGCTGCACCTGCGCAAACACCTCGCACGCTGCGGCAAAGCGCTTTTCCGTCTCGCCCGAGAGGGAAAACGACAGCATCCGCTTCGGCTCGGAAAACAGCACATGGCGCATCGCCGCGAACGAGCCCGCGTCCAGCGGCAGAAGGCCGCTGCCGCCGTGGCCCGCGCACTCCCTGCACAGCAGCACGCCCTGCTGCGCGTCAAACACCGGCTCTTTCGGGTTGTGCGTGCCGCAGACGGCGCAGCCGTCGAGCAGCGGCTCGTAGCCCGAGAGCGCAAGCAGCTTGAGTTCAAATGCCGCCTTGACGATGCTCTGCGGTTTTTGCAGCGTGTCGAGCGCATAGAGCGAGTTGAGCAGCAGCGATAAGATCTCCGGCACGGGCTCGTCCTCCGCCGTGACGCACTCGGTCATCTCGGCAAAATACGACGCGAGCGACAGTAGCTCAATGTCCTGCCGGATACCGTCGAACAGCGAGATCGTCGACGCCTCGTCGAGGTAGTACCAGTTCCCGCGCTGATGGAGTACGAGCTCGGAAAAGGCCAGAAGCTCGCTGCCCGCGGCGATGCGGCTTCCCTTGCGCCGCGCCCCGCGCGCGACGACCGCGATCCGCCCAAGGGTGTCGGTCAGGATGTTGAGTATGTAGTCGGCCTCCTTCGTCGCCGTCGCGCGAAGGACGATGCCTTTGGTCACGAGTTTTTCTGACATAAAACTCCTCTAAATTGTTTTACACCAAGGGGTGTAAAGGGTAGTTGCCTTGCAGGCAGGATGGTTTTTTCCGCGCAGAGCGCGGAGGGGGAATGCAGCGCGTAAACGCTGCTGCCAGTCAAAGGGGGGTGTTCTCTTTCCAAAGAGAACACCCCCCTTTGGAACCCCCAGAGAAAGGCAAGGGGCCTTCCCCCCTGACCCCGCACATTGGCAGTTTGTAGCTCGAAGAGCTGCACAGCCTGCGGATTGCACAGCCGTTGGCAGCTTTGCTGCCTTACGGATGTGGCATACCCCTTGCGGGTAATCGGGTGCGGTGTACATGGCTTCGCCATGAACCCCTGCGAGTCGTCACCACTCGCAACCGCGCCTTACTACCGTGAGGCGCGAGTGACGTTTGTTCGGCGGCAGACTGCCTGCCGAATGCGGCATTGCTAACGCTCGCCGCATTGTGGAGTGCTCCGGTAGACGGAAATTAGGCTCTACTTCTACAAGATGGGCAGAGCGGCAGCGGATAATAGAAGCAAGTCAAATCGTATAGCAACTCTCAACGCGGCAGCGCCGCACGCAGGCATTTCCATTCCGGAGGCATCAAGGTCATTCAAGATTGAAACTGCCAATCAAAGCCCTTTCTCTTGGGGGGTGTAAGGGGGGATATTCTCTTTCTGCGGAAAGAGAATATCCCCCCTTGGTGCTGCCGCGCGCACGCCGCATTTTCCCTCCGCGCTCTGCGCGGAAAGCAACCGCTCCCCTGAGGGAGCGCAAAAAAGAAGCAGCCCTTTCGGGCTGCCACTTTTTTACTTTTCGCAAATGACCGGCTTTTGGCGGTCAGACTCCACAAAGGCCTTGGCCTTTTCCACCGCTTCCGCGCGGGGAAGCTTCACCTGCTCGCCGGTGCGCATGTCCTTGCAGGACACGACGCCCGCGTTGATCTCGTCTTCGCCGAGGAAGTAGACGTAGGGCACCTTAAGCTTGTCGGCGTAGTTCATCTTGGCCTTGAACTTCTTCTTTTCCGTATAGATCTGCGTGCTGACGCCCGCGGCGCGAAGGTCGGTGGCGAGCGAGATGGCCTCGCTCAGGTCCTCGGTCATCGGCAGGATGAGCACGTCCGCCGGCGCGGTGCAGATGTCGCTATTCAGAAGGCCCTGCTCGCCGAGGACATAGAACAGGCGCGTCACGCCGATCGAAATGCCGACGCCGGGGAGCTTGCGGTCAGTATAGTACTCCGCAAGGTTATCGTAGCGGCCGCCGGAGCAGACCGAGCCGATCTCGGGGTGGTCGAGCAGCGTCGTCTCGTACACCGTGCCGGTGTAGTAGTCGAGGCCGCGCGCGATGGTCAGGTCGACCGCGAAGTTCTCCTGCGGCACGCCGAACGCGCCGAGGTACTTGGCGACGGTCGTCAGCTCGTCGAGGCCCTGGTCGAACATCTCGTTGCGGCCGCGGTACTTTTCAAGAGAAGCGAGCACCTCTTCGTTCGTGCCCTTGATGCCGATGAAGGCGAGAATCTCATCCGCCTTTTCGCCCTCGATGGCGTAGTCGTCGACCAAGATCGCGCGCACGAGGTCAGGGCCGATCTTTTCGATCTTGTCGACGGTGCGCATGATATCGCCGGACTTGTCGGAAAGGCCCAGCATCGCGTAGAAGCCGTTTAAGATGCGGCGGTTGTTGATGCGGATCTGGAAACGGGACAGGCCGAGGCGGGAGAAGACGGTATAGATGATGGCGGGGATCTCGGCGTCGTTCGTGATGTCGAGCTCGCCGTCGCCGATGACGTCGATATCTGCCTGATAGAACTCGCGGAAGCGGCCGCGCTGCGCACGCTCGCCGCGATAGACCTTTCCGATCTGGAAACGGCGGAACGGGAAAGCGAGGTCGGCATAATGCAGGGCAACGTATTTCGCCAGAGGCACCGTCAGGTCGAAGCGAAGGGACAGGTCGCTGTCGCCCTTGGAGAAACGGTAGATCTGCTTTTCAGTCTCGCCGCCGCCCTTGGCGAGCAGCACGTCGCTCGCTTCGATGATGGGCGTGTCGAGCGGGGTAAAGCCATAGACGCCGTAGGACGAGCGCAGCACCTCCATAAGGCGCTCCATCTGGGTCTGCGGCGCGGGAAGCAGCTCCATAAAGCCGGATAAGGTGTGAGCTTTGATCGTTGCCATGATAGTGAGTGTCCTTTCCTAATAGAATGTATGGACAGCGTACTGTACTGCGGTGGCACAGCAGCGTATCGGAGTGGTTGACAGATATTTTACGGTACGGCGCAGGGATTGTCAAGCGTCCGCGGCCGTTTTTTCCACTTTCGAGACAGTATAGCATTTTCCGCGCGGAATTGCCATAGCTTTCGCCGCCTGCGGTGCAAAAATTTTTCTTTCCGTCGCGGACAGTGTTCACGAAAAATGAAGATATCCGCCAAAAAGCACGAATTGCGCTTGACGGAACTGCCTCTTTTTGTTACCATAGAGACAATATCAACGGGCAAGCTCCGAAAACCGAAGTTCGCCCGCAAGCAGCTTCCGGGCAGCCGTCATTCGGCGTCCGCCGCGGCCACACCGCGCGGGCAGGAGTCGATCCGATCGGATCGTTGAGGAGGAACGTTGGATGTACCAGAGCAAAATGAAAAGCGAAGAGACCGATCACCTGTTCAAGGCGATCTTATCTTTGAAAACGGAGGAAGAATGCTACCGCTTCTTCGACGATCTCTGCACTTTCAGCGAGATCGAGGCGATGTCCCAGCGCTTCGAGGTGGCGTCGCTTCTTGCCGATGGTAAGACTTTCACGCAGATCTCGCAGAAGATCGGCGTTTCGTCCACGACCATCACGCGCGTCAATAAGTGCCTTTGCTACGGGGCGGACGGCTATAAGCTGCTGCTCGAGCGGGCAAAAGAAGAAAAGTAAACTTCCGTCACTTTCACCAGAACAGGCGCGCTGCGCCTGTTCTTTTTGTCTATATCGCTTTATTATAATGCCGCAGAAGCATATCAGTATAACATCACGTCATCCTGATATAGAAGAATTGACTAAAATATTTTTTGGAATCTGCGCGAATTTTATTGCTTTTGCTGAACTGGTATGTTACAATTAGTTCACAAATAGATTAGGGATAGGGCGCGAGGCGTGCAAGAAACCGTTGCCCGACGGTGCCGCGTTCCCTGCCTGTGTCTGTTTTTCTGTGGGACCCCTCCACAGAAAACGCACGTCCCCTTGTGCGGTGTGAAGCGTGCTCGTCTTGGGGAGAAGCGGTCATCCCGCTTCCTGGCGGGCAAGTATTTTTATGAAGAGAGAGGTACTCATCAATGGCAAACGAAAAGAAAGTCGCACGGGAGCCCAGTTTTATTCTGGCGCTGATCCCCATTGTGGCAATGATCGGGTTCATGCTTTATTGCTTCCTCGGTCATTCCGAATCCGGTTATCATGACGCGCACATGCCCCTGGTCCTGTCCATCGTCGTCGCCTGCATTGTCGGCTTCGCCTGCGGCCACAGCTTCCAGGATATGCTCGCCGGTATGATCGATCGTCTGGCAGCTTCCATGGAAGCCGTTCTGATCCTCTGCACCGTCGGTTTCCTGGTTTCCAGCTTCATGGCTTCCGGCGCGATCCCTTCCCTGATCGTCTACGGCCTTGACCTGCTGACCCCGAAGCTGTTCCTGCCCATCGGCTGCATCCTCTGCGCGATCGTCGGTATGGCGTGCGGCTCCTCCTGGACCACCACCGCCACCATCGGTCTTGCGTTCCTCGGCATCGGCGCCGGTCTCGGCATCCCCGCCCCCATCACTGCCGGTATGATCATCTCCGGCGCGTACGTCGGCGATAAGTTCTCCCCCCTGTCCGATACCACCAACCTTGCCGCGGCTGTTGCCGAGACCGGCCTGTTCGACCACGTCACCGCGATGGTCTCCACCACCGGCCCGACCCTCGTCATCTCCCTGATCATCTACACCATCCTTGGCCTGAACGTTGACACCAGCGCCTATGATCCCGCTGTTGCTCAGAGCATTCAGGACGCGTTCCGCGGTTCCTTCAATATCTCCCCGGTTCTGCTCATTCCCATCATCGTTGTTATCGTGATGTGCGTCCTGCGTGTGCCCGGCCTGGTCGGCATTGCCGCCTCCGTCGCCACCGCAACGATCTTCATGATCATCTTCCAGTCCACCGACATCTACGGCTCCCGCGCCCTGGGCGACATCTTCAACACGCTGCACTACGGTATCGGCGTTGAGACCGGCAACGAAGTCGCTGACTCCATCCTCGGCAAGGCCAAGGGCATGGACGGCACCATGTGGACCATCAACCTCATCCTTGTTGCTCTCGCTTACGGCGGCGCGCTCGAGCGCTGCGGCTGCATCGAGCGTCTGTTCGGCGGCCTCAAGCACAAGATCCACTCCGTCGGCAGCCTGATCCTCGCCACCCTGCTGACCTCCATCTTCTGCGACGCCACCATGTGCGACCAGTTCCTCGGCATCGGCGTTCCCGCCCCCATCTATGCCGACAAGTATGATGAGCTCGGTCTCGGCCGCAATATGCTCTCCCGTTCTCTGGAAGATGCCGGTACCCTCTGGGCTGTTATGTTCCCCTGGACCGGCTGCGGCGCTTACCAGACCGGCGTTCTCGGCATGAGCCCGCTGGTGTTCTTCCCGTACGCGTTCGTCAACCTGCTCAACCCCATCTACGCCTATGTGACCGCCCTGCTCGGCCGCAACATCTTCTGGGCTGACGGTTCCTACACCAACCTCTTCGGCAAGACCAAGGCTGGCAAGCCCGCCGGTGCTCCCGAGGCGTCCCACGCCAAGGCCATCGCGAACCTCGAGGCTCGCCGTGCCGCCGGCAAGGCCCCCAAGATCAACGCGTAAGCCGCTCCCCCGCTTTTACTTAGAAAGGAATCACCGCTGTGAAACAATCGCTTCCCTGGGAATCTGTCCCGCCCCCGATCTATCCCGCACAGGCGTCTCTCAAGCCGCGCAAAAAGTGGGTGCAGGTCGGCGGATGGACTCTGGTCGTTCTGTTGCTGCTGTTCGGTATTTCGACCCGCAGCAGAAATCCGCTGCTGGCCTTTGTCTCGCTTGCGTTTTCCGTGCTGTATCTGCTGACGCTGATGACCAAAAAGAGCGCCGCTCTCACGAGCCGCGGTCTCGAGATCTACTACGATATGCAGTTCACCACCAATTACGAGTTCTTCCCCTGGGAGGACATCAACGCGATCGTGTGCGAGGACCGCGGCCATGCCGACATGGTGCGCCTGCACATCGGCCACGGCAACACGGAAAAGGCGCTCTTCTTCCCGCGCGAAGACCTCGACGAGATCTACGCGTTCATCAAAAAGAAGAATCCGGCGATCCGCATCATGGATTATGCCGCGCCCGAACCGAAGTCCAGCAAGAAGCACAAGAAGTGAACAACTGTGACCTTTCCACAAAGAATGAAGGGCGCCCCGCTTTTGCGGGGCGCTTTTTTTATCTATTCTGTCTAATTCTATCACTGTACCCTGATAGTGTGTTATCCAAATATGGTGATAACGCACAACAAAGAAAACTTTTTCCGGCAAAAAACTATTGATTTTGCACAAAAATGTGCTATACTGTTTCCAGAACGATCCTGTGGGACTTTTCCACAGGCGGAGCGCCATCCGCGCACGGGCATGCGCGGAAAGTAAGGGGAACGCTTCGACACGTTTCTTGCACTTGGGCGGTTCGGGCAACCGGACACGCCGACCGGGTCACACCGGAACTTTGAGAAAAGAGAGGACACTACCATGATCATGAATCCTACCGCGATCAAGCATGTCGTCGTCGATGGCCACAGCCTGACGCTCGAATCCTTCGTCGCCATCGCTCGCTACAATGCGACCGTCGAGCTGGCTCCCTCCGCTCTGGAAGCCATGAAGAAGTCCCGCGCCCTGGCCGAGAAGATCGCCGCTGAGGGCCGCGTCGCCTACGGCATCACCACGGGCTTCGGCGAGTTCCAGAAGGTCGCCGTCCCCAAGGAGATGAGCAATCAGCTCTCCACCAACCTGATCCTCAGCCATTGCACCGCCGCCGGCGAGCCGTATGCTGACGAAATCGTTCGCGGCATGATGCTGCTGCGTGCCAACGCTCTGTGCGGCGGCGTGAGCGGCGTTCGTCCCATCCTCGTCGAGATGCTGCTCGAGATGCTCAACAAGGGCGTGACCCCCGTCGTCCCGCAGAAGGGCTCTCTCGGCTCCTCCGGCGACCTGGCTCCTCTCGCTCACATGACGCTCCCCATGCTCGGCAAGGGCGAGGCCATGTACGAGGGCGTGAAGATGCCCGGCGCTGAGGCCATGGCCAAGGCTGGCATCAAGACGCTCGACACCCTGGTCTCCAAGGAAGGCCTCGGCATGACGAACGGCACCTGCGCGATGACCTCCGTCGGCGCTCTCGCGCTGTACGACACCATCTGCGCCGCCCAGCTCGGCGACGTGATCGCGTCCATGTCCTTCGAGGGCCTGACCGGCCTGCGCAACGCCTTCGACCCCCGCATCCATCAGGTGCGCGGCCAGAAGGGCCAGATGCTCGTCGCCGCGAACATGCGCAAGCTGCTCGACGGCTCCGAGATCCTCGACAACTGCCAGAAGGACCGCGTTCAGGACGCTTACGCCCTGCGCTGCATCCCGCAGCTGCACGGCGCCTGCCGTGACGCTCTCGATTACGTCCGCGAGAAGGTCGAGATCGAGCTCAACGCCGTCACCGATAACCCGCTGATGTTCCTCGACGACGAGGCCGTCATCTCCGGCGGTAACTTCCATGGCGAGCCCATGGCCCTGCCGTTCGACTTCCTCGGCATCGCCGCGAGCGAGCTGGCCGACGCTTCCGAGCGCCGCACCGAGCGTATGGTCAACCCCGCGCTCTCCAACGGCCTGACCGCGTTCCTGACTACCGAGGCCGGCGTCAACTCCGGCTTCATGATCGTTCAGTACGCTGCCGCCTCCATGGTCAGCGAGAACAAGATCTACGCTCACCCCGCTTCCGTCGACTCCATCCCCTCCTCCGCCAACCAGGAGGATATCGTCTCCATGGGCACCACCGCTGCCCGTAAGGCCAAGATGATCCTGCAGAACACGCAGGACGTCCTCGCTGACGAGCTGATGACCGCCTGCCAGGCCATCGACATCCGCCGCCGCCTGAACACCCACGGCCAGGGCATGACCCCGTTGCATGAGGCTCTCTATCAGCACGTGCGCGAGAAGGTCGCTTTCTATGAGATCGACCGTGAGATCTGGCCCGACATCCGTGCGGTGGAAGCGATGATCCGCTCCGGCGAGCTGCTGGATATCGTCAAGGAGTATATCCCCGACTTTGAGTAAGTCAAAAACGGGCAAGCCCGTTTTTGAGAGGGGTCTCAAACTTTTTCACTCACCGTGAAAAAGTTTGCAGAGTGTCCCTGCGGACGCACAGGTCGTCCTTCGGGACGTATCCAATTTGTTTGCGGCGTGCGCGCCGCAAAATAGGTGCGCACTGCAAATTGTAGTGATTGTACCGAGAACGGCATAAACGCTACTGAAAGATTTGTGTTTTGACACGAATTGACAGGATGTAAAAGAAGGTGTAAAGTTATTTTAGCTTTACACCTTCTTTTTTTAGGAGGAGCTTACTATGGAACTGAACATTTTACGGGCGGACCCGGCGGGGAACATTACGGTGTTCGTGCTCGATCCGGTCGAAAAGGCACAGCGCGCGGCCATCGCGGAGAAAATCATGGCGATTCCCGCGCTCAAGGCCGAGCAGGTCGGCTACGCCTGCGCCGCCGAGGACGACGTCGACGGCCACATGGAGATGATGGGCGGCGAATTCTGCGGCAACGCGACGCGCGCCTACGGCATGTATATTGCCCAGCAAAAGGGCGGCCTTTCCTCGGTCAGGCTGCGCGTGAGCGGCTGCGACCATGTCGTCACTGCGCAGGTCGATCTGAAAAGCGGCACGGCGCGCGCTGAAATGCCCTGTCCGCGCAGCGTGAAGCGTGTCACGGTGAATGGTCACGAGGGCACGCTCGTCGACTTAACAGGCATCGCCCACTTCGTCGTTGAGGGCGTGGAGCCGAGCGAAGGGTTCTTCCGCGTGGCGGAGTCGATCTTTTCCGGAATTGCAGGGCTTGACGCCTGCGGCGTCATTTTCCTCGATGCGGAAAATCGCAGCATGACCCCGCTCGTCAAGGTCATCGAGACCGACTCCCTCGTCTGGGAGGGCAGCTGCGGCAGCGGCAGCGTCGCCTGCGCCGTCGCGCAGAGCGAACGCATGGAAAACGGCGGTTTTTCGTGCGAATACCGGCAGCCCGCGGGCGCGGTCCGCGCAAGCATCGAGCGCCAAGGCGGAAACGTCATCGCCGCGAGCATCGGCGGCGAGGTCACGCTGGATGAGCCCATGCGCATCACGCTGTGACGCGGCAGAGTGAAATGAAAGCCGGGCGCTGGCAACTTTCGCTTTTCTCGTTTTGACCTTTGCCGCAAGCGTTGAAAATTCGTCCAAAAATCTCCTGTTTTTTCTTTTTAAGGCACGCGAACCAACGCTTAATTTTTTAAGGTTTTTGGAAAAAAGAGGCTTGCAAAACAGTTTACCTTTCTCTATCGTTCGGCTATAATTGATTTTGTCAATAAGAGACAATTCTCCGCTTTTAAATACATAATTATTTAGGAGGTATTCCCCATGACCGACATTGAGATCGCCCAGGCCCATGAAATGAAGAAGATCACCGAAGTCGCCGCCAAGGCCGGCATTGACGAAAAGCACCTTGAGCTCTACGGCAACTACAAGGCCAAGCTCGACCTAAGCGAGATCCGCAAGCTGCCCCGCAAGGCAAAGCTGATCCTCGTCACCGCTATCAGCCCCACCCCCGCGGGCGAGGGCAAGACCACCACGTCCGTCGGCCTTGCCGACGCGCTCAACAAGCTCGGCAAGAACACCATGGTCTGCCTGCGCGAGCCCTCTCTCGGCCCCGTGTTCGGCGTCAAGGGCGGCGCAGCCGGCGGCGGCTACGCTCAGGTCGTCCCCATGGAGGATATCAACCTGCACTTCACCGGCGACTTCCACGCCATCGGCGCTGCCAACAACCTGCTGGCCGCTCTTCTCGACAACCACATCCAGCAGGGCAACGTGCTCGGCATCGACCCCCGCAAGATCGTGTGGAAGCGCGCTGTCGATATGAACGACCGCCAGCTCCGCCACATCATCGACGGCCTTGGCGGCAAGGCCAGCGGCGTGCCCCGCGAGGACGGCTTTGAGATCACCGTCGCGAGCGAAGTCATGGCAGTTCTCTGCCTTGCGACCGGCCTCGCCGACCTCAAGGAGCGCCTTGGCAAGATGGTTGTCGCCTACACCTACGACGACAAGCCCGTCACCGCGCACGACCTGAAGGCTGAGGGCGCGATGGCCGCGCTCTTAAAGGATGCCATCAAGCCCAACATGGTCCAGACGCTCGAAGGCACTCCCGCGTTCATCCACGGCGGCCCGTTCGCCAACATCGCCCACGGCTGCAACTCCATCCAGGCCACTGAGACCGCGATGCGCCTGAGCGACTATACCGTCACCGAAGCAGGCTTCGCCGCCGACCTCGGCGCCGAGAAGTTCCTCGACATCAAGTGCCGCGCCGCGGGCTTCCACCCCGACGCTGTCGTCATCGTTGCGACCGTCCGCGCGCTCAAGTATCACGGCGGCGTGCCCAAGGCCGAGCTCAACAGTGAGAACCTCGAAGCGCTTGAAAAGGGCCTGCCGAACCTCCTCCAGCACGTCGACAACGTGAAGAACGTCTACGGTCTCCCCTGCGTCGTCGCCATCAACGCGTTCCCGACCGACACCAAGGCCGAGCTCGACCTCGTCGAGAGCAAGTGCCGCGAGCTGGGCGTCAACGTCCGCCTGAGCGAAGTGTGGGCCAAGGGCGGCGAAGGCGGCCTTGCGCTGGCTGAGGAAGTCGTGCGCCTGTGCGACGAGCCCAACCACTTCCAGTTTGTCTACGACGTCAACGACAGCATCGAGGACAAGCTCAATGCCATCGCCACCAAGGTCTATCATGCCGACGGCGTGGTCATCGCCGCTTCCGCCAAGAAGCAGCTTAAGCAGCTCACCGAGCTCGGCTTTGACAAGCTGCCCATCTGTATGGCCAAGACGCAGTTCTCCTTCTCCGATGACGCCAGCAAGCTCGGCGCGCCCCGCGGCTTCAAGATCACCGTCCGCGACCTCAAGGTCAACGCCGGTGCGGGCTTCCTGGTCGCCAAGACCGGCGACATCATGACGATGCCGGGCCTGCCCAAGGTCCCGTCCGCCGAGAAGATCGACGTCGACGAAAACGGCAAGATCACGGGCCTGTTTTAAGAGAAACCCTGCAATATATCGCAGATTTTACCCTTTTGATTTACTGGGAAGAGGCGGGATGACCCGCCTCTTCCTGAAACCTTTTATTCTGATTTTACCGATCCGGGGAGGAACGCTATGAAGATCGCAGATATGAAAGTTACCGAGCTCATCAACGAAGTCGGTTCCGGCACTCCCGCCCCCGGCGGCGGCGCAGTGGCGGGCCTTGCCGGCGGCGTCGGCGTGGCGCTGACGATGATGGTCAACGGCCTGACGCTTGACAAGAAGGGCTTTGAAAACGACCGCGAACGCCTTTTGGACGCCATTGCCAAGGGCAATGAGCTCAAGGAGCGCTTCATCGATGTGATGAACCGCGACAGCGAGGTTTTCGACGGTCTGATCGAGTCTCTTGCCCTCCCCAAGGATGATGACGCGCACAAGGCCATCCGCCGCGGCGCGGTGCAGGCAAGCTTCCGCAGCTGCACGCAGGTGCCGCTGACAATGATGGAAATTTGCTCCGAGGCCATCGACCTGTGCGCCGAGCTTGTCGGCACGACGAATCCGAACGTTGTCAGCGACCTCGGCATCGCCGCGCTCACGCTCAAGACGGCCATGCAGAGCGCGTGGCTCAACGTGCTCATCAACCTCTCGTCCTTAAAGGACAAGGCGTTCCGCGACGAGTGCTGCCAGAAGGGCGAGGCGCTGCTCGCGCACGCTGTACCCATCGCCCAGGAGAGCTATGAAAAGGTGCTCAAGGTCATTACCGAAAAGTAAGCGCTCTGCCTTCTCGCCTTTCGTCATTTCACGCCGTCCGCCGCGTCAAGCACGCGCCGCGGACGGCGCGCTTTTTTCTTTCCTGAATTTTTGCAATTTACAGTAGCATTTTGCGGATTTTGTGGTACAATACCATCGGTTCATATTTTATCGATCTAAATACTGCACGAAAGAGGCTTTTTTCATGGATTTTGTTGCAAACGGCTCCAAAAACGTTGAAATTGAGACGTCCACGGGCGTCTATCTGCGCCACGCCATCCAGACGCACTTTGTCGAGATCGGCGAGGATTACATCGAACTCGTCAACCGCTACGTCAAGCCCCTCTACGAGGAGGGCGACCTGCTGAGCATCAGCGAAAAGATCATCGCCCTGTGCCAGAAGCGCGTGGTCTACCGCAAGGATATGAAAATTTCGTGGCTGGCGAAATTCCTCAGCCGCTTTGCCATCCAGCACAACAGCGCCGGCATCGGCGTGGGCGAGGTGTGCAAGATGCAGTTCGCCATCGACGAGTGCGGCGCGTGGAAGGTCCTCTGGGCCGCGATCTGCGCAGGCTTCGGCAAGCTCGTCGGCAAGCACGGCATCTTCTACGATATGGTCGGCATGGAGGTCACGGGCCTCGACGGCTTCTACCCCGACGTGTTCCCCGTCTACGGCGACTACGGCATCCGCATTCCGGAAAATCCCTCGGGCGTGTGCAACGAGATCTATGAGAAGACCGGCGTGCGCGCGATGATCGTCGACGCGAACGACTTCACGCGCGACATCCTCGGCAAGGGCGACAACGTGACCCTCACCGACGAACAGCTGTGTGAGATCATCCGCGATAACCCCGCGGGTCAGGATGACCAGTGCACGCCGTTTATTCTGATCAGGAAAAAACAGTAATTTCCCCCTGCGGGGGAAGCGTGTTGTTTCCCTGCTGGCAGGGGAACGGATAAGGGAGGGATATCTCTTTTTCGAAAAGAGATATCCCTCCCTTGCACCCTCCCAGAGAAAATTCACATTGCAAGTGAGCAGTTCGAAGAGGTGCGGCGCTTGCCGATTGCACTTCCCTGCGCGCGGCAGAGCCGCGTTTAGCGCTGCTATACGATTTGCCTCTACTCCTATTATCCGCTGCCGCTCTGCCTGTCTCGTA
>OGMO01000454.1_pt1 | contig 38605 bp, 34 predicted proteins | sample 1573241 | NCBI WGS metagenome assembly OGMO01 (sample SAMEA2581896, study PRJEB24529) | metagenome | biome: Human gut stool | place: China | collected 2011 | reverse complement strand
GCCGCGTGATGAAGGCGGCCATCGACGAGCATCTGGACTACAACATCGGCGGCTACGACCTCGTGTTTGTGGCGCGGGGCATCACCCCGCACCTCAAGAGCTGGCAGCTCAGCGAAGTGGTGGCCAAACTCTTTGCACAGGCCGGTCTGCCGGACAAGGCCAAACAGCCGGGTGCCCGGCCCTCGGCCACGGTTCCGCCGGCTCAAAAGCCGGCCCCGCAGGAATGAGCCTTTCGCAGGGATGCCGGAACGCGCTCTGCGCACCCATCCGATTCTACCAGCGCTTCATCAGCCCCGGCCTTGGGCGCAGCTGCCGCTTTTCGCCCTCGTGCAGCCAGTACACGCTGGAGGCCATCCAGACCCATGGCTGCCTGAAAGGGCTGCTGCTGGGCGCGGCCCGCATCGCCCGGTGCAATCCGCTGGGCCGCTGGGGGTATGACCCCGTCCCCCCGAAGGGAAGGTGGGTCAGCCCGGAGCGGAAGCTCTCGGCCGCACGGCTCTTCCGGGCCAGACGGAGCCATCGCTCCTGAAAAATCAGCTTCTTGTGACGCACCGAACTGTGGGCGGTGTGTCCTTCTCATAAAAAATTTATCGTCCCGCGCCACAGGCGGGGCAGAATGGACGAAGATATGAATCCTTTATACATCCTCGGCTGGCCTCTCGGCTATGTAATGGAGTGGATCTACAAGCTGATCCCGAACTATGGCTGGGACATCATCCTGTTCACCCTGCTGATCACGCTCGTCAAGATCCCGCTGCAGATCAACCAGCAGAAGAGCATGGCCCGGATGTCCGCCTACCAGCCTCTGGTCGCCGACATCCAGAAGAAGTACCGCGACAAGCCCGACAAGCAGCAGGAAGAGCTGATGAAGCTGCAGGAGCAGGGCTACAAGCCCACCGCAGGCTGTATGCCCATGCTGGTCAACTTCCTGGTCATGTTCGGCGTCATCGAGGTCGTGTACCGCCCGCTGCAGCGCATCTTCCACATCGGTGCCGATGCTCTGACCGCTGCCGGTGAGGCCCTGACGACCCTTGGCATCAGCTTCACCACCGTGACCCGCGACACCAACATCATCGCGCAGGTCATCGCGGGCGAGAGAACCGTCACCAGCTGCTTCACCCCGGATCAGGTCAGCACCATCACCGAGTTCGGCCAGCACATGGATTTCTTCGGCATCGACCTGACCCGTGTGCCCCAGTACAGCCTGGCCGCAGAGAACCTGCCCCTGCTGATCTTCCCCGTCCTGGCCATCGTGACCATGTTCATCTCCACCCACATCAGCATGAAGGCCTCCGGCCAGCAGATGCAGGGCAGCATGAAGCTGACCATGTATATGATGCCGCTGATGTATCTGTTCTTCTGCTTCACGGTCCCCTGCGCATTCTCCCTGTACTATGTCGTCTCCAACATCCTCATGACTGTGCAGAGCATCATCATGAAGAAGATCTACGACCCCGAAAAGGTGAAGGCTGAAGTTCTGGCGGAGATGGCAGCCCGCAAAAAGGAGCAGAAGCGCGGTGTGAAGAGCACCACCATCAAGGTCACGGACGAGAAGACCGGCGAGACGGTCGAGAAGAACATCTCCGCCAGCGAGATGAACAAGCGCCGCCTGGAGTATGCCCGCCAGCTGGACGCAGAGCGCTACAAGGACGAGCGCACCGTTCCGCTGAGTGAGCTGAACAAGAAAGAGGAGGAATAACGGTTATGATCCGTACTCAGGAAGCAACCGGCAAGACGGTTGATGAAGCCCGCGCAAAGGCCTGCGCCCTGCTGGGTGTGCAGGCTGAGGATATGAATGTGAGCTACGAAGTGCTGGAAATGCCGCAGAAGACGGGATTCCTGGGCCTGAAACTGACCCCCGCCAAGGTGCGGGTCAGCGTGGAAGAGCCCGATGTACCCAAGGCTCCGGAGGCACCGGCAGCGGCTCCCGTGGAGGAGAAGGTGGAAGTGCCCGCCGCACCCGCTGCGGAGGAAGCTGCTCCGGCCGAGGAACCCAAGGCTGAGGAGGCCGCACCGGCTGCAGAGGCTGCTCCCGCAGAGGAAGCCGAAGAGGTGGAAGTGCCCATCAACATCGAAGAGAACAGCAAGGTCAAGGCCGCTGTGGAATACCTGCAGGAAGTCATCACCCGGATGGGCGTCAATGACGTGACCTTCAGCGCCGTGCAGAAGGGCGAAGCCACCATCATCCGTCTGGATGGCGAGAAGCTGGGTGCCCTCATCGGCCGCCGCGGCGAGACCATGGAGAGCCTGTCCTATCTGGCAAGCCTGGTGGCCAACCGTCTGGAAGGTGATTACATCAAGCTGGGTCTGGATGTGGCCGGTTACCGCGACAAGCGCGAGAGTGACCTGACCGCTCTGGCGCAGCGCATCGGTGCCAAGGTCCGCAAGACCGGCCGCAGCTTTGCCATGGAGCCGATGAACCCCTACGAGCGCCGCATCATCCACTCTGCCATCGGCAAGATGGAGGGCGTCCGCAGCGAGAGCAAGGGCGAAGGCCGTGACCGCCGTGTGGTCATCTACTCTACCGCACCCGATGCCCAGACCGACAACACCTACGGCGAGCGCCGCCCGCGCGGCAACGGCCGCCGGAACGGTGGAAACCGGAATGGCGGCTATCGCGGGAACCGGAACGGCGACCGCAATGGCAGCAATCGCGGCGGCTACCGCAGCGGACCCCGCCCGGCAGGCAGCCGCGGCGGCCGCGGCTCCAGTGTGCCGGAGCGCACCTATGCGCCTCGCGACGCGGAGGATGCAGCACCCGTAGCACCCAAGCGCACCGAGCGCGTGGACGACTTCGCCGATTTCAGCTTCGGCAAGATCGAGATCTGATCGCTGAGTTTTGAACCATGCTGCCCCTTTCTGGTGGAAAACTGCCGGGGAGGGGCAGCTTTTGTTTTGCACACAGGCCGCCTGCGAAGAAAAACTTCCCTTTTTCGTCGGTTCGTGGTACAATAAATTTTGATTCAAACCAGCGGGAGGGGACACAGATGCAGGATTCGACCATTGCAGCCATTGCAACAGCACCGGGGGCAGGCGGCATTGCCGTCGTGCGCCTTTCGGGGCCGGAGAGCTACGCCGTGGCGGCGCGGGTGTTCCGCCCCGCGAACCCGGACCGGACTGTGGCCGGGGCCAAGGGCTACACCGCCCTGTTCGGAACATTTCTGGAAGGGGAGGACGCCTTCGATGAGGGGGTCGCCCTCTTTTTCCGGGCACCCCACAGCTACACCGGCGAGGACGTGGTGGAGCTGAGCTGCCACGGCGGCAGCGCTGTGGCCCGGCGGCTGGTGGAAAGCTGCATCGAGGCCGGGGCTGCGCCTGCTGCGCCGGGCGAATACACCCGCCGCGCCTTTCTGAACGGCAAGCTCAGCCTGACCCAGGCCGAGGCCGTCATGGATCTGGTGTCTGCGGATGGCAGACAGGGGGCCGCGCTGGCCAATGCTTCGCTGGGCGGGGCGCTGGCCAGAAAGATCGCCGCCGAAAAAGAGGCCCTGACCAGCTTACAGGCCCATCTGGCCGCGTGGGTGGATTTCCCGGAGGAAGATGTGCCGGAGCTGGACGAGACCCATCTGCAAGCCGTGCTGGGCAGCGTGAAGGACGAGCTGGATGTCCTCATCCGGAACTACGATGCCGGGGCCGTTCTGCGCGAAGGCGTGGACTGTGCCATCGTGGGCCGACCCAATGCGGGAAAATCCACCCTGCTGAACCTGCTGGCCGGGTTCGACCGGGCCATCGTGACCCCGGTGGCGGGCACGACCCGCGACGTGGTGGAACAGGCCGTCCGGCTGGGCGACATCCGGCTGAACCTCTTCGACACCGCCGGACTGCGGGATACCGAAGACGTCATCGAGGCCGAGGGCATCCGCCGCAGCTGGAAGAAACTGGACGAGGCCGGGCTGGTGCTGGCCGTCTTCGACGGTTCGGAACCGCTGACGCGGGAGGACCTTGCGCTGGCCCGAAAGTGTGCGGGCCGCCCGGCCATTGCCCTCATCAACAAGGAGGACAAGCCGACCCAGTTCGACGCGGAGGTCATCGCGCCCTATTTTGCGATGGTGCTGCCGGTCTGCTGCCAGGAGGAGGGGGCACGGAAGCTCATCGCCTCGGCGGTGGCGCGGCTGCTGGGCACGAACCAGATCGACCCCCACGCTGCCAGCCTTTCGGGGCAGCGGCAGCTTGCCGCCGCCACCCGTGCGCGGGAAGCGGTCGCCGGTGCGCTGGAGGCCGCAGCAGGCGGGTTCGGGCTGGATGCCGTATCGGTCTGCGTGGACGATGCACTGGATGCCCTGTGTGACCTGACCGGCGAAAATGCGTCGGAAGCGGTCATCAACGAAGTATTTGAACGATTTTGTGTGGGAAAGTAAAAATGAACCATTTAGGAGATTATGACGTCATTGTGATCGGCGCAGGCCATGCGGGCATTGAGGCGGCCCATGCGGCTGCAACGCTGGGCGCGAAGACGGCGGTGTTCACCATGAGCCTGGATGCCATCGGCAATATGCCCTGCAATCCCAGCATTGGTGGAACTGCAAAAGGAACGCTGGTACGTGAATTGGATGCTCTTGGCGGCGTGATGGGCCTGGCGGCGGATGCCACCTATCTGCAGAGCCGGATGCTGAACAAGGGCAAGGGCCCGGCGGTCCATGCGCTGCGCGTCCAGACCGACCGCAAGCGCTACCACGAATATATGAAACATGCGCTGGAATTGACGCCGGGTCTGGCCATCCATCAGGCAGAGGTCGTCTCCATCGAGGTGGAGGACGGCCATGTGAAGGGGGTTGTGACCCAGCTGAACGGCGAGTATGGGGCCAAATGTGTGGTCATCGCCACGGGCACCAACCTCGGCGGCAAGATCTTTGTGGGCGATGCGTGGTATGCCTCCGGCCCGGACGGAATGCACGCCGCCAATGCCCTGACCGAGAGCCTGAAGGCGGCGGGCCTGCCGCTGCGCCGGTTCAAGACCGGCACCCCGGCCCGTGTCCACCGGCGCAGCATTGATTTCGCTCAGCTGGAATGCCAGCCCGGCGACCCGGACCATGAGCTGCAGCCCTTCAGCTTCCTGACCGATGCGCCCATGCACAACAAGGTGGAATGCTGGATCGCCTACACCAACCCGGAGACGCACCGGATCATTCTGGACAACATCCAGCGCAGCCCGCTCTACGGCGGCATGATCGAGGGCGTCGGCCCGCGCTACTGCCCCTCCATCGAGGATAAGGTCGTCCGCTTTGCAGGGAAGGACCGCCACCCCATCTTTGTGGAGCCCTGCGGCGAGAACACCGAGGAGATGTATTTACAGGGTGCTTCCAGCAGCCTGCCGGAAGATGTGCAGAACGCCTTCTACCGGAGCATCAAAGGGTTTGAGAACATCGAGATCATGCGTCCGGCCTACGCCATCGAATACGACTGTGTGGACCCGACCAGTCTGGAAGCAACGCTGGAGAGCAAGAACGTTCGCGGTCTGTACGGTGCGGGGCAGTTCAATGGCACCTCCGGCTACGAGGAAGCGGCTGCGCAGGGGCTGCTGGCCGGCCTGAACGCCGCCCGCAATGCACTGGGCAAAGAACAGCTCATTCTGCCGCGTCATACGAGCTACCTCGGTACGCTGGTGGATGACCTTGTGACCAAGGGTGTCATGGACCCTTACCGCATGATGACCAGCCGCAGCGAATACCGGCTGACCCTGCGGCAGGACAACGCCGACCAGCGCCTGACCCCCATCGGCCGGGACTATGGGCTGGTGCAGGATGACCGCTGGGCCAGATACCAGCACACACAGGCCATTCTGGACGCAGAGCGCCGCCGCCTGCACGAGACGCATCTGCGCACCGCCGACCTGCGGGCCGCGATGGAAGCGGCGGGTCTGGCCCCGGCAGCGGAGGGCGGCATCGCCGAAGAGCTGCTGCGCCGCCCGGAGATCTCCTATCCGCTCCTCGCGGGCGTCATCGGCTGGGGGGAGGAGATCACCCCCATGCTGGCCGAGCGGCTGGAGACGGAGATCAAGTATGCAGGCTACATTGCCCGGCAGGATCGGATGATCCGCGACGTGGCCCGCCATGAAAAGACGCTCATCCCGGAGGGTTTCGCCTATGAGGCCCTGACCGGCCTGACGCTGGAAGCCCGCGAGAAGCTGGCGCGCATCCGTCCGAAGAATCTGGGGCAGGCGGGGCGCATCCCCGGCGTGTCGCCCTCGGATGTGGCGCAGCTCAGCATCGCGCTGGCCGCAGGCCCCCGGAAAGATTGAGAGAGAATGCCAGGGCCTCTTCTCCTGAAAGGAGAGTCCACCATGCGCCGATCTACGTAAAGCTGACCGGGGAATGACCCGTCCGAACACGCGAAACACCTGAAACGAAAAGGAACAAACAATGATCGACAAAAACAGACTGGAAGAAAAGTGTTCCACGTGGAACATTGCGCTGACCGGGACCCAGCTCGACCAGCTGGACGCCTTTGCAGAGATTTTGGTGGAGTACAACCAGAAGGTCAACCTGACCGCCATCACCGACCCGGAGGGCATCGAGGACAAGCACTTCCTCGACAGCCTGCTCTTTGCCGCGCAGCCGGAAGTGGCAGGGAAGATGGTGGACGTCGGCGCAGGGGCAGGCTTCCCCGGCATCGTGACCAAGATCTATAAACCGGAACTGGAACTGACCCTGATGGAGCCGACCGGCAAACGGGTGGAGTTTCTGAAATATGCCTGCGGCCAGCTGGGCCTGACCGGGGTGGAGTTCGCCAAGGAACGCGCTGAGGAAGCAGCCCGCAAGAGCTGGCGGGAACAGTTCGACCTTGCCTCGGCCCGCGCGGTGGCGGCTCTGCCGATGCTGGCCGAATACTGCCTGCCGCTGGTCAAGGTCGGCGGCAGCTTTCTGGCAATGAAAGGCGCTTCCGGTGAGGAGGAACTCGCGGCAGCCCGCGGTGCCATCCGGAAGCTGGGCGGCGCGTATCAGGAGACCCGCACCCTGCATCTGCCCGGCGGCGACACCCGCACCCTCATCCTCTGCAAAAAGATTTCGCAAACTCCGACAGCATACCCCAGAAATGGTGGGAAAATCGCAAAATCGCCGCTGAAATAACGAAATATCGAAATAAAATTGAAGCACCCTGCCGAACGAAACTTCTGGCAGGGTGTTTTGTTTTCTGGTACACTGGGGATGGAACGAGGCTTGTTTTCCACCTTTTCCTGAGAAATTGTTGAAAACAAGCGCATACTTTGGTGAAAGGGGCATTCTTATGTTTGAACGTAGAAGATCCGCAGGAAAGATCGTACAGCTCCCGGTGGAAGACATCCATCCCTCGCCGTATCAGGCGCGCACGACCTTCGATGAGCAGGAGCTTGCGGGGCTGGCCCAGAGCATCCGGGAAAACGGTCTGTTGCAGCCCATCACGGTGCGGAAGACCGACAGCGGCTATGAACTGGTCGCGGGGGAGCGGCGGCTCCGCGCCTGCAAGCTGGCGAAGATGGGGACCATCCCATCCATCGTCTGCAACTTCACCGACCAGCGCACCGCCGCGCTTGGCCTGCTCGAAAATTTGCAGCGGGCAGACCTGAATCCATTTGAGCAGGCGCAGGGCCTGCGGGACGTGATGGTTTTGTGGGACTGCACACAGGCCGAAGCAGCCAAACGGCTGGGGATGGCACAGCCGACTCTGGCAAACAAGCTCCGCCTTTTGCAGCTGACAGGGGACCAGCGGCAGTTCATTCTGGACAACGGCCTGACCGAGCGCCACGCGCGGGCAGTCCTCCGCCTGCCGGAGAACCGCCGCAGCGAAGCCCTCATCATGATCGCCAAGCGGAAGATGAACGCCCGCGCGACCGACCTTTACATCGACCAGCTGCTGAACGAGACGTCGCAGGGCAAGCACCGCATCTCGATGGTCAAGGATGTGCGCATCTTTGTGAACACCATCGACCACGCCATCCGCCTGATGACCGACAATGGCGTGCCCGCCACCGCCCACCGTGAGGAGCGGGACGGCTACATTGAGTACACCGTCCGCATCCCAACTGCTGCGGCCCAGAAATAGGGGAGGGAGGGAATGTTCCATGTGGAACATCCGGAGCCGAAAAAACAACAGCAAAAACGCGCCGGGAGCAAAAGAATTTGAAAAAATCGAACGGAGGAAGCAAAATCTGCGAATGCGGGGCCGTTTTCGCGTAAAATTATAAAGAATCGGGTTCAAAAAGCCGCGCTGATGTGCTATACTAAAGAACAAAGGGGTCCGCAGATGGGAAAACGGCGGCCCGACCTCGAATGTTCCATGTGGAACAAAAAGTTTTCCTGAGAGGAAGAAAACGCGCGTGGCAAAAATAGTTGCAGTTGCAAACCAAAAAGGCGGCGTGGGCAAAACGACCACGGCCGTCAATCTGTCGTCCTGTGTTGCGGCGCTGGGCAAAAAGGTGCTCATCGTGGATCTGGACCCGCAGGGCAACACCACCACCGGCTACGGCATCCCCAAGCGGAGCGTTGAGCTGGGGACGTATGAGATGCTCATCGGCGAGGCGAGCGCCCGGCAGGCAATCCGGAACACCGAGTTCCGCACCGACGTCATCGGCTCCAACACCCGGCTGGCGGGCGCGAGCCTGGAAATGATCGACCTGCCCGGCCGCGAGAGCCGCCTGCGCAAGGCGCTGGCCGAGGTGCAGAAGGACTATGACTTCATCTTCATCGACTGCCCGCCCAGCCTGGACCTGCTGACGCTGAACGGTCTGTGCGCCTGCGACAGTGTGCTGATCCCGATCCAGTGCGAGTATTATGCGCTGGAAGGTCTGTCTGAGCTCATCAGCACCCTGAAGACCATCCGCAAGAAGTACAACCCCTATCTGGACATTGAGGGCGTGGTCTTCACGATGTTCTCCGGCCGCCTGAACCTGACCATGCAGGTCGTGGAGCAGGTCAAGAAGTACTTCGGGGCCAAGGTCTACAAGACCACCATCCCGCGCACCATCCGCATTTCGGAGGCACCCAGCTACGGCCAGCCCATCAATTTCTACGAGCCGAAGGGCAAGGGCAGCGAGGCCTACATGGACCTCGCCATTGAGTTCGTGAAGAACAACCGCCCGCACGAGCCTGCCAAACGGCGCGGCAAGGGCAGCAGTGCACCCGCCAAACCGAAAAATGCGCTGGAAGAAGTAAAGCAGGGGGAAGTATAAGGAGATGGCAAAGAAAAGAGGGGGCCTCGGCCGAGGGCTGGAAAGTCTGTTCGAGGACGTTTCACCCAGCTTTGAGCCCGACAATGCAAAGATCGAGACCCTGCCGCTGCGGGAGATCGAGCCTGACCCCGACCAGCCCCGCAAGACCTTTGATGACGAGACACTGGCCGAGCTGGCCTCCAGCATCGCCGAACACGGACTCATCCAGCCCATCGCGGTGCGGCCCAAGGTATCCGGCGGCTACCTCATCGTGGCGGGCGAGCGCCGCTGGCGGGCCTGCCGGATGGCGGGCCTGACCGAAGCGCCGGTCGTTGTAAAGGACGTCACCGACGAGCAGGCCATGGAGATCGCGCTGGTGGAGAACCTGCAGCGCGAAGACCTGGACCCGGTGGAAGAGGCCATGGGCATCCGTGAGCTGATGACCCGCTGCGACCTGACCCAGGAGCAGGCCGCCCGGAAGCTGGGCAAGAGCCGCAGTGCGCTGGCCAACAGCCTGCGCCTGCTGAACCTGCCGGAAAACGTGCTGGAGCTGCTCAAGAGCGGTTTCCTCAACACCGGCCACGCCAAGGTCATCCTGGGCCTGCCCACGCCGGAACTGCAGGAGCAGGCCGCGCAGATGATCGCCGACCATGAACTGAACGTCCGGCAGGCTGAAGTGCTCTGCAAAAAGCTGGCACGGCCCGCCAAAGGCCCCGCCGAACCGGCTCCCATCGACACGTTGCCGGTGGAGGTGGAGGAAAGCCTGAAAGAGGTGCTGGGCAGCGAAGTCAACGTCGCATACCATGGCGGCAAGGGCAGGCTGACGGTGCATTTCTATTCGGACGAACAGCTCCGGGCCTTTGCAAATCTGCTGGGCCAGTATCAACAATCATGCGATTGAGGGCGGGCTCCCGCCTTTGAACGGCACGGGGACGATGCGCCCCCGCGCGAATGAAATAGAGTAAGGAGAGTAAATCATGCTTGATATCAAATTTGTCCGTGAAAACCCGGACGCGGTCAAGGAAAACATCAAGAAGAAGTTCCAGGACGCCAAGCTCCCCCTCGTGGACGAGGTCGTTGAGAAGGACGCCAAGTACCGTGAGTGCCTGAAGGAGGTCGAATCCCTCAAGGCTGCCCGCAACAAACTGAGCAAGGCCAACGGCCCGCTGTTCGGCCAGCTGAAGAAGTGCACCGACGAGGCACAGAAGGCTGAGCTGCAGAAGCAGATCGATGCCAACAACGCCGCCGTCAAGGCCGACGCAGACAAGATGGCAGAGCTGGAAGCCGAGGAGGCGACGCTCGCAGCCCGCATCCAGGAAATCATGTACTCCATCCCCCAGATGATCGACCCCAGTGTGCCTATCGGCCCCGATGATACCTACAATGTCGAGGCACAGCGCTTCGGTGAGCCCGTCGTGCCCGATTTCCCCATCCCGTACCACACCGAGATCATGGAGAGCTTCGACGGCATTGATATGGACGCTGCAGGCCGCGTGGCCGGCAATGGCTTCTACTATCTGCTGGGCAACATCGCCCGCCTGCACGAGGCCGTTCTGGCCTATGCGCGTGACTTCATGATCGACAAGGGCTTCACCTATGTCATCCCGCCCTTCATGATGCACGGCAACGTGGTGCAGGGCGTGATGTCCTTCCCGGAGATGGACGCCATGATGTACAAGATCGAGGGTGAGGACCTGTACCTGATCGGCACCAGCGAGCACACCATGATCGGCCGCTTCATCGACCAGACCCTCGACGAGGCAACGCTGCCCCTGACCCTGACCTCCTACAGCCCCTGCTTCCGCAAGGAGAAGGGCGCCCACGGCATCGAGGAGCGCGGCATCTACCGCATCCACCAGTTCGAGAAGCAGGAGATGATCGTCGTCTGCCGCCCCGAAGAGAGCGCCGACTGGTATGAGAAGCTGTGGAAGAACTCTGTGGAGCTGTTCCGCAACATGGAGATTCCCGTCCGTCAGCTGAACTGCTGCTCCGGCGACCTGGCAGACCTGAAGGTCAAGAGCTGCGACATCGAGGCCTGGAGCCCCCGCCAGCAGAAGTACTTCGAGGTCTGCTCCTGCTCCAACCTGGGCGATGCACAGGCCCGCCGCCTGCACATCCGCGTCAAGGGTAAGGACGGCAAGACCTATCTGGCCCACACTCTGAACAACACCTGCGTGGCACCTCCGCGTATGCTGATCGCCTTCCTGGAGAACCACCTGCAGGCCGACGGCTCGGTCACCATCCCCAAGGTCCTGCAGCCCTACATGGGCGGCCTGGAAGTCATGGTCCCGACCCACAAGAAGGGCTGAGAGCTGACCACACAGTTTTCCACAGCAATGCAATAAGATGTTGAAAACACCCCGCTTTACCGTTTGCTGACGCAGACGATCGAGCGGGGTGTTTGCTGTTGATGGGGGGCGATTTCTTCACGGCAGTCTCGCCTCGTAGACATTCCTAGTACGCCAGGACCCGCGGGCTAAGCAACAGCCCATAGCTTACGGTGCTTCGCACCGCCGCCCTGTTCGATTCCTGTGCGGGAAAAAAATAAAAGCGTTCAAGCCTTTGCTTGAACGCTTTTATGACCCGTACGGGAATCGAACCCATGTTACAGCCGTGAAAGGGCCGTGTCTTAACCGCTTGACCAACGGGCCTTACAAATACAGAGCTTCGCTAAAACCTCCGACTTTCATCGTCCACTACTGCGGACGACCGTCCCCCTTATCTTAGCGAAACTCTGTAACGTGGTAGCGGTAACTGGATTTGAACCGGTGACACTTCGGGTATGAACCGAATGCTCTAGCCAACTGAGCTATGCCGCCATATTTTGTTTGCGCACTTGAACGGTGCTTTATTATTATATCCAGAACTCGCCTGTTTGTCAACAATTATTTCTAAAAAAATCAAATTTTTTTCAGATCTCCGGTACAGCCCGAAAAAACGAGCGGCTGCATTGCCGCAGCCGCTCGAACATGGGGCGTTTTCCGTGCCGTCACTCCCGGTACTTTTCCATCATCTCTTTGAACAGGATGGCCGGGGACGGCGGAGTGTAGGTGATGGCGTTGGCACCGGCGGCGATGGTGGCCGAGATGCTCTCGCCGGTCTTGCCGCCGCTGGCGATGATGGGGACATCCGGGAACGCATCGCGGATCTTTTTCACGATGCGGGGCGTGTCGGTGCTGCAAGCCACATTCAGGATGGACGCGCCGGATTCGAGGCGGGCACGGATGTCGGTGTCCGCCTTGGTCACGGTGATGATGACCGGGATGTCCACGACCCGCGAGACGGCCAGCAGATTCAGGTCGGAAATGGGGGAGTTGAGCACGACGCCCATGGCACCCTGGCTCTCGACGTCGCGGGCCAGGTTCAGGGTGCGCACACCGTGGGTGGTGCCGCCGCCCACGCCGCAGAACACCGGGATGTAAGAGGCCTTGATGATGGCGTCGCTGATGGCCTGTTGAGGCGTGAACGGATAGACGGCGAAGACGGCGTCGGCATCGCAGTTGCGGATGATGGCGAGGTCGGTGGTGAAGACGAAGCTCTTCAGCCGCCGCCCGTTGATGACGATGCCGCTGGCCTGATAGACCTCCTGCGGCATTTTCAGAATGTTGTGGCGCAGGCGGCTCTCGACGTTGGGGGATGCTTTCTTTTCAGCTGCCATAGGGGGATACCTCCAGATGATTCCGATTTGATTCAAATTTGAATCAAATTATAAGAAAGAAGGCCCCGGAATGCAATGAACTGCCCGTAAACTTTATGAAAACAAAGATCACCCTCTCCGGGCAAATTCCAGAATGTCCATCGGCACTGCGGCCAGCGCATCGGCTCCGGCTGCGGTAAGCTCCGCTTCGCCCCGGAAGCCCCAGAGCGCGCCCATGGCGGGCAGACCGGCGTTGTGGCCGGTCAGGATATCCACATCGCTGTCGCCCACGAAAAGGGTGCTGTCGGCCTCTGCACCGAGGTCCTGCATCAGGGCATAGACGCCGGTGGGGTCGGGCTTGGTGGGCACATTCGGGCGGCTGCCCCGGACGAGCGCGAACCGACCGGTGCCGAAGTAGTGTGCGAGGATCTTCCCGCAGAGCGGGTCTGCCTTGTTGGAAAAGACGGCGGTCTGGATGCCTTCGGCCTTCAGGGCGTCCAGCAGCTCCGGGATGCCGGGATAGGGAGCCGTCTTGTCTTCCTTGTGGGCATCGTACCGGGCCGTGAACTCGGCCAGCGTCGCGGCCAGCCGTTCGGGCGACCGGGCATCGGCGGGCGAAAAGCGCTCCACCAGCTTCGGGATGCCGTTGCCGACCATGTGCTTGAACTGCTCCACCGTAAAGGTGGGCCAGCCGTGCTGAGCGCAGACCCAGTTGCCTGCATCGGCCAGGTCGTCGATGGTGTTCAGAAGGGTACCGTCCAGATCAAAAAGGATCGTTTTTATCATAAGATTCGACTTCTTTCCAAAAATTCAAAACATTTCTGTGCGTCCCGCCACGGGATGCTGCGCACCGTCAGCCGGACAAAACCGGGGAAGGCGACGGTCAGATCGGTGCGGTCTGCATTGACGGCCCAGGGCGACTGCCGGGCCGTCAGGCAGATATCCGGATGGAAGACGCAGATGCTGTGCAGATAGATGCCCCGCTGCCGCCGCAGGGTCAGACGCCCTTCCCGCAGCCAGACCCCCTCCCGCCGGTAGCCCATCGCGCCGCCCGCCAGCCCCGCCGCAAAGAAAAGGGTGGGGAACAGCAGGGTCACGGTCAGGCCGGGCAGGGTGGAGCGGGAGATGAGGGTGAGCAGGGCGCAGAGGGCAAAGGGTGCTCCGGCGGGAGCAAAAAAGATGAGACTGCGCTGTTCCGTCCGGGCCAGAAGGTCCGGCGGCATCCGAAATTCGGGCAGAAGCTCCCGGAAAAGCGCTTCCTCCCCGGAACGGTAAACGAAGAGCGGCAGCTCCGGGGAGCAGCTGCCCGCCGTCACGAAGACCGGCCAGCGCCGCATCAGCCGGGCAAAGGGGGAAAGGCGGACATCGGCAAAGCTGATCTGGTCGCTCTTCACCCGGCACTCGAACCGGTCCAGCCAGCCGCCGCGGCTGCCGATCTGGGTGCTGGTGTGCCAGACCTCGTAGTGCACCGTCTGCACAAAGCTGCGCAGCAGGCTCAGCCCCAGCAGAAAGCCGGAGAAGGCCAGCAGCCAGGCCGCACCGGCGGGCAGCCACCGCGCCGCCAGCCCGGCCAGAAAGTTGATTTGCGCAAAGGCCAGCTCATAGCGGTCCGGGCCCTGCTGCGTCTGCCGGATGGCCAGCAGAAAGAGCGCCAGCGTGGAAAGGCTGTTGGCCCCCAGCAGCCCCAGCGCCGCCCGCTCGCCGCCTTTGGGCCGATGCAGGCTGGGGGCCTCGATGGGGAGCAGCTGGTCGGCCAGATGCTGCGCATCGGCCCGGCGGAGGCAGAGGGTCAGGGTGCGCTGTTTCGGTTCGCCCACGGGATAGAGCGTCACCCGGCTGGCCCCGGCCAGCCGGTAATAAAACGGCCGTTCGATGGTCAGGGCTGCCAGCGAAGCGCCCCGCACCGTCCGGTCGAACCGGAACAGCAGCTTCCAGTGGAGGCAGAAGGTGCCGCTTTCATCCAAAGACCAGCTGCTCGCGTGGAGGATGACCCAGCTCAGCGCACAGACCAGCAGAAAGAGGATGAGATCCTGCCGGAGCGCTGCCCGCAGCGCCGCCCAGTTGCGCTCAAACAGTACGCGGAGGAGCGGCACCAGATAGAGCACCAGTGTTTTGCGGAGGACCCGCAGGGCGGCAAAGGGGTGCAGACGATGTTCGGTCATGGGGCGTCCTCCGCAAGGGCACAGGCCAGCGCCGCCGCCTGTGCTGCGGGCACGGCAGGCACCAGCACCCGTGCGCCGGGAGCCGAGATGACCAGCACCGTGACTCCGGCCAGCCGCAGCAGCGGCGAGCGAAACTGCTGGATGCCGGTCACGGCCCGGCGGGGCACCACCCGCCGCACCGGAAAGGCGATGCCGGCATAGATGGTCAGGGTGTGTTCCCCCAGCACGGCAGCATAGCTGCAGGCCCGCGCCCGCAGCAAGGCCGTGAGCACGGCCCAGAACAGGCAGAAGACCGCCCCGGCGGGCACGCTCTGCCAGAAGGCGAACGGCGCAAGGAACAGCCCGGCGGCTGCTGCCCAGATGCAGAGCACCGCCCGGCCCTTGGGTGAGATGACCAGCGCCGTGCGGCGCAGCTCCCGCTCGGTCATTTGCCGCTGAGCCCCCACGCCTCGGTCAGCAGGTGGAGGGTGTCATCCTGCGTCAGGAGCAGGATGCGGTCCCACGGCAGCAGGACGGTGTTGCCGTGGGGGATGATGAGCTCGGTGTCGCGGGTGATGCTGACCAGGATGGCATTGCCGGGGATGGGGATGTCCATGATGGCCTTGCCCGCGTAGAGGAAGTTCTCCGGCAGCAGGATCTCGTTCAGGCTGGCCGTGCCGCCGCCCAGCGAGAGCAGCTGGCGGATGGTGTCGGTCTCGATCTCCCGCTCCAGGATGTGGCTCAGGTTGTCGGTGCCGCAGACCACGGTGTCCACGCCGAGGGTGTGGAGCAGTTCCCGGTTCTTGGGGTTGGAGGCACGGGCCACGGTGCGGTCGACGCCGAACTCCCGCTTCGCGATCTGGCAGGCGATGAGGTTGTCCTCATCCGAGCCGGTCACGGCCACAAAGGCGTCGCAGCTGGCCGCGTCGGCGCTGCGCAGGGTATCCATATTGATGGAATCGCCGCAGATGACCGGAATGTCCAGCTGGTCGGCCAGCATCCGGCACTGCGCTTCCACCGGTTCGATGATGACGACGGAATGGTGGTTGGCCAGCAGGCTCTGGGCCAGATACCGCCCCACACGCCCGCCGCCGGCAATACAAACTTTCATATAAAACCTCGACATTACTTAAAGTTTATCTTTTTGCCGCCGCAAAGCGGCCGGAGAGGCCTTACTTTGCCAGTGCCCGGAACACGGCCTGTTCTGTGAGGATGGTGGGGCAGATGGTCTCCAGCCCGTAGACCTTGTGGTAGAGCACTTGCAGATGCGGGTCCGAGACGCGGCAGATGACCTTTTCGCGCTGGAAGATGCTTTTGGCGATCTGCGCCGCCATCAGGTTCACCGAGTCGTCCTCGCTGACGGCAGCCACGGCGTCGCAGTTCTCGATGCCGCCCTGCTTGAGGACGTCGGGGTCGGTGGGGTCGCCCACCAGAGCCGTGCCGCCAAAGTTGTAATCGTCGAAGCTGTCCAGCCGCTTGAGCTGCTCGGAGTCCTTCTCGATCAGGGAGATGTCGTGGCCGATGCGTTCCAGGTCGCGCACCAGGGCGGCACCCACCTGGTCGCAGCCGATGACAAGAATGTTCATGGATGATACCTCGCTGTTTTCAGAACGCAGAAGATCCTGCGTCAAAATGGTCCCACAAAGGGGAAATGGAGCTGCCCCCAGTATAGCATATTTCCCGGCACAGATAAATAGAGAAGCTGTCACCGGGGCGGAACTGTAAAAATTTGAAAATTTCCGTGCGGAAGACCGCATAGTATGGTATACTGAGCGGAGAGTCCGAAATCGACAAACGATCAGCGCATCGTTTTGCGCTGCACAGGAGGAACCAAATGTTTTTTGAAATATTGAAAGCCATCCTGATGGGCATCGTGGAGGGCATCACCGAGTGGCTGCCCATCTCGTCCACCGGCCATATGATCCTGGTGGAACAGCTCATCCATTTCAACGCCAGCGAAGAGTTCATGTCCATGTTCCGCGTGGTCATCCAGCTGGGTGCCATCCTTGCGGTGGTGGTGCTGTTCTGGAACAAGCTCTGGCCCTTCGGCATCCGGCACGGCCGGGTGGCGTCCAAGCCGGAAGTCTGGCAGCTCTGGTTCAAGGTGGTGGCTGCCACCCTGCCCGTGCTGGTCATCAGCCCGCTGGACGACTGGTTCGAGGCGCACTTCTACAATTACATCACCGTGGCCGCCATGCTGATCCTGTATGGCGTCCTCTTCATTGTAGTGGAGAACCGCCGCACCGCGCCCCATGTGGCCAAGCTGGAACAGATCACCTACCGGGAAGCCTTCCTCATCGGCGTGTGGCAGATGCTGGCCATCATCCCCGGCACCTCCCGCTCCGGTGCCACCATCGTGGGCGGCCTGCTGCTGGGCCTCTCCCGCGCCTGCGTGGCCGAGTTCACCTTCTATCTGGCCATCCCGGTCATGGCAGGTGCTTCGCTGCTGAAGGTGGTCAAGTTCGCCCTTTCCGGCGCAGCCATCACCGGGTCGGAGGTCGCCGTCCTCGTCACGGGCTGCGTCGTGGCTTTCGTGGTCAGCCTGGCCGCGATCCGCTTCCTGATGGATTACGTCAAGCGCCACAACTTCAAGTTCTTCGGCCTGTACCGCATCGTTCTGGGCGTCATCGTCCTGGCCGTCGCTGCGGTCAGCACCATTGCATAAAGAAATTCTGCCCCGTATCTGTGCAGTGCGCCTGCCAGCTGCGGGGCATTTTGCGTCCACAGAATTGCACCCATCCACCGGCTGTGCTATACTGAGAACATAAGAGAGACCCCGGCGGCGGGGAAGCGCCGCAGGATTCAGCCAAAACAAAAGGAGACTGCAATGGAAGGATCGACTGTTTACTTTACGGATTTCCGCTGTCCGGTGGGCACCAGCCTGACGGACAAGCTGCGCCGCCTGTGCCTTGCGGCGGGCATCAAAACCATTGATATGGACGGCAGGTTCGTTGCCATCAAGATGCACTTTGGCGAGCTGGGCAACCTGGCGTTCCTCCGCCCCAACTACGCCAAGGTGGTGGCAGACCTGTGCCGGGAGCAGGGCGGTCTGCCCTTCCTGACCGACTGCAACACGCTGTATCCGGGCAGCCGCAAGAATGCGCTGGAGCATCTGGCCTGTGCGCAGGAGAACGGCTTCTGGCCCATGACCACCGGCTGTCAGATCCTCATCGGCGACGGCCTGCGCGGCACCGATGAAGTCGAGGTGCCGGTGCCCAACGGCGAATACTGCAAGACGGCCAAGATCGGCCGCGCCATCATGGATGCGGACGTCTTCATCAGCCTGACCCACTTCAAGGGCCACGAGTCCACCGGCTTCGGCGGTACCATCAAGAACATCGGCATGGGCTGCGGCTCCCGCGCGGGCAAGATGGAGCAGCATGCTTCCGGCCACCCGGCCGTGCAGGAGAGCCTGTGCCGCGGCTGCCACCGCTGCGCCAAGGAGTGCGGCTCCGACGCCATTGCATACAACGAGCAGAACAAGGCTGTCATCGACCAGGACAAGTGCAAGGGCTGCGGCCGCTGCATCGGTGCCTGCAACTTCGATGCCATCTATTCCCAGTGCGACAGCGCCAACGAGATGCTGGACCGCAAGATGGCCGAATACGCCGCCGCAGTCTGCTATGACCGCCCGACCTTCCACATCAGCCTTGTGCAGGACATCAGCCCCAACTGCGACTGCCACGGCGAGAACGATGCGCCCATCCTGCCGGATATCGGTATGTTCGCCTCGTTTGACCCGGTGGCGCTGGACCAGGCCTGCGTGGATGCCTGCCTTGCCGCTGCGCCGCTGCCCAACAGCCAGCTGGGCCAGAACCTTGCAAAGCCGGGCTGGAACTGCCACCACGACCACTTCAAGGATTCCAACCCGAACATTGAGTGGAAGGCAACGCTGGAACAGGCCGAAAAGATCGGCATGGGCACCCGCCGGTACACCCTGAAAAAGGTCTGAGAGAACGCAAACGAGCCACGGCGTTTCGCCGTGGCTCGTTCTGTTTGCTGGACTTAATATTCGCTGGATGCCGGGACGAGGGCGTCGATGACGTCCTGCAGGGCCTGCCAGTTCTCTTCCGAGCAGTCGGGCAGCTTTTTGGCGTTCAGACCGGCATCCTCGATGCGGCCGGTCATGCTGGACGTGTCGGTCAGCAGGGCGTTGGCGTCCTCCTTGATGAGGGGCCAGGCGTCTGCAAAGCTGTCCTGCTCATCGGTGGAGAGGCTGTCGTACCACTCGGTATAGGCGTCTTCGATGACATCGGTGGTCTGCATGGCCAGATTGCCGTTCTCGGCCCAGCTCAGCAGGGAATCCGCCGCGATGACCGACTTCAGCGAGCAGCCCGAAACGCCGGGGCCCCAGCCCAGGCAGGGCGCAAAGGCGTCCTGCGTGGAGGCAGGGGAGAAGATGGAGTTGTCGCTCTCATCCAGATTCGGGGTCAGCTTGCCGGTGTTGGCCTGCGTCGTGGAAGAAGGGATGCTCTCGCTGGACGCAGCGGAGCTGGACGACGAAGCGGCATCGCCGCCGTCGGTTCCGGACGAAGTGCTGCATCCGGCCAGCAGGCAGGCGAGCAGGGCTGCACACACCAGCAGGGAAAGGATACGGTTGCGGATCATAGCGTGTTCCTCCTTTTATCGGTTCCCGGTCAAAGCCGGGGGAGCTCTTGGTACAGTTCTAGTATACTGTTCCGCCGCGCGGTTGTCAATTGTCGTGTGCAGGACGAATTTCAACCCGCCCTGTGCAAATTGTACAAACTTTGACAGTAATTTTTGCCTTCGGGCAGGATTGACAATTTTTGCGCTGTCTCGTATAATTCATTCGTAAAATAAAATGGGCTGGCCGGTGTGCCATGCCGGAAAGGAGGACAAACAAGTGCAGAAATTCCTGCAAAAGCTCGAAGGAGTCTCGCAGGCGCTTCTGGACCCGCTGTCTTATCTGACGGCGGCGGGCCTGCTGCTGGTGGTGGGGGCACTGCTCACCAGCAGCCCGCTGCGCCAGCTGCTCCCGGTGCTGAACTGGACCCCGATCCGCCTTGCGGGCGGGCTGCTGTACAACAGCATGATGGCGATCATCAACAACCTCAGCATCTTCCTTTGCGTGGGCATCGCCGCTGCGCGCACCCGCACCGAAAAGCAGGAGGCCGCACTGCTGGCCCTCATGGCCTATCTCGTCTTCCTGACGGCCAACCACACGACGCTGGAGATCCTGGGCCGCCTGGCCGAGTCCGACGGCCTGACCGGCCTTGCCGCCACGGGTCAGACGAGCATCCTGGGCATCCAGGTCATGGACACCGGTGTGACCGGCGGCATTCTGCTGGGTTTTGCCGCTGCGAAGATCTTTGACCGCACCTGCGAAACGCAGTTCACCGGGCTTGTCACGCAGGTGTATTCGGGTCTGCGGTGGTCGTTCCTGTGCATCACGGCTTTTGCAGCGGCGTTCGGGATGGCGGTCTGCTTTGTCTGGCCGCCTCTGCAGGAGGGCATCCGCGCCATGACGGGCTGGATCGCAGCTTCGGGCCATGCGGGCATTTTTCTGTATGGCTTCCTCGAACGGCTGCTCATCCCCACCGGCCTGCACCATCTCATCTATATGCCGTTCCAGTTCTCGGCGCTGGGCGGTTCCATGACGGTGGGTTCGGTGACCTACACGGGGGCCTATATGGTCACGATGGCGGAATACTCCTACGGCCTGCCCCTGACCGATGACGTCGTCTGGATGTACACCGGCTTCACCAAAACGTTCGGCTATCTGGGCATCGCGGCGGCGTTCATCCTCACTGCCAAAAAGGAGCGCCGGAAGCGCACGGCTGCGGCCATCCTGCCGCTGGCGGTCACAGCGTCGCTGGCGTCCATCACCGAACCGGTCGATTTCCTGTTCTGCTTCGTCTCGCCGGTGCTGTGGGTGCTCCATGCGGCCCTTGCAGGCGGCTTTATGGTCCTGCTGAATGCGCTGCAGGTCCGGGCGTTCACCTCCAACCTGCTGGGTTCGCTGGTGTTCAACCTGAGCGCCGCCCCGCAGCAGACGCATCGCGTCCTGCTGCTCTACCTGCTGGGCGTTCTGGAGATCCTGACCTATGCGGTGGTCTTTTCGGTCATCATCCGTGTGTTCGACCTGCCCACGCCCGGCCGCGCACCGGAGCGGGAAACAGCCGCGCGGCAGATCGACCCGGAAGGCATCCGGCGGCTCCTGGCGGCGCTGGGCGGGCCGGGGAACATCTGCACGGTGGACAACTGCTTCACCCGGCTGCGCATCACCGTGAAAGATCCCGACCGGCTGGATACGGCGGCGCTGCTGGCCATGCCCCATAAAGGGCTGGTGCAGGACGGCCCCTATTTGCAGCTGGTCTGCGGCTTGCAGGCAGCACAGGTGCGCCGGGCCGTGGACCGGGAGCTGGAACAGTGTGCGGCGGTCTGAGTTGCTTTTTGGAAATGCAAGGGATATAATTGGAACGAACCTCTCCGTCATCGCTGCGCGATGCCACCTCCCCTGATAGGGGCGGCATTGGCAGTCGGATGAAACTTGCTGGATACGCCAGAGGCTCCCCTATTAGGAAAGACTCCCCCGGCCGGGGGAGGTGGCGTGTAAACGCCAGAAGGGGAATGGCTGGCGGGCCGAAGGCTCGGCTGAGAGGTTGAGAATAAAAGAAACAGAAGGAGAACCCAAGATGCAGAAGTTTGAACTAGAGGGTCTGTTTGATTTTTTGAACAAAGGCGTCAGCGCCTTTCACTCTGCCGCCGCCGCAGCGGCCATTCTGGAGGCCAACGGCTATGAGGAGCGCCCCGAAAGCGCAGCCTGGGAGCTGGTGCCCGGCGGAAAATACTACACCACCCGCAACGGTTCGGCAGTGCTGGCCTGGCGGATGCCCAAAGGGGAGCTGACCGGCTGGCATGTCACGGCCAGCCACAGCGATTCCCCCACCTGGAAGATCAAGGAGCTGGACGGCGGCAAGGACGCCGTGTTTGCCCGCGCCGAGACGGAGGGTTACGGCGGCATGATCATGCCCACCTGGCTGGACCGTCCCCTGAGTGTGGCGGGCCGCATCCTTGTCCGGACGGAGAACGGCGTGAAGAGCATTCTCGTCCATCCGGGCCGTGCGCTGGCCTGCATCCCGAACCTTTGCATCCACTTTGACCACGAGGTCAACAAGGGGAAGAACTATAACCCGCAGGTCGATCTGCAGCCCATCTTCGGTGCTGCGGGCACCACCCTGCGGCAGGTGCTGGCCGAGGAGGCCGGCGTCCGGGCCGAAGACATCCTCGACAGCGACCTCATGCTCTGCACCTGTGAGCAGGCCGTGCGCGTGGGCCTGAAGGGCGAGTATTTCATGTCCGGCCGCATCGACGACCTGGAGTGTGCCTACACCACTCTGTGGGGCTTTTTGCAGGGCCGCGGCGAAGAGGAAGGCCGCGGCGACATCTGGGTCATGTTCGACAACGAAGAGGTCGGTTCTTCCAGCCGTCAGGGCGCACAGGGCACTCTCATGGCCGATGTGCTGGCCCGCATCGAAGAAAAGCTGGGCGTCACCCGTGAGCAGAGCATCCGCGCCTGCACCAACAGCCTGCTGCTGAGCGCCGACAACGGCCACGCCACCCATCCCAACCACCCCGAAAAGAGCGACCCGGCCCATCCGGTCACGCTGGGCGGCGGCGTCCTGCTGAAATCCAACGCCCGCCAGACCTACACCACCAGCGGCCTGACCGGTGCGGCCTTCAGCGCCATCTGCCAGAAGGCCGGTGTGCCGGTGCAGTTCGCGTCCAACCGCGCCGATGTTCCCGGCGGCTCCACGCTGGGCAACCTGCTGGGCCACCAGATTTTGATCCCGATGGTGGACATCGGTCTGGCCCAGCTGGCGATGCACTCTTCCATGGAGACCGCCAGCTGCATCGACGCCGAGTACATGGCCAAGGCCGTGGCCGAATTCTATAACACCCCCATCTCTCAGCCGAAGGATGGCGAGTGGAAGCTGGGCCTGTGAGCCCGGTCGTCGGGCGGTTTGCCCCCAGCCCCAGCGGGCGGCTGCATCTGGGCAACCTTGCGTGCAGCCTGCTGGCCTGGCTGAGCGCCAGACATGCGGGCGGGCACATCGTCCTTCGCATCGAGGATCTGGACGCAGAGCGCTGCCCCCGGAAATACGCAGACCTGCTGGAAGAAGACCTGGCCTGGCTGGGCCTCGTCTGGGACGAGGGCGGGAGCCGGGGCGGCCCCCACGGCCCCTATTACCAGAGCGAATGCGCAGAGATCTACACCCGCGCGTATCAGATGCTCGAAGCGCAGGGGCTGGTCTACCCCTGCTTCTGCTCCCGCGCACAGCTCCATGCGGCCAGTGCGCCCCACACCTCGGACGGCAATGTCGTCTATCCCGGCACCTGCCGGGATCTGACGCCTGCCCAGATCGCGGAAAAGCGCCGGGTCAAGGCACCGGCCTACCGGCTCAGAGTGCCCGATGAGGTCATCACCTTCCGGGATGGCTGCATGGGCCTCCACAGCGAGAACCTGCTGCGGGACTGCGGCGACTTCTACCTTCGCCGGGCGGACGGCGTCTTCGCCTACCAGCTGGCCGTCGTCGTGGATGATGCCCGGATGGGCGTCACCGAAGTCGTGCGCGGGGCAGACCTGCTCTCCTCCACGGCGCGGCAGCTCTATCTGTACCGTCTGCTGGGCCTGACGGCCCCGCGGTTTGCCCACTGCCCGCTGCTGCTGGCCCCGGATGGGCGGCGGCTGTCCAAGCGGGACGGCGACCAGAGTCTGGAGAACCTCCGGGCAAAATACACCGCCGAAGAGATCGTGGGAAAACTGGCCTACGCCTACGGCTTGCAGGAAGAACCAGCCCCCCGCACACCGGAGAGCCTCGTGGCAGACTTTTCATGGGAAAAAGTCCCCCGGCACGACATCTGCCTGCCGGAAGGATTGTTTTAAGCAGCAAAAAAAAGCACCTGCGGCGCAGGTGCTTTTTTTTGCTGTATGAAGCTCAGGGATTCTGCAAAATGCGGTACTCGCTCCGCTCCAGCGAAGTGGCGGCGCTATCCACTGCCATGGCCAGCAGGATGCCCATGACCACATCGATGCAGCTGTGCTGTTTGAGCAGCACGGTGGAGGCGATGATGGACAGGCACAGCACCGCAGACGCCGGGCGCATCCAGCGGCGGCGGGGTTCTTCAAAGATGCGGCTGCGGTAGTAGGCCATCATCAGAGTGACCGAGTTGAAGACATGGATGGACGGGCAGACATTGGTGGCAGTGTCGGTGGAGTAGAGCAGGCGGACGATCCGGGCGAAGATGTCCGAACCGTAGACGCGATAGGGGCGGAGGTCCAGCCCGTTGGGGAGGATGACATAGACCGCCAGCGCGATGGTCATGCCCGCAAAGAGCGGCAGGCAGAGCCGCCAGAAGTCCGCGCGCGGGGCCTTCCACAGCAGATAGAACAGGGTGAACGGGATCCAGATGAACCACGCCAGATAGGGGATGACGGCATACTTGCAGAAGGGGATGAGGTCATCCAGATGGCAGTGGACCCAGACTTCCGGCACGGTGATGTTGACTTCGAGCCAGTGGAACACCGAGAGATAAAACACAAGATAGAACGCCATGAACCAGATGGGATGGCGGGAAAACCAGTTTCGCATGGAACACACTTCCTTTGCTTGGAGTTGGAAGGCAGAGCCTTCTTAAAGTTCTTAGCAGCGTATCATTATACGCCGGTCATCGCGCAAAAACAAGCCCTAAACAGGACAACTTCTCTAAAATATCTGTGAAAAATTTGTGCGACATGGGAATTTCAGGGAGAGAGAACGGCTCCGGAACCGCCCTCTCTGAAAGGAATACAATCCAGAACCGGATCTTCCTGCAAAAGGGCACAAAAAAACCAGCCGCTTGCGCGGCTGGCATTCGGGGAATCCGTCAGTTCCAAGGGGTCGCGGTCACTTCGTAGTCGTCATAGGCGGCATCCTTGTAGTGCAGGATACTGTATGTGGCAGTTCCACCGGCAGGGATGCTCAGCAAAAGAGTCGGCGCATCGACCGAGACGAGCTGGCCGTTCTTTTTCAGGAAGAGAGAGACCTTCACTTTTGTGGCGTAACGGCTGGTATTGTTCACCGCACCGGAGAAGGTATTATAATCGACTTTGGAGTTCTTAGTCTCAGTCGGCTTCAGGATGAGCAGATCGCTGGTCCGCACGACCTGTTCCGGGGTCAGATAATCCGTGGAAGAGGTCAGTGAGTAGCCCGTGGGGTGGAAACCAGTGTAGCTTTTTGTGTACATGAAGCAGACGGTATCGCCGGGTGCAATGACCGGAGAAAATGTGAAGTCCGTTCGTTTCTCCCCGGCAGCACTGGTCAGAGTCAGGCCCAGACGCACCTTGACGCTGTAGGCTGTATTAGGGTTGGTGATGGTGAATCGGTAGTTTGCAGTGTAGGTGCTTTCCTGCGCACCCGGCTGGACCACCGAGGTCATCGAGACCGAGGGCTGCAGCCTGGCGGAGTTGGTGCCGTTTGCGTCATCGGGTTTGGTGCCGGAGTTGGTGCTGCCCGAAGAAGAGCCGTTGCTGCCTTCGCTGCCGCCCGGAACATCGGGCGTCGGGCCGCAGCCGGTCAGCAGGCAGCAGAACAGTGCCAGCGTGAGCAAAAGTGCGGTCAGAGAATGTTTCATCAGAGCGCCTCCTTTTCATCCAATCGTTTCCTGCTTTCTATTCTACACGTTTTCGGGCAGGAAAGCAATCCGGAAGCGCAGGCTCAGATGACTTTCTTTTCCAGCCAGCTCCCCTTAAAGAAGCGGATGGCAAAGAAGAGGGAGCGGAACAGCCAGTCCAGGAACATGCCGCCCCAGATGCTGAGCAGATTGCCCTGATGCAGGCCCAGGACCATCAGGTAGCAGAAACCCACCCGGAACACCCACATGGAGAAGACGCTGACCGTCATCGTGAAGGTGGCGTCGCCGGCGGCGCGGAGGATGTTGGGCAGGGTGAAGCTGGACGGCCAGATGAACAGCGAGATGATGTTGAACCAGACCATCACCTGCAGCGCCATGGCGTTGGACTCCGGGGAGAGATTGAACCAGGACAGAGTGATGCGGTTCAGGAAGAAGAAGGCCGACAGGTTCATGATCCAGGCACCTGCATAGGCCACCAGCAGGAAGCGGCGGGCGTAGTGTTTGGCCTGCTCTTTTTCGCCTGCACCCAGGCACTGGCCGATGACGGTGAGCACCGCCATGCCGACCGCGTTGGCCGGAACATTCAGGAAGGTGGTGATGTTGCCTGCCACGGCGTTGGCCGCAATGGCCGAGGTGCCGAGGGTGGACGTCAGGCTGGAGACCGACAGCTTGCCGATCTGGAACATGCCGTTCTCGATGCCGGCAGGGATGCCCACCCGCAGGATGCGGCGGATGAGGGGCAGGTCGGGCTTCAGATCGGTCAGGTGCTCGATGCGGAGCAGGCAGCCGGGTTTTTCCAGCAGGTAGATGACTGCAAAGCAGGCGATCATCCGGGAGACAAGGCTGGCCAGCGCGGCACCCATGACGCCCATTTTAAAGTAGAAGATGAGCACGGCGTTGCCGCCGATGTTCACCACGTTCATCACCAGACTGGACAGCATGCTGATCTTGCTGTTGCCCTGTGCGCGGAAGAGCGCAGCACCGGCGTTGTACACACCGATGAAGGGATAGCTCAGCGCCGAGAGCAGGAAATACGTCTCGGCGTAGCGCATGACGTCGGCGTCAATGGAGCCGAAGATGCCCCGCAGGATGCCGTGCCGCCCCACCGCTACCACGGCGGCGACCACGGTGCTGAGCGAGATCATGATGAACAGGATCTGGGCGGCGGCGGCCTTGGCGTTCTTCGGTTCCCGGTGGCCGATGTACTGGCTGGCGACGACGGCACCGCCGGTGGCAAGCGCGCTGAGCAGCTGGATCATCAGGACATTGAATGAGTCCACCAGGCTGACGCCCGACACGGCCGCTTCGCCGACCGAGGAGACCATCAGGGTATCGGCCAGACCGATGGTCACGCTGAGCGCCTGCTCGGCGATCAGCGGCAGCAGCAGGGCGATGAGCTGTTTGCGGGTAAACAGCGGCTTGGTTGTTGTGGTTGTCATAGTTCCTCCTCTTGCTCTGGGATGTCATGGAACTAAGCATAACGCGGAATCGCAGGAAAATCAAGATGTTGTATCCAAGATTCTCGCAAAATTTTAAGAAACAAAGTGCCGTCGGTTCCCTTTACCCCTGCGGTGGGATGTGATAGAATGAAACTGGACTTCTGTGTGCAGCACAGAAGAAGGTAAATGAAGGAACGATTCCATAGAGAGAGGAAAGATTATGCCAAAGGCAGCCCATAAAGTCGTGGTCATCGGGCACCGCAACCCGGACACCGACTCCATCTGCTCCGCCATTGCGTATGCGGAATTGAAAAACAAGACCAGCGACCTTGTCTGCGAGGCGCGCCGCGCGGGCCGGATGAACCAGGAGACCGAGTTCGTCCTGAAAAAGTTCGGCGTGACCCCGCCCCGCATGTGCACCGACGTCAACCCGAAGATCCGGGATGTGGATTACCGCGAGATGCCCGGCATCCCCGGTGCCACCAGCCTGCGCCGTGCGTGGGAGATCATGCGCGACCAGAAGATCGACACCCTGCCCATCACCAGCGCAGAAAACGATCTGGAGGGCATCATCACGGTCAAGGACATCGCGACCGCCAACATGGACGTCTTCGACACCGGCGTTCTGGCCAAGAGCCGGACCAGCTTCCGGAACATCCTCGAAACGCTGGGCGGCACCATGGTGGTGGGCGACGAGAACGCCGTCTGCACCACTGGCTACATCAAGATCGGCACCGCCACCCCCGAAATGCTGGAAAGCAATGTGGAAAAGGGCGACATCGTCATCCTGACCAACCGGTACGAGAGCCAGCTGTGCGCCATTGAGAAGGAGGCCTCCCTCCTCATCATCTGCAACGGCTCCAAGGTGGGCCACACCATCCAGCGCATCGCCGACGAAATGGGCGTCGCCATCATGACGACCCCCTACGATACCTACGCGGCCGGCAAGCTCATCAGCCAGTGCGCCCCCATCTCCTATTATATGACCCGCGAAGACATCCTGAAGTTCACCCTCGTCACGCCGGTGGCGGATGTCATGCGCGTCATGGCCAAGGTGCGCCACCGCTATTTCCCCATCCTCGATGAAGAGGGCAAATACTGCGGCATGGTCAGCCGCCGCAACATCATCGCCCTGCGCAAGCGCCGCATCATCCTGGTGGACCACAATGAGGCCACCCAGGCCGTGGAGGGCTTCGACCAGGCGGAGATCCTGGAGATCATCGACCACCACCGCATCGGCAGTCTGGAGACCAGCGGCCCGGTCTACTTCCGCAATCAGCCGGTGGGCTGCACTGCCACCATCATCACCCAGATGTACGACGAGAACGGCGTGGAGATCCCGGCCCAGACCGCCGGTCTGCTGCTGGCGGCCATCCTGTCGGATACGCTGGTCTTCCGCAGCCCCACCTGCACCCCGGTGGATGTGGCGGCGGCCAAGCGTCTGGCCCAGATCGCCGGTGTGGACATCGACGAGTTTTCCACTGAAATGTTCGAAGCCGGTGAAAAACTGGACGGCAAGACCCCCGAAGAGGTCTTTTTGCAGGACTTCAAGGTCTTCATGTGCGGCGATATCCGCTTCGGCGTGGCGCAGGGCAGCTACATGACCCGCAAAAACCTGCTGGCCGCCGAAAAATTGCTCAAACCCTACCTCGAAGAGGCCCGCAACAAGCAGAATGTGGAGGATATCTATATGCTGCTGACCGATGTGCCCAAGGAGGAGAGCGTCGTCATCTGCGAAGGCCGCTATGCCGCCGAGGTGCTGTCGGACGGTTTTGAGACCCAGCCCGCCGAAGACGGCAGCTGGACCCTGCCCGGCGTCGTCAGCCGCAAAAAGCAGTTCATCCCCGCCATGATGAGCGCATATCAGGAACTGTAAAGCCCCGAACAAACACGAAGCCCCCCGGAAGCCTGCATTCCGGGGGGCATTGTGTTGAGTGGGAGTTCAGCCTGCGATGCCTTTTTCATCTCTTTATAAGAAGCATAACACAAAATCGTGGTGAAATTGTGTAAATTCGGGATGAATTTTCACAGCCTGCGGCGGCTCGTGCGCAGATCGTTCCGGAAGATGCGCCCGGCCACCGGTTGAGAGGGCCTGTTTTTTGTGGTACAATAGAGGCGGAAATTTGCGAAAGAAAGGATCTTTTGATGCAGCTGTTTGAACTGGTCTCCCCGCGTCTGTTCCGCCCGCTGGCGGGGCCGAACCGGGCGTTTTATGCCGAGCTGCTCCTGCTGCTGTGGGAGGAGTGCCGCCACACGGCGGATTACAGCATCTCCCGCGCCGAAGCCGTCTCCCGCGCGGAGGATTACTTTGCGGCGCTGGCAAAGCCGCTGGCGCTGGACGCCGACGACGCCGGAGACGAGGCCGAGCAGCCCACCCGCGACCCGCATCTGCTGGCGCTGGGCTTTCTGCTGCGGCTGCGGCGCACCGGCTGGCTGGAAGAGCAGCCCGGCAGCTACGAGGAGGAACCTTCGCTGGCCTTTGTGCCGGAGGTGACACCTCTGCTGGAAGCGCTGGAAGAGATCCTGAACCCGCGCGTCGTCACCTATACCGGCAAGCTGTACAAGGCCTGGCAGCTGCTGCGGGGCATCGGGGAGGAGAAGAGCCCCTACGAGAACGTCCTGCGGGAGGTCGCGTGCGACCTCGAAGCGCTGAACAAGTCGCTCCGTGCGCTCAATGCCTCCATCGGCCACTACATCGACCGGCTCACCCGCAACCGCACCCCGCAGGAGGTGCTGGAACTGTTCGACCAGTACGAGGAAAAGGTCGTTGCAGCAGCGTACCACCGGTTCAAGACCAGCGACAACCTGTTCAACTACCGCGCCTACCTCGAAGAGGGGCTGGACAACTGCGAGGCAAACTATCTGCCGCAGCTGGCGCTGGATTATGCCCGCGTGGAGCGCTGTGCGCCGAACGAGGCCGCCCCGGCGGTGCGGACCCTCATCCAGAAGCAGCGGGATGCGCTGGAAGAGATGAGCGGCCTGATGAAGCAGATCGACGCCAGCCACATCCGCTACCGCAAGCGTGCCGTGCAGCGGGCGCAGTTTCTGCTGTTGAGCGACCGCTCGGCGCAGGGCAGTGTCACGGCGCTGCTCCGCCGCTATGCCGAGGAGATCAAGACGCCGGACCAGCTGTTCGAACCGGATGACGGCCCGGTGGCAAAGCATCTGCACCTTTACCCGGTGCAGGTCTTCGGCGAAAAGCCGCTCTACCCGCCCGCTGCGCCCCGCAGCGAGGTGCCGCTCAGGCCAGTGGAGACCGGAACGCTGGACCCGGAACAGCTGCAAAAGGAGCAGCAGCTCCTGCTGGAATACGCCCGGATGGCCGTGACCGAAGAGAACGTGGCCCTGCTGGCGCAGCAGGCCCTTGCCGCCCGCAGGCAGGTGGCGGCGTCCACGCTGGCCGACGAATATCCCAGCGACTTTGCCCGCATCATCGGCCTGCACACCTACTCGCAGTCGCCGCGGCGGGACTATGACATCGAACGGACCGGGAAGTGGGTCGAGCGGGGCGGCTTCCGGTTCGAAGAATTTATCCTGATGCCCCGCAAGGAGGAACCCCATGGCCGAAACGAATAAACTGCTGGAAGAGACCGCAAACTATCTGCTCAGCCACTGCTTTCTGCTGGGCGGCGTGGAGGACCAGCGGTCGAAGTATCTCTATGTGCAGGACCACCTGAATGAGGTGCGGGCCGTGTTCGCGCCGCTGGGCTATGCGGTCCTGCTCTACCCGGCCCCGCTGCAGGCGGCGGCGCTCGTCAACGAGCACGAGGGCAGCCAGGCCCGGCTGCTGAAATACGAGAGCATCCTGCTGCTGGTGCTGCGCCTGCTCTACCTGCAAAAGCGGGAGAGCCTCTCGGCCAGTGCAGACCAGGTTCTGGTCACGGTGGAAGAAGTGCAGGCCGAACTGCAAAAAATGAACCTGCCCCGGCGGCTGGACCAGCTCACGCTGGAAAAGCTGTTGCGCACCCTGCGCCGGTACAATCTGGCCCGGCCCGTGGGCCGTCTGACCGGGCTGGACAGCCGCATCGAGGTCTTCCCGACCGTGCTGCTGGCGCTGCCGGATGCCGACCTCGCCGATGCCGCTGCCGAGAGCAGCCGCACCCGGAACGAGCTGGCCCTGTACGAACGCCCGGAGGGCGAATCCAGTGCGGAGGATGAAGAATGATCGAATTAAAACGCCTGAAACTCATCAACTGGCACAACTTTGAGAACGTCACCTTCGACTGTGCCCGCCTGACCTATATGATCGGCGTCAACGCCGTGGGCAAGACCACCATCCTGGACGCCATCCGCTACTGCCTGACCACCAACCGCAATTTCAATGCCCTGGGCAATAAAAAGAGCGGCCGCACCCTGCAAGGCTCCGTCCACGCCAAGCAGCGCGGCGAGAACGCCTACCGCCGCCCCGGCCGGACGGTGGCCTATATCGGTGCCGAGTTCTGGGACAGCGCCAAGCGGACGCCCTTCGTCATCGCGGTGCGCGTCGAGTCCGAGGGGCCCATGCAGGAGCTCCACCCCGGCGACCAGACCTGGTACATCTCCGAGGACGGCATCACGCTGGAAAAGCTGCCCTTCCTCGACCCGCGCACCGGGGCCCCCAGCGCCAGAGAGGATTTCAAGCCCGCTGTGGGCCGGCTCTCCTATACCCGCAGCCCCAGCGAGGCGCGGGACCGCATCTGCCGTGCGCTGGGCATCGGCCGCGCATCCAGCCCGCTGGGCAAAAAGTTCAATGAGGTGTTCCAGATGGGCACCAGCATGGACGAGATCCCGAACTTCCGGGAATTTCTGTATCAATACATCCTGCCTCAGCCGGAACTGGATCTGGACGCGCTGCAGGGCGATCGGGTGGAGCTGGAAAACCTCCACGCCGTGCTGGCCGAGGCGCAGACCCGCGCCGCCGCGCTGGAACAGATCGTGGAATACGGCCGGGAAGCCGCATCCAGAGAGACGGACGCCCTGGTCAACCGGGGCGCGGCCCTGCTGGCCCGCGCCGAGGCCGACGCCGGAGAAGACGCCGTCTGGCAGGGGCATCTCGACGCCGGACGCCGCCAGCTGGCCGAGCGGAACGCCGCCTATGAAGCAGCCAAGAACGCCGAGGCCGAGGCCCGCCGGGCTTATCTGGCCGCCCATGGGGCAGCTTCGGCCAGCGGCGAGGGCCGTGCGCTGGACGCCATGACCGAGGAACTGGCCCGCAGGAAGACCGCACTGGATGCCGCCGCCCGGAAGGTGGCGGCGCTGGAACAGACGGCGGATGCCGTCACGAACCTGCTGACGGTGCTGGCCCGCAGCGGCTTCGGGGTCGAAAAGGCGCTCTGGCCGGTCGCTCTGACCGCAGAACAGCTGCCCGCGCTGACCGAAGCGCTGGACCGGCTCGAAAAGCCGCTGGAAGAGCAGTATTTTGCCGCGCGGCAGAATGCCGCCGACCTGGCCCGCGCGCAGGAAGAAAAGCGCGCCGAGTTGGACGCGGTTTCGGGCGGCAAGTGGGTCTACCCTCACGGCGATGCCGCCACCAGAGTCCGCGATGCCGTCAACGCCGAGCTGAAGAGCCGTGGCATGACGCCGGACGCAAAGATCTTCTGTGAGCTGCTGAACGTAGCCGATGAGAGCTGGCAGGACTGCGTGGAAGCCTGCCTCGGCGACCGCCGGTTCGATATCCTCGTCCCGCCCAACCACTACGCCGCCGCCAAGAGCGCCTTTGTGGCGCTGGGAGAAACGGTCGGGCCCATCAGCCTGCTGGATACACCGGGCATCCGCACTGCCAACCGCCGCGCGGAGACCCGCCCGGCCGACAGCCTTGCCGCTCAGGTGGAGAGCGAGAACCCGCTGGCCGCACAGTATGCGGACACCATCCTCCGCCGCATCGTCTGCTGCGAGACGCCGGACACGCTGGAACACTTCCCGGACAGCGCCACCCGCGACCTGCTGCGCCACCATCCGTTCCGGCTGGAACGCCTGCGCCGACCCCAGCGGTACATCGGTCTGGACGCCCGCCGCGCCCGCGCCGGTGCGCTGGAAGAGGAGCTGACGGCCCTCGGTGAACGCCGCCGCGAGGCCGTGCAGACCGAACGGTCGCTGAAGACGGCCTACGACCAGTACCAGAACATCCTGCGCGGCCGCGCACTGGAAACGCTGGCCGGGCTGTGGGAAGGCCGGGACGCCCTTGCTGCCGCCAAGGCCGACTATGCGGCACAGGCCCAGAAGCTGGCCGACTGCCGGGAGAACCCGCTGCTGCAGGAGCTGTATCGGGAAGAGGAGACCCGCGAAGCCGCCTGGGAAGCTGCCCGCAAGGCAGTGGAACAGGCAGGCGGCGATATCCGCGTCTGCGAAAAGCAGCTGGCTTCCTGCGCGGCAGAGCAGGGCCGGGCCGTGGCCGCAGCGCAGCAGAGCGCCGGGGCGGCCCAGACCTTCTTTGAAAAATATCCGCTGCTGGAGCCGCTGGCGCAGGAGCGCAAAAAGGGCCTCATGACCGAGGGCCGCACAGCCCGCGCCGCTGCCCAGATGGCCGAAAAAGCGCAGACCAAGCTGGACGACACCCTGCAAAGCTATCTCACCGCCACGCTGGAACCGGCCCAGAAGGCGTACAACGAGCGGTACGTCTGCGATTATCCGCTGGGCCTTGCGGGCATCGAGCAGTACCGCGCCCAGCACGAGAGCCTCGTCCGCATCGACCTGGAGCGCTACGCCGCCCGTCTGGACCAGGCCCAGCGCGACTGCAAGGACCGCTTCCGGAAGGACATCCTCTTCCGGATGAAAGACGACATCTTCAACGCCCGCCGCCAGTTCCGGGAGCTGAACAAGGTGATGGAGCAGCTGACCTACGGCGAAGAGGTCTACCGCTTCGAGCTGGAACCCAGCCGTGACCCGCAGCTGGCCGCGTTCTATCAGGTCATCGTGGACAAGGGCAACCAGCAGATGACCGATCCCGACTCGCTGGACAACCTCGCCGCCACGGCCGACCCTGTCTACGAGCGGCAGGTGGATGAGCTGATGGAAAAGATCATGGCCGACGTGGACGAGAACACCCGCGCCCGGCAGGAGGGCCGCAGCACCTCCGGTGCCACCCTGTCCGACTATGTGGATTACCGCACCTATCTGGACTACGACATCAAGGTCACGAACACGGTCTCCGGCCAGCAGGCGTATCTGTCCCGTGTCAGCCGCGATTCCTCCGGCGGCGAGAATCAGGCCCCATTCTATGTGGCCATCTGCGCTTCGCTGCTGCAAATTTATCAGAAGAGCGAGAACAGCATCCGGCTGGTTCTGCTGGACGAGGCCTTCAGCAAGATGACCAGCGACCGCATCCGCCCCATGATGGAGCTGTTCCGCCGTTTGCAATTGCAGGTCCTGCTCATCTCCACTGTCGAGAAGAGCACGGCCATCCAGCCCTATTGCGACATCACTTATTCTATCGTACGCCATGGCGACGCCAACGCCATCGCGCCGTTTTACCGGCTGACGGCCCCGCAGCCCGCGCAGGAGAAGGAGACTGAACCATGAGCGATACCCTTGCAAAATTCTGGCTGTTTGCCACCCACTGGACCAAGCTCGACACCTTTGACAATGAGGACGAGCTGAACGACGAACTGGAGCTGCTCCAGCGCCAGAGCCTGCCCACCAAGGTCCGCACGATGAAAAACAAAGAGGGCAAGGAAGAACTCGTCCTCTACGTCAAGCAGGCCGACCGCGATTATGCCCGCTACTGCACCGGCTGGCGCCCCGGCGGGATGATGTAAAAAGGAGATCTCATGCCAAAGCACCCCATCCAATTGTCCGATCACTTTACCTATTCCCGGCTGATCCGGTTCGTGCTGCCCTGCATCGGCACCATGCTGTTCACCTCCATCTACGGCATCGTGGACGGCCTGTGCGTCTCGAACTTCGTGGGTAAGACGGCCTTTGCGGCGGTCAACCTCATCATGCCGCTGCCCATGCTCATCGGCAGCGTCGGCTTTATGCTGGGCACCGGCGGCAGCGCCATCGTGGGCATCACGCTGGGCGAGGGCGATGGGAAAAAGGCGGACGAACTTTTCAGCCTCTTCCTCAGTTCGGCCCTTGCAGCGGGCATCGTGTTCAGCGCCGTTGGTCTGGTCATCCTTGAGCCGGTGGCGGAGCTGCTGGGCGCAAAGGGAGAGATGCTGGACTATGCGCTGCGGTATGGCCGCATCCTGCTGGTCAGCCTGCCGACCTTTATCTTGCAGAACATGTTCCAGAGTTTCTTTGTCACGGCCGAAAAGCCCCACCTGGGCTTCGCTTTCACCGTGGGCGCGGGCTGCACCAACATGGTGCTGGACGTCGTGCTGGTGGGGGTGCTCCGCTGGGGCGTTGAGGGTGCCGCTGTCGCGACCTTCCTCAGCCAGATCGTCGGCGGCCTGCTGCCGGTGTTCTATTTCCTGGACCGGAACAACACCAGCCGCCTGCATCTGAGCCGGACGAAGTTCCATGGCCGCGTTCTGGGGAATGCCTGCATCAACGGCTCGTCGGAGCTGATGACCAACCTCTCCATGTCGCTGGTCAACATCCTCTACAATTACCAGCTCCTCCGCTTTGCGGGCGAGGACGGCGTGGCGGCTTACGGCGTCATCATGTATGCGGCCTTCCTCTTTGTGGCCGTCTTCGTGGGCTATGCCGTCGGCAGCGCCCCCATCGTCAGCTACCACTACGGTGCCCGCAATCACCGGGAGGTCCACAACCTTTATTCCATGAGCTTCCGCCTCATCGGCGTGGTGGCCGTCATCATGACCATTGGTTCGATGTTCCTCATCCCGCATGTGGCCCGCATTTTCGTGGGCTACGATGCCGGGCTGCTGACACTGACCACCCACGCCTTCCGGCTCTATGCGCTGAGCTTCCTCATCATGGGCTTCAACGTCTATGCGTCGTCCTTCTTTACCGCGCTGGGCGACGGTGTGACGAGCGCCCTCATCTCCTTTCTGCGCACCCTGCTGTTTCAGGTGGCGGCGGTCTTCGCACTGCCGGCGCTCATGGGGATGGATGGCATCTGGCTGGCCGTCACGGCCGCCGAGCTTGCCGCGCTGGGGGTGAGCGTGTATCTGTTCGTGACAAAAGATCGGAAATTCCATTACCGTCATGTGTGACGCGCTAGGACAACGAAAGCCGCCGGGGCCCCGGCGGCTTTCGTTATCATTCAAATGTATACTCGACGAACTCGCAGTTCCGGATGCCGAAGGCGGCATACTCCTCGTTGGTCATATCGTAAAAGTAAGACCGCACCACGCGGGCGATGCCGTTGTGGGCGACAAGGAGATAGGTCTTGCTCTCGTCGGCCCGCAGCTCGTCCAGCAGGTCGTAGATGCGCTGGGCCAATTGCAGCATACTCTCGCCGCCGGAGTAGCGGTCGGCGAAGTGGGTCTTGGAGACTTTGAACTCGGCCCCATCGCGGGGCGTCCCCTCGTAGCGGCCAAAGCACTGCTCCCGCAGGCAGGGTTCCGGGCGGGCCGGGATGCCGGTGGCCTCGGCGATGGCCAGAGCGGTGTCGGCAGCGCGGGACAGGGGAGAATACAGGATCTCGTCAATGTGGACCCCGCTGTCCCGGACATGGGCCCCCAGCGCAGCGGCCTGCGCCCGGCCGCGGGCGGTCAGCGGGCTGTCGGTCATGCCGCAGATCTTGTTTTCAACGTTCCAGACGGTCTCGCCGTGGCGGGTAAAATATAAGTTGTGCATAGAGGCTCCTTCAGAGTTTGATGAGGGTATGGTGGTCGAGCCGGACGGTGTCGCCCTCGTCGATGCCAAGGCGGGCCAGCTCAGCGTCCGGGAAGGCGATGACCCGGCGCTCGCCGGTCTCGTCCTCCAATAAGACATCGCAGCAGATGGGCTGCCCTTCCGGCAGCTCCTCGCAGCCGTACAGCTGCTCGTCGATGCGCAAAACGCGGTATGTCATACGATCTTCCTCGAAAAATACAATGTTCTCGTTTTACAGATGGTTCTCCCGGCAGGGGAGAACGTGGTATTCTTATTATAAAGCCCCGATGCGCTGCCGTCAACTTGACAGCCCGGCGCCGGGGCTGATACAATAGGACAAAATGGTTCCACACGACGCCAAAAGGAGAGAAGAGCTTGAACATTACAGAATTGCGCTATCTGGTCGCCATCATGCAGTGGGGGTCGGTGAGCGCTGCGGCAAAGCAGCTGTATGCGGCCCAGCCCAACATCAGCAAGGCGCTGAAAAATCTGGAAGAGGAGTATCACATCCGCATCTTTGAGCGCTCCTCCACCGGCATGATCCCCACCGAGCAGGGGCGGCGGTTCATCGAGCAGGCCGAGCGGGTGCTGGAAGATGTGGACCGCCTGAGCCGGAGCGTCGAGGAAGAGCAGGAGCGCTGCGCGGAGCTGCGGGTGATGCTGCCCCATGCGACCTATGCGTCCTATGCGGCGGTGGATTATCTGGAACAGGCGGTGCATCTGGAGCGGGTGCACATCCACATCCGGGAGGGCGGCTCGATGGAGGCGCTGGATTTCGTGCTGCGGCGGGGCTATCACCTGGCGCTGCTGCGCTATGCGGTGGAGGACGATGAACACTACACCCACTACTGCGCCCGGCGGGGGCTGAAGATGGAGCCGGTGATGGACTTCGAATATCAGCTGCTCACCAACCGGGACGGCCCGCTGGCCCGGCACGAGGTGCGCGACCTGACCGAACTGAACCAGTATATGGAGATCCGGCACGACGACTTTCAGCTGCCCGGCGAGGAGGGCGGCGACGGTGTGCGCTGGCATGTGAACCAAGCCCGGCGTATCCATGTGTATGAGCGGTGCAGCCAGTTTTCGATCTTGCAGCGGCTCCCGTCTGCGTATATGTGGGCGTCACCCATGCCCCGCAAGGCGCTGGAACAGTATCATCTGGTGCTGAAGAAATGCCCGGCCCAGCGCCAGCAGATGCGGGATGTCCTGGTCTATCCGGACAAGGGTGGCCTGCGGGCGGAGGAACAGGCGTTTGTCGATCTGCTCCACAAACAGGCGGCCCAGACCATGAAATGAGAAGCCGCCGGCAAAGAAGCGGCTAAAGTTTTGGCTCCGGAATTGATAAAAATAGAGAAATGTGGCAAAGAAACGAAACCGAAAATTCGGTTTCGTTTCTTTTTTGCTGGCTTTTCGACAAAAAACGGACCGGACAACGGTAAAAATTCTTAGCAGGTATATCGGATACGATATACCCCTATGCTGGAAAAATATTGTGCAGATGATGAAAAATATGTTACCATGAGGCCAGAGATCGGGAGCTGCCCGGCGGCGGAATGGGGCTGCGGACAGCACCGAAAAAAGGAGGTTTCTGGTATGATCAGTTTCTTGCTCTGTCTGGCGCTCTTGATCGTGGGCTACTTCGTCTACGGTAAGATCGTGGACAACACCTTCGGCCCGGACGACCGCGAAACTCCGGCTGTGCGCATCAACGATGGCGTGGACTATGTCGTGATGCCGCAGTGGAAATTGTTCCTCGTCCAGCTGCTGAACATCGCGGGCCTCGGCCCCATCTTCGGCGCCATGCAGGGCGCTCTGTGGGGGCCGGTGGTCTTCCTGTGGATCACCTTCGGCACGATCTTTGCAGGCGGTGTCCATGACTACTTCTCCGGCATGATGAGCGAGCGCAACGACGGCGCTTCCATCGCCGAGA
>OGMO01000451.1_pt1 | contig 38743 bp, 32 predicted proteins | sample 1573241 | NCBI WGS metagenome assembly OGMO01 (sample SAMEA2581896, study PRJEB24529) | metagenome | biome: Human gut stool | place: China | collected 2011 | reverse complement strand
CTCGATATTCTCCAAAATCAGTTCCCGATAGCTCTCTCGCTCCCGCATCCAGTCCCGTCCGGTTCGTTTGGTCTCTGCGGGGGTTTGGGGACTTGATTGGATAGGATTTGATCCTTCCGTACTTGATGAATCAGTATTTGATATTTGGTTACTTGATCCTTTAGTATTTAATTGTGCGGGTTTTTCCTGTTCAGGTTTTCCCAAGACAGGAGAATCCAAGACTGGTTTTACCTGAACTGGATTTTCCCGTTCAGGTTTTCCCGGTTTAGGTTCCGGCGGCCTGGGCTGCTCCAAAATCGTGTACTCGATGCTGCCGAGCCGCCCGTTGGCGTTGCGGACTCTTTCACGGATAATGTATCCCGCATCCTCCAGCTCCCGGACCGTAGCACAAATGCTGTCCACTCCATCCCGGCATATCCGCGCAAGACCTTTGGTGGTGTAGTCCCAATCCTCCGGCAAGGATAGCATGAGGGACAGCAGCCCCTTCGCTTTCAGCGACAGTGCCGTGTTCCGCAGATGATGGTTTGCCATCACCGTGTAGTCGCGGGTTTTCTCAATGCGAAATACCGCCATAATCTCACCTCCCTCCGGCGGTCTGGAAAAGTGTTCGTTTTCGGAAAAAATTCAATTCTGTGCCCACTTGCTTCTCCATGTGGGAAAACCTATGGACACTTGATTTGCATTTCCTACATGAAGAAATACCTTCGATTTCTCACCCCTTTCAATACAGTTTTCCGTGTACTTGATGGAAAGTAAAAACGCCATAGGATTCCCTATGGCGTTTGGGACAGGAAAAGGGTGCTGATATTTCACATCAGCACCCTTTATCCTGCCAGTATTTGATTTTTTGACTTCACATCGTGTTCCTTGCCTCTGAAAACATTGATTTTACTGGACTATCTCATGTTTTCTTATTAGGAGGCGGGGAACCGTGTCCCTTGTTTTTTGAAGAATTAGAAGTCTGCGTTGCCCACGGTGCGGGGATGCAGCTCCACATCGCGGATGTTGCCGATGCCCGTTAAATACATCACCATGCGCTCGAAGCCGAGGCCGAAGCCCGCGTGACGGCAGGAGCCGTAGCGGCGCAGGTCGCAGTACCACCAGTAGTCCTCGGGATTCATGCCGAGCTCGCGGATGCGCTTTTCGAGCAGCTCGATGCGCTCCTCGCGCTGGCTGCCGCCGATGATCTCGCCGATGCCCGGAACGAGGCAGTCCGCCGCGGCGACGGTCTTGCCGTCGTCGTTGAGGCGCATATAGAACGCCTTGATCTCCTGCGGATAGTCCGTGACGAACACGGGGCGCTTGAAGATCTGCTCGGTCAGGTAACGCTCATGCTCGGTCTGCAGGTCGATGCCCCACTCGACGGGATAGTCGAACTTCTGGCCGCTCTCCTTTAAGAGCTTCACGGCCTCGGTATAGGTCACGCGGCCAAAGTCAGACTCGGCAACGTGCTGGAGACGCTCAAGAAGCCCCTTATCGACAAAGCTGTTGAAGAACGCGAGATCGTCCGGGCAGCGCTCCATCACGCGGCGAATGATGTGCTTGATCATCGCTTCCGCCACTTCCATGTCGCCGTTGAGGTCGCAGAATGCCATCTCCGGCTCGATCATCCAGAACTCGGCGGCGTGGCGCGCGGTGTTGGAATTCTCGGCGCGGAACGTGGGGCCGAAGGTGTAAACGTCGCCGAACGCCATGGCGAAGTTCTCGGCGTTGAGCTGGCCGGAGACGGTCAGGCTCGTCTTCTTGCCGAAAAAGTCCTTGCTGTAATCGATCTGGCCGTCCTCGGTACGGGGCGGGTTTTCAAGGTCCAGCGTCGTGACCTGAAACATCTCGCCCGCGCCCTCGCAGTCAGAGCCGGTGATGATGGGGGTGTTGACATAGACGAAGCCGCGGCTCTGGAAGAACTCGTGCACGGCGTAGGCCGCCGCGCTTCTCACGCGGAAGGCCGCGGAGAAGAGGTTCGTGCGCGGACGAAGATGCTGGATGGTGCGCAGATATTCGACGCTGTGGCGCTTTTTCTGTAAGGGATAGTCGGGGGAAGACGTACCCTCGACCTCGATCGCCGTTGCCTTGACTTCGAGCGGCTGCTTGGCCTCGGGCGTCAGCACGACGGTGCCGTGCACGATGAGGGCGGCGCCCACGTTCTGCGCGGCGATCTCCTTATAATTAGAAAGAGAATTCGCATCCATCACGACCTGCAAATTGCGGAAGCACGAGCCGTCGTTCAGCTCGATGAATCCGAAGGTCTTCATATCGCGGATGGTCTTCGCCCAGCCGCATACGGTGACGCTTGCGCCGCCGTACTGCTCTTTGTCGGCGAAGAGCGCGGCAATTCTCACTCGTTCCATAATAATTTTCCTTCCTTTTGTGGGTTTTCACGGGATAATAGAGGTATTATATGCCACTTCCCGTGCAAATTCAAGCCCCGCTTTGTATTGACTTTTGACAAGTTGTATGTTATGATGCAACCTTACCTCAAAAGGTAAACGTGAAACTTTCACCTATTACTTTACAGGAGGATTTTAACATGAACAAGTATCTGGATATCGCCCCCGAGGTTGCTGAGGCCCTTGCCGCCGGTAAGCCCGTCGTGGCGCTCGAATCCACCATCATTTCCCACGGCATGCCCTACCCCCAGAACGTGGAGACCGCGCTCAAGGTCGAGAGCATCATCCGCGAGGCCGGCGCCGTGCCCGCGACCATCGCCATCATCGGCGGCCGCCTCAAGGCGGGCCTTTCCAAGGAAGAGATCGACTACCTCGGCCGCACCGGCGCGGGCATCCCGAAGGCTTCCCGCCGCGACCTGCCTGTGCTCGTCGCGCAGGGCAAGGACGGCGCGTGCACCGTCACCACCACGATGATGATCGCCGACATGGCGGGCATCCGCGTCTTCGCCACCGGCGGCATCGGCGGCGTGCACCGCGGCGCGCAGGAGACGTTCGACATCTCCGCTGACCTCGAAGAGCTGGCCAACACCTCCGTCATGGTCATCTGCGCGGGCGCGAAGTCCATTCTCGACCTCGGCCTCACGCTCGAATACCTCGAGACCCACGGCGTGACCGTCATCGGCTACGGCACGAGCGAGCTGCCCGCGTTCTACACGCGCAAGTCGGGCTTTGGCGTCGACTACGAGCTCGACACGCCGGAGCAGCTGGCCAAGGCGTTCCACGTCAAGCGCGAGCTGAGTCTGCGCGGCGGTCTGCTGGTCACGAACCCCATCCCCGAGGAGTACTCCATGGACAAGGAAGTCATCGACAAGGCGATTGCCGAGGCCGTCGAGGACGCGAAGAAGGACGGCATTCACGGCAAGGCCACGACGCCGTACCTGCTTGCCAAGATCAAGGACCTGACCGGCGGCGACAGCCTGGATTCCAACATCCAGCTCGTGTTCAACAACGCGCGCCTCGGCGCGGCGGCGGCTGTGGAGCTCAGCAAGCTCGAAAAGTGAGAGTTTTTGTCATCTATCTCGCCGCGATCAATCTAATTACGTTCTGCGTCTACGGCGCGGACAAGCGCCGCGCCAAAATACAGGGCGCACGGCGCGTGCCCGAAAAGACCTTATTTGCACTCGCGCTGCTGCTCGGCAGCGCGGGTGCTCTTTTCGCAATGAGGGTCTTTCACCACAAAACGCGGCACTGGTACTTCCGGTTCGGCATTCCGGCGATCTTACTCTGTCAGTTAGCTCTGGGAGTATATGTGTACGTGCGGTTTTTCGCGGCATAAAAAATTTTGAAAAATTTGAGATTTTGTGAAACAAAATCGACGCTTTTTGCGTCTAATCAGTGAGACAAGGGGAGGACGGGCGAACGGAAAGATAAAGATTTTATGAATTTTGCATTTTCCTGTTCCCTTATTCCCCGCGGCATGGTAAAATGCCGATGTATGAGAAAGGCTCTGTGCGCGCGGGGCCAGATCACAAAAATGAGAAAGGATGAAGAAAATTATGAAGAAATTTCTCTCATCGCTGCTGGCGTTGACCATGATTTTAAGTCTGGTCATCATTCCGGCACAGGCCACGGACACGATTTCCGGCGAGTCCAGCGTTACAAAGGGATCGCAGATAACCTTAACGGCACCCTCTGCCCCGTCAAAGGTTACTGTCGGTCAGACTGAGTATGACGTAAAGAGTGGCGCCGAGGTTGGTTATGCGTGGAGCAGTAGTTCCAATTCGGTAGCCACTGTTAGCGGCAGTTCTACGACTGGTACCGTAACGGGTGTTGCAGCCGGTAAAGCTACGATTACTTGTACGATGACGCTGACTTATATTAAAGTTGCAGCGGATAATTCCAAAACCACTGCTGTTGCAGAGCAGACTGATACCACGCAAGTTAGTTATAACAAGGAAGTCACCGTTACCGACCCGCAGGGTGATTTCGCCAATGACATCAGCATCAAGGTTCAGGGCAATGAATACAAGAATGGCCTGAAGTACATTGGTGAAACACTTACTGAAAATGATATTGTTGTTGAGTTAAAGTCCACGGCAAGCAGCAAGTATAGCAGTTTTACTCCTACCAAGAATGTTAACGGGAATAGCGCGACTATTCAAGCTACTGCTACCCTCAAGGATAACACTTCTGTCACTTACAACACGACTATTACCGTGGCGTATGCGACTGGTGCAGTTTCCATTAAAGCCGATGGTAAAAACACCGATCCCGCTACGCCTATTGTTGTCGTTTCCAATCAGGAAGTTGCATTAGCTGCAAGCTATGCTGGTAACGATTCTGCAACTTGCAAGTGGACTGGTAATGGCGGCTTTTCTCAAAACACCAGCAAGGCCCCCACTTGGACTGCGCCGGAGTCCTCTTCCAGCAGTGGTGATGAGTACACCCTCACTTGCACATTTACCGATGGTAGCGTTGTAAAAACTGGTACTGTCAAGTTCAAGGTTGTCAAGGATCACTATAAGGCAATGCCTGCGAATGGTAACACCAGCTTTGTCCTTACCCCGAACAAAAAGAGCGAGACGATTGCCACGCCTTACATTCAGGACACCAACCCCGGCGGCACTGTTTATACCTCCGGTGTTACTTTTGACAAGCTGACTATCACCAGCGGCCGTGATGTCATCAGCGTTAGCGGCCAGACTATTCGCAGCCTCAAGAGCGGTACCGCTAAGTTTACTGCTACGGTTACGTTCAACGGCATTAAGTATACGACTGACGAATACACCGTTACCGTCACCGATCTCGATAAGACCCTGAGCGCCATCGACAATGGCGATGATGCCTCTTACAGCGAGAACGATCTCAAGGATATCCTTGCAGATGTCGTCAATGCGGCTTACAAGCGTGACAATGGTGTCTCCACCATCAGCGCAAGCAACATCAGCACGGTGACGCTTGTCGGTTCTGCTCCCACGTATCTTGAGTTTACCGGGTATCGCAGCAGCAAGGCCACGAAGGACTTCTCCGATGGCGTTACCATCGCTGCGAAGGCCGGTTATCTCGGCGAGAAGCAGACCAGCTTTGTTGTCAGCGCCAGAGATACCAAGAACAACATGACCCACACCATCACCCTCACTGTCCCCGTTAAAGGTGATGACTCCATCAAGGACACCGTTGCCGGTACTTCCGCGAACAAGGAAGTCTCCTTCACCAACGATGATTACGCCTACCTGTATTACAGCTACAGCAAGCCCACCTACGAGGGCTACTTCAACGGCAGAAAGGTCGACGGCTTTGAGTATCCCGTCAAGGAGAACAAGACCGTTACCGTTCCCGCTTCCAAGTTCAACAGCAGCAAAACCGTGACCCTCTATGTTGTCGGCGTTGACAGCAAGGGTGTTGCTTCCACCGGTACGATCACTGTTTCCCAGAAGTCCTACGACATCAACTACAATGTTGTCGCGGGCAAGAGCGTGACCTTCAACCAGAAGGACTTTGAGAGCTTCCTCGAGGATTACGCGGACGATAACGGCGATTACAACTCCCGCAAGGATGAGCTGTCCTTCGACCACGCCGTCCTGACCTCTTCCGTCCCCAGCACCAAGAACGAGGGCACGCTGTATGACGGCAGCACCGAGATCACCTCTTCCAATAAGAGCAAGACCAAGATGACCGACATGGACAAGGTCAGCTTCGACTCTGTTTCCAAGCCCAGCAAGGGCACCGTCACCCTGACCTTCAAGGTCTACGGCGATCTGTACAAAAACGGCTCCAGCAAGAAGACCGAGGTCAAGTATGACGTCAACGTCGTGATCTCCGTTGTCAAGGAAGACATCACCTACACCGTCGGCATCGACGACACCGTCCAGCTGACCGCGCGCGACTTCGTCAACTTCCTGCAGGACGCCAAGACCTCTTACCGCAAGTCCACGCTCGACTATGTCAAGTTCGACGTGAGCGGCAAGAACGTCTCCTCCTACGCTTACGGCGGCCTGTACCGCTCCTACAGCAGCTACTCCACCGGCAAGCTGGCCGACAGCACCGACAAGTTCTACTATGAGCCCTCCCGCACGCAGTATGACCTTGCGGACGTCGCCTACCACACCACCAGATGGGCCGAGGCCGGCAAGACCGTCTACATCCCCTTCACCGTTTACGGCACCAAGAACGAAGAGGCCTCCGGTACGATGGCTATCACCATCGCCCAGACGATGAACTTCATCGACGTCAAGGCGAGCGACTTCTTCTATGAGCCGGTCAAGTGGGCCGTGAACAACAAGATCACCAACGGCACATCCAGCACGACCTTCTCTCCGTACAAGAACTGCAACCGTGCCGAGATCGTGACCTTCCTGTGGCGCGCCGCCGGTTCTCCGGAGCCGACCGTCACCCGCAACCCGTTCACCGATGTGAACTCCGTCAGAGACGCCAGCTATTACAAGGCCATCCTGTGGGCCAGCCAGAAGGGCATCACCGCCGGCACCAACGCGACGACCTTCTCCCCGTATCAGGAGTGCACGCGCTCTCAGATCGTGACGTTCCTGTACCGCTACGCGGGCAAGCCCAGCGGCTACTACTCCAACCCGTTCAAGGATGTCAGCTCCGTGAACGAGGCGAGCTACTATAACGCCATCCTGTGGGCTGTCGGCAAGGGCATCACCCAGGGCACCAGCACGACCACCTTCTCCCCCTACGCCTCCTGCACGCGCGGCGAGGCCGTGACGTTCCTGTATCGCTACGTCAACGGAGTAAAATGACTTAAAAAATGCCGTCCCGAAAGGGACGGCATTTTTTTTTTTTGCAGGCCGCTGCGCGCATAATTTGCCCGCCGCAGGCGGGCAAATTCCACACTTGCGGCCTGAGAGGTATTTTCCGCCACGCGCAGGTCGCGGCGGAAAATGATTTGAATTTATTTCGCCGCGGAGCGGCGAAACCCTGCGAGGCGTTTTGGGGGGCAGAGCCCCCCTTGCCCCCCCCTGCAAACCGCCCGACGGAGTCGGGCGGTTTGCGTTTACTCTTTTCTATTCTGTAAACTTTTGTTCAAACGCCTTTACGGGGGTTCAAAAAGCGTGTAGAATGGCAGCATCAAGATTTTAGGAGTGTTTTTTTTGTGAACAAATTCCGCGATGCCCTTTACCGCTTTATGTATGGCCGCAACGGCGTGGATGCGCTGAACTGGGCGCTCGTGATCCTTGAGCTGGCTGTGAGCATTCTGAGCTCGATCATCCGCGTGCAGGGCGTGTCGCAAGCGCTGTACTTTGTGTCGATGATGCTGATGTTCATTGTGCTCATCCGCATCTTTTCGCGCAATCTCGCGCGCCGTCAGGCCGAGAACGCGAAGTTTCTGACCTGGTGGACGCCGAAGGCCAACGCCATCCGCGGCGCGAAGGCCCGCCGCGCCGACAAGGCGCACAAATACGTCCGCTGCTCCTGCGGCGCGTACTGCCGCGTGCCAAAAAACATCGGCAAGGTCGAGCTCACGTGCCCGAAGTGCGGCAAGAAAAAGGTCGTCAAAACGTGAAAGAAAAAATCCGTCCCGCGGGACGGATTTTTTTGTAAGAAAATCAATTCTCCGCCGTCTTATAGGCAGAAGGGGGTGAGGGCGCTGACGAATTTTGAAGAGGTGTACGCCGTGTACTTCGACGACGTGTACCGCTATCTGCTTTCGCTGTCCGGGAGCGAGAGCGTCGCCGAGGAGTTGACGAGCGAGACGTTTTTCCGCGCGATGGACGCCCTCGACCGCTTTCGGGGCGAGTGCAGCGTGCGCGTCTGGCTGTGCCAGATCGCGAAGAATCTGTATTATTCGCAGCTGCGGCGCGAGAAGCGGCTTGCCCCGCTCGAAGACTGCCGGATCGCCGAGGAGCGCCACGAGGAGGAGTTAGAAGATCACAGCGAGGCCGCGCGCATCCAGGAATTGCTGCACGGGCTCAGAGAGCCGTACAAGGAGGTCTTCATGTGGCGCGTGTACGGCGAGAAGAGCTTCCGCGACATCGGCGCGCTCTTCGGCAAGACGGAAAACTGGGCATGCGTGACGTATCACCGCGCCAAGCGCATGATCCGCGAGGGATTGGAGGACGACTGAAATGGACAAAACTTGCAGCATCGTGCAGGATCTTCTGCCGCTCTACGAGGAGGATATGCTGCGCGAGGAGACGAAGGAATTTGTGGACGGGCATTTAGCGCAGTGCGCGGCCTGCCGCGCCGAACTTGACGCGCTGAAGGCGGACGTGAAGCCCGCGCCCGTCAGCGCGCAGCCGCTGCGCGACTTGAAGCGGCAGCTTCGACGCAAGAAGCTGACCGCCGTACTGCTGGCCGTCACGCTTGCGCTGACGCTGGCGACGGCGGGATTCGCGTATGTCACCGCGCCGCAGTATTTGCCGTACAGCGAGACAGAGTGGGCGATCTCGCGCTCGCCCCGAGCGCTCGCGGACGGCTCGGCAGCGGATGGGCTTTCTGATCTCAGCGGCGCGGAGAACATCGCCGTCAGCCTGCTCGTACCGGTCTCCGGCGCAGAGGTCACGAACACGCAGGACCCTAACAGCGGCAAAACCATCTACTTCATCACCGCATGGCGCACGCCGCTCGACACATGGCGCGGCGCATTTGACAAAACCGGGGGCGCCCCGAACACACACAGCGCAAATGATCGCACACAGCGCGAGGCGGACGCACTGCAAGGCGTGCTCGCCAAGGCGGAGTCCGCGCGCACGCTCTTCACGCTCGACGCCGCGAACTGCGCGGCGGTCTACTATTCCCAGAACAACGGTCAGGACGACGTGCTGCTCTGCGGCAGCATGAACGGCGGCATCATTTCTCTGCCGCGGCTGGCGTTGGGCTATTACGTTTTGCTATCGTTAGCACTCCTTATTACGCTGGGTATTGCATTTTTCGCCTGCCGCAGGAAGAAAAAGGGCAAAGCGCTCGGCTATCTCGCGCTGATTCCCGCGAGCTATCTTGCCGGTCATCTACTCGTCAAGGGTTTCACGACGACGAGCTACCAGATGCAGCGCGACTTCTCGCTCATTATCCTCGCCGCCGCGCTGATCTACGCCGCGGTCATGCTGGCGATCAACCTCTGGCGGCAGAAGCGGGAGAAGGTGTAAAAGAGGAAGAGACGCATTCGCGTCTCTTCCTCTTTTGCAATCAAATTCGAATGCTCAAGGCCCTTTGAGCAAAGCCGTGATAGTCCGCAAATGCGCTTTGCAGGCCGTCGATTCCCTGCGTTTCCCATCGGTCTGCCAGATACAGCATACCGCACATACAGGCAAACTTTTCATAGTACGATCCGCAGACCGCCTCTTCGAGAAACTGCTTTTGCCTGTCTGGGTCCGTCTCCGTAAGCGCGAGGCGCAGTTTGGCACGGCTTGCTGCTGCGACCTCGGTAAGCTGCGGTGTATGCCAGTCCACACAGTCGATTTCTGTCGCCTGATAGGAGAGAAGATGGGCGAATCCCTCATGAAATGTGTAAGCATCCAATCTTCTCAAATAGTCTGTACTTTCCAATGCGGCATCTGCCGCCGGATAGCGGTGTCCAATCAAGAGATGCGTAATCTCATGCGTCAGCAGATTCCGAATGATGCTGTCGAGCTGGTCGAGCTCCGCATAATTGCACCAACGGATGAGGTCAAAGATGAGATGTGCCTGCCCGTCGGGCGAGTGTGCCGCAACGGCGTCGTAAGGCTCGGGATAACCGACGATTAAATCAAGTGTCGGCTGTACCGCCTCCCAATCGGGGAAAAGCGCGTCCCAAATCGGGCGGTTGACGGGGACAAAGTGCGCAGCCGCTTCACAGATACGGCGTTCGAGCTTGCGCACAGTCTCTCGGAGAGCAAGATCCTCAGGCGGCGGAGTAAATGCATTCCTGCCAAGATCTGACGAAACCGAGGTGTGTTCAAAGAGCCATGAAGCACGAAAAGCGTCGACGCAGCTGCTCTCGATATATGCCTGTGCGATCGAACTGTCAATCAGCATTTTCAGTCCCTCTCTTTACGAAAAACCTCTTTTGCCGTAACAGACAAAAGAGGTTTTTCCTTGGCGCAGCGGGAGGGATTCGAACCCTCGTGAGGTTTCCCTCAAACTGATTTCGAGTAATTTCGAAACTGTTCCACTTAGACGTCACATCGAAGCAGTACACGGTAGTTACTATGCCTTGAACCCGTTGAAAAATCAGGATTTTTTGAGTATTTGATACAAGAAAAACAGGGGTGGCAGGCGCTTTCGCATTTTCCGAAAAATGCGAGCAAAAATGGACAAAGGATAGAAAACAGGATAGACCACATTTCTGAGAATCATTGGTTTTCTCTGCTGTCGGCAATCACCAGAAGGGAGAACTGAAATGGATCTGCTGACCTATTATTCGGATCTTGCAGTAGCATATCCGGAGTATATTACACAAAAGCAGTTTTGTGAAGTGTGCGGGATATGCCACAAGACTGCATATAATTTGACCCGGCGCGGAGAAATCTCATATGAGATAGTAGATACCCCTACCGGGCGTATTCATCACATTAAGCTCACAGATGCACTTGCCTATCTTTACAAAAAGGATACGCTTTATGGAAATGATGAAAATGTAAATCGGCAAATATATGAGGTGCTGCAGGCACATTTTTCATACCTGCCCGATCTCCTTCGGACACAGCAAATCAGGGAACTGACAGGGTTTTCAATGACCGCTATTCAACGCTGGGTACTCGAAAAGCGTATTACTGCCATACTCGGAAGAAAAGGGTGGAATATTACAAGGGATTCGCTTGTAACCTTTCTTTCGTCGTCCTATTGCCTACGCGGAAATAGAAAACCCCAAAAATTTCAAGCTCTGTTGCAAAAGTGTACCGAGCAATTAAAAATTTGAAATCTCAGGGCAGGGATTCCCCTGCCCTTTTATATCCCCATAGAATGTGAGGTGAACGCTATGGCCTTATCCCTGCCCTATTACTATGGACATTCTGGTGAACAATACGCTTTCTTTCGCATTCCAAAACTGCTAATCACCGATAGCCGGTTTGATGGCGTTTCCTCTGATGCAAAGCTATTGTATGGACTGCTACTTGATCGCATGGAGTTGTCCTATCGAAACGGTTGGGTAGACGACCAAAATCGTGTCTTTATCATTTTTACGGTAGAAGAAGTCATGGAAACCCTGCGCTGTCGCTCTGAAAAGGCGGTGCGCCTATTCGCAGAATTGGACAGCAAAAAAGGTATTGGTTTGATTGAACGAAAGCGGCAAGGACTTGGAAAACCGGCTATCATTTATGTGAAAAACTTTGCCGGCGATATATCCTAAATAAATCGAAAGTCCAGACTTTCGATTTTCGAAAATCATAGATGTGGCCGGAGTCTGCGCTTCTGTGACTTTCGATTTTCGAAAGTCTTGATTTTCGGTTTTCGAATTTCTTGACTTTCGAAAATCGAAATCTAATAAGACTGAGATATAGCAAGACTGAGAATAGAAAGAATACCACCCGAAAAAAGAATAACCGTAAGAAGCAACAGCTTTGTTAGAACAGGGGCCGCAAGGCCCCTTTTTTGTTGGAGGAGGTGTCCCATTGAAAACAATCGCACTGGCAAATCAGAAGGGCGGCGTGGGTAAGACCACCACAGCCGCCAGCCTCGGCATTGGTCTTTCTCGGCAAGGTAAAAAAGTTCTGCTGATCGACGCCGATGCACAAGGCAATCTCACGCAGATGTTGGGCTGGTCGCAGCCCGACGAATTATCCCCCACGCTCTCCACCCTGATGGAGAAGATCATCGCGGAGCAGCCCATCACCCCCGGTGAGGGCATTCTGCACCACCCGTCCGGTGTCAATCTTGTCCCCGCCAATATCGAGTTGTCAGCACTGGAGGTCACGCTGGTCAACACCATGAGCCGTGAAACGGTGCTGCGGCAATATCTGTCTACGGTGGCGGACCGCTATGACTACGCACTCATCGACTGTATGCCGTCCCTCGGTATGCTGACCATCAACGCCCTGACCGCTGCGGACAGCGTGATTATCCCTGTGCAGGCGCAATATCTCCCCGCAAAGGGGCTGGAGCAGCTTTTGCGAACCATCACCCGCGTGAAACGGCAGCTCAACCCGAAGCTGGAGGTGGACGGCATTGTACTGACGATGGTGGACAGCCGCACCACATTGGCACGGGAGATCAACGCACTTGTCCGCAAGACATACGGCGGTCATGTGTTCGCAAGCGAAATCCCCCGGTCCATCAAGGCGGCAGAGATCAGTGTGGAAAACAAAAGCATTTACGACCATGACCGCAGTGGCAAGGCGGCGCTGGCGTATGAAAATCTGACGAGGGAGGTGTTGAGCCTTGGCAAGCAAATTAAGCGGCATCGAACTGACCCGGTACGATGACCTGTTCAAAACGGACGCGGAGCGAGAAGCTGACCGGCAGGAGCGGATTCAGATCGTTCCCGCAGCAGAGGTTTTCCCATACTCCCGCCAGCCATACACCATTGACCGCCCCACGCCTGATCTGGTGCGCCTCATGGACAGCATTGAGCACATCGGCATCGCTGAGCCGCTGATCGTCCGTCCCCGCGACACTGGCGGATACGAGATCATTTCCGGCCACCGGCGAGATTACTGCGCGAAGGCCGTGGGGATGGACACCCGCCCCGTCATCGTCCGCAATTACAGCGACGAGGAAGCGGACATCCTTGTGGTGGACTACAACATCAACCGCGAGGACTTGCTGCCCAGCGAGAAAGCCAAAGCCTACAAGCTGAAGCTGGACGCCATGAAACGGCAGGGACAGCGAACAGATTTAACATCGGACCAAGTTGGTCCGATGTTAACGGGAGTGCGTACAAACCAAGTCTTAGCTGAGCAGGTTTCAGACAGCAAAACACAAGTGCAGCGGTACATCCGCTTGAATAAACTCATTCCGCCGCTGTTGGAAGCCGTGGACAGCGGCACCGTCAAATTCGTCCCCGCGGCAGATTTTCTCTCCCACCTGTCCGAAAAAGAACAGACCTACCTCTTGCTGGTCATGGAGCGCGATGAGGTATCCCCATCGTTGGGACAGGCTCAGCGGCTCAAGCAGCTCAGCGGCGAGGGAAAATTGGAGAATAACATCATCGACCTCATCATGCGGGAAGAAAAGCCCTTGGAGCGCAAGGTCACCATCCGCAATGACCGGCTGCAAAAATACTTCCCCGCCAGCTACACCCCAAAGCAGATGGAAGATGTCATCATCAAGCTGCTGGAGGGCTGGCACCGCAAGCGGCAGCAGAAGATGAGTCGATAATGCTTCTGCCGGGGCATTTGTTGACATCGGACTGGCGTGTTGCTATGATGCGAGCATCAACGAAAAGTGAGGTGCCGCAAGTGGCTTTGCAAGACGATAGAAAAAACAATGCCGATGGTCACTGTGATTGGGAACAGAATTTGCCGGAGTTTTTGCAGGAGTCAATCCAAGCTATGGTCAGCGCGTGGGATAAGCTGGATCGTGGTGAAGAATATTATCTCTGGGATTGCGATTACTGTTCTCTGCAAAGCGACATCAATAACGCGGAGGTAAACCGGATCATCAGTCCTGAACAGGCATGGTATCTGCGCGAAAAGTATTTGCGAATGGAGCGTGAAGTCGTAGAATGACCGCGAATCTACGCTGCCTGTCGGAACAGAAGATTTCAATGAAAACGGCACGGTTTCCCGTGCCGTTTTGCATTGCAGCCGCCGAGACAGGCGGCTTTTTTCATGAGCAAATTGGAGGTGATTTCATTCAACAAGCAGATTTTTCATGCAGTGTCCCTCTCAGGCGGCAAGGACAGTACGGCTATGCTCTTGCTGATGATTGAACGAGGTTTGCCCATAAACACGGTCCTTTGGGCAGACACGGGCATGGAATTTCCGGAAATGTATGACCATATCCGCAAGGTGGATGACTACCTTTACCGGGAGCGTGGTATCCACATCACCATGCTCCGTCACCCAAAAGGCTTTGAATACCTGATGTTCGAGGAAGAAAAGCAAAAGCCATCTTCCATCGAAAACCGGCAAAGGCTGGGTGTTCCGCTTTACGGAAACGGCTGGCCCGGCGTTAAGGTACGATGGTGTACGGGGCAGCTTAAAACGCATCTTATCAGCAAGGAGGTCAATCGGCTCAAGGGCGAGTATCAGGCTCTCCACTATGTCGGTATCGCAGCAGATGAGCCGAAACGTATCAAGAACGAGCAGTATCCGTTGGTGGACTGGGGTATCACCGAAGCAGAGGCTTTGAAACTATGTTACGACCGCGGTTATGACTGGGGCGGATTATATGAGATCTACCACCGCTGTTCCTGTTGGTGCTGTCCCCTCCAGCGGATCGACGAACTGAGAAAGCTGCGGCATCACCACCCGGAATTATGGAAAAGGCTCCGCGATATGGATCAGCGGGCTATCGCCCAATTTGGGCATAACCCTTTGGGACAATTTAAGCAAAATTGGACAGTAGAACGATTGGAACAGAGATTTGCAGCGGAAGATGCTCAAATCTCTGTTTTTCTATCTTCTGGAAAGGACAGCACCATGACAGAAAAGCAGAAGCAGGAGTGCAGCGAGGTGGAAACCATGCTGCAAGGCACACCGAAGCAAAATGTTCTGATCTCCTTTGATGGCAAACCACCGAAAACGCTGGAAGAATTGGAAAAGGAGCAGAAGCGGCAAAAAAAGAAACATAAGGATCGGGGTGAAGCACGATGACGAACTATCAGAAGCGAAAAGAAAAGAATGACGAGTACCGCAGCAAAATCATGCGGTTTACCTTCCAACTCTCCCTCGGTGATACCGAGGTGCGGGAATGGTTTGAACAGCAACCCGAAAAGGGTGCCTATCTCAAAGACCTAATCTTACGGGATAAAGCGGAGCGGCTTGGGTACAGGGAGCAGAAAAGCGCAGAACCCGACAAAGCCGGTGACTACGAGATTATACAGTCCATTCGTATGGGTGGGCGCGTTCTGCTTATGGGGTTCAATCCGAAGGACGAAACCTATATGACCTGCTATCAGCAGTACAATTTTCTCGGAGAAACAATGTATCCCGAAGCACTTGCCTGTAAGAGTTATCTGGAAATTGCAGAAACCTTTTTGAATCGCTTGCAGGCACAGGTCGAAAAAGTCAAAGCATTCCGTGCGGCCCGAAATGTCCCCTATGCCGTTTTAGGCGCGGAGGCTTGCCTTCCTCCATCAGAGGAATCTCTGCAAGGCAAGCTGATCGTTCTCCGCCCCACCAGCCTTGCACCGGAATACCGCACGGCAGACTGTCAACTCGGCTTCGCGCTGAGTGGATTTGGCTGCACACCCGGCGCACGCGGGCGTGCGGTTTACTTCGAGGAATTGTATTCCGGGGAACGATGCCGGTGGGACGCTTCCGACATTCTTGGCGTAGCCAATCCAGAAAAGATACCGGATTGGGCGAAAGAAAAGCTGAGAGAATATGAACAAAAGCGTACTGAGCCGAAAAAAGAAAGAGGTACAGCACGATGAGTGACCGTGAGCCGGTAAACATCATGGGCGTTATCGCCTTTCCAAACCCTAACAAGGAAGAGCGCGTGATCCGCTTCACCGACAGTGAATACCACACGCTCTTTACCATCAAGGACGGGGAAAGCATCGTCATTAACCGCTTTGACGGTGAAAAGATGGTTTTGCCCTGTAAGTACATTGACGATTGCCATGTCTGCGTCGGCAACTCCGCCTATCATATTTGCGAGTTTGCAGAAATGCAGGAACGCAGCGGCAATACCTATGTTCCCAGAACGCCGAAAATCAGCGCCGAGATCGGCACCTATGAAATCTACCAAATCCCTGCAATCGCTGATGTAGACTACTGTTTCCGGCCTTATGCAGAGGCAAAGGGAAAACTCCAGAACGCTGATTATCAGCGTTCTTACGCCGGTATGTTCGCAAAGGAAAATTCGCTGGAGCATCTATGGGCAAAGCACAACAGCGACCACCGCCCCTTTGCCCGTCGAATGCGTTCCCTGTCCGTAAGCGATATTGTGGTACTGACGCAGGGTGGAAAGAAAACCGCCTACTACGCAGATACCTTCGGTTTCCAAGAAGTGCCGGAGTTTTTAGCACGTCAGAGAGTGCAAAAGAAACACAGAGAGCGAGGTGAAGCCAGATGAGGTATGGCGTAAATCAAGTTCACTATGAGGAGGTCACAATTTTTGACCAACCGGCATTGTTTACAGAATGCCGCATTGACCAAGCTACCGTGCCGGAGGGCGTATATCGCTACGAGCTGCGACATGGGGATGAGGATTGGGGAGAACCGAGGGAGTTGGCCCGAAACCTCATGGTCAACTTCTATGGCACTGTCCTCACTCGTGAGCCGTTCCAGCTTCCCATTGATGGGTGGATTCCGCTGGAGAGCGGCAGCCTTTCCTTTCAAGATGGCGGATGCCGCACCCTTGCGGAATTTCAGGAGAAATATCCCGCCAGTGATAAGGATGTCATTGACTTTTACAGCGTCAATGAGCCTGCGCTGCACGCTCTCTATTTCTCCCGCAGTGAGGAACAGGACAAGTCTGCGGGCTGTGTGGGACACCTGCGTGGTGATTTTGGCAGCGGCAAGCAGTTTTACACAACATGGTGGCCCCACCAGCAAGACGCACTGAATACGCCTGAGTTTAAGGCCGATATTGACCGTACCATAAACTGGTTGCGGGAACAGCCGGACTCCCCGCTGCGGGACTTCGACAGCATGAACCGCTACTGCAACCGGTATGAGCAGATCTGCGCCATCAAGGGTGCGTTGCTTCCCTCTTGCGGATTCATGGTGAAAACAAAGCGGTATGTGTATATGCTCCGCTGTACGCCAGTTAAAGGTGATTACCAGTTTTATATTTATTGCTATCAGCGGAAGCCATTTGAAGAGGCCCAAAAAGAACAGCAAAAGAATGACCGGCTTGCAGTAAAAAAGCGGGCGGAGCCGGAGAGATAGGAGGTGCGAGCCTTGCCAACCAAATTTCAGCTTATCACAGAGCTGTATGACCAGACTGTGCAGAGCGTTACCGGCAGCTATCAAAGCTGGACGGGCTTTCTCCGCGCGGCCTGCTATAACTACAAATGCCCCTTCGATGATCAAATTCTGATCTACGCTCAGCGCCCGGACGCCACGGCGGTCCTTGAGATGGAGCGCTGGAATCGTCAGTTTGGCCGCTGGGTCAACCGTGGAGCCAAGAGCATTGCCGTATTTGGTGATGATGGTCAAAACTGCCTGAAGCTCTATTTTGATGTTTCGGACACCCATGCGTCCCGCTTTGCCCGTCCGCTGCCCATCTGGACGATGCACCCGGCCTTTGAGCCGGAGGTCATCGAAACGCTGGAGGCCACCTTCGGCAACCTGTCCGAAAAAGAAAATCTGGCGGACGCCGTGCGCTCCGCCTGCCACAATGCCGTGGCAGATAACATCACGGACTACCTGCAAGACCTGCGGGAGTGTCGGGAGGACAGCCTGCTGGAGGAACTGGACGATCTGAACCTTGAGGTTTTCTACCGGGACGCGCTGGAGGTCAGTGTGGCATATATGCTGATGACCCGGCTGGGCTTACGGGCAGACGATTATTTCACCGCTGACGAATTTGCCCATGTTTACGAATTCAACACGCCGCCCACCGTCAACGCCCTGGGCATCGCCACCAGCGACATCGCGGAGATGGGCCTGCGGGAGATCAGCCGCACAGTCATGCAGGCCCAGCGGGATCAGTTTTTTGCAAACCGCGTGAGAATCGGTTATGATGACCACACAGAACAACACGAAACACCCCATGAAAGGAGCGAACAGCATGGAGGTCACTTACAGGATGCAGAACGGCTATCAGGTGCCGAACCTGCTGATGCCGCAGATGCCGGAGGTGCATCTGGGCAAGTACGCAGAACTGCGGAGAGCGTACCTGAAGAAGCGCCGCAGAGTGCTTTACACCAACCTCAAGACCAGCGGCGCTCTGACGGAGCATCTGGCGGAGATCGAGCAGACCGCGCGGAAGATGGTGGAGCAGACCGTGGCGCGGATGGCGCAGGCCGAGGGCGTGACGGAGGAGCTGAAAGCGACCGATCCCCTGCGCTGGACGGGCCTGATGAACAATCTCCGGCACAGCGCGGAGGAACTGGTGCTCAGCGACCTGATCTACGCCTGACAACCGAAGAACCCACAGAGGCAGGAAGTGATGAGCTTCCTGCCTTTGTCGATCACAGCGGAGATTATGTGCTGCTGGATCGCCTGCGCGCTGACTGTGACTACTTCCTCGGCGCTGGTGGCCGGAGTGAAAAGCACCTGTGGGCAGGCAATGTCCACGCACAGATCAAAAAAATGCGGGAACTGTATAACGCCCTCCCGGAAAAACCGGAATGGCTGACCGCAGAAGCCATTGACCGATATGCCGCGCAGATGGCCGCGCCCTATCAGGTTGCAGCCTATCACCATTTTGAAAACGGCTTTGACGATAAGCTGGACTATCAAACACTGGAAGAAGCGGAGGTTGCGGCACAGGGCTATGTTGCCGGTACGATGGAGGAAGACGGCTTTGCATACGACGGCGCTGCCGTCTATGACGCCGAAACACGCCAATGCCTCCGTGTCTACGGTGATTACCCGGACGAAAAGGCGCAGGAACAGGCCGCAGCCTTTGCACTGGAGCATGACACCGCACAGCAAAATACCGCAGAACTGCCCGCCTTTCTGGATATGCACCTTATTGAAGCGAACCTGCTGGACGACGGCGGGCGCAAGCACAAGCGGCAGGAGATCTTTGAATACTTTCAGGCACACAAGAGCCTTGCGGAGCGCACAGAGTTCTTAAAAAACAGCTACAACGATATATGGGTGGAAGTCCTGACCGACGGTGTTCGGACAGGCTACCACGCCGAGAAAGACGGACTTTTGATGTGGGAGGGCAGCTACCTCTCCCGCACCTCAGAGTCCGTTTTTTCATGGCCGGTCATCACCGAAATGACCGAGGGCCTGATCGAGCGCGGCGAGTACAAAATCAAGCTGGGGCTGCAAAATGCCCCAATCGTCGCAGAGCAGCTTGTCCTATTCGACATGGGCGGCGACGCCCCGGTGTACGAGGCTCCGGCAGACACAGCCACCGGCATTCTGACCCCGGCGCGCACGGTGCCGCAGGAGGTCATTGATCTGGCGCTCTGCACGGGTGGAAACGAACCCAACAGCGCGGAGCGCATCGCCGTATTTTATATGCGTGAGCGGCCTGAACCGGAAAATATATCATTTCTGCGCCGGGAGTTCGGTAGGGCGAACGGGCGCGGCATTGAATACGAAGGCCGCAAGTACGCCGTTTGGTTTCTGGAGGACGGCATCCACCTCGCCCAAGGGGACAGCGTCCACACCGGGTACAGTAAAACCGTGGTTACATGGGAACAGGCGTCGGCACGGATTTTGGAACTGCTGGAGGCGGGGACTTATCTCTCCGCGTCCGAGCTGGCGCAGGCCCCGGACAAGGTGCTGCACGAAGCGATGGACGCGCTTTTGATGACGGCCCGCGACCTAAACGAAGATGGCCGCGCGCAGGGTCTATTCCCACAGACTTTGGCCATCCATGACCAGCACAAGGGCTACCCGGAGCTGGACGAGGATATGGTTGCGTTCGCAAAGACAGAGGGCGGTCTGCAAATTCTGGCACAGGAATATCATGCGTTCCTCGACGCTTATGCCGTGGATCGGGACATCCTGCGTTTCCGCCTGTCTGACTATAACACCCATCGCATCGGCGTTGTGCTGGACGGTCTGCACCTGCCGGAGCGCCACTTCACCGCACAGCCGAATTTCCTGCGGCAATGCAAAATGTTCATCACGCAGGACGAGATTGACGGCTTTTTCCTCTGCGACCATCTGGATAGTCGACTGGCCGTATATTCTCACTTCTGCTATCCCCACACGCCGGAGGAGCATCAGAAATTCATCAAGGGCAGCTTTGGTGAGTACAGCGGCGGTGGCCGTGCCGGATACCAGCACACGAAAACATCAAAAGGGCTGGAGTATGAGCGCGACTATAATTTCAAGAAATATGATACCGTCCATCTGACCATCCCCAATGTGGTCAAGGAGTATGAGCGCCTGATCGCACAGAAACGATTCCCCGGCGAGGATGCTATCGCCAAAATCCCGGAATATGAGCGTGGGCAGTTGGCTCGAACCGTCTATAACGGTTTTTACAATGCGCCGGACGATGTCCCGCGTCCCTATCCAAAGGGTGCGGACTTTTATGATGCGGTCCCTACTATTGAAAAACAACTGGAAGATAAGGATAGAGCTGCGGAAATGCTGGCGGCGCTGACCTCCCGGCTGGACGGCTTGCCGGAGGATGATCGCTATTATGGCTCCGTTCGGCGCGCAAAGGAGCAGCTTTCCGAATATGTGGACGGCACTTTCAGCCTGTTCAACCACCGGCATGATGCTCCTCAGCAGGAACGCAGCTTTGTGGAGCAGGTCGCAGAGAATGCAGCACGGCTTGCCGCAGAGCAGCCGGTCGAGCCTGCCACGCAGCCAGCAATCACCGACGCAGAATTTGCGGCACAAAATCTTGTTCCCGGTGAAACACTTTTTGAAATCGACGGCAGATCCTTCCTCGTGGACCGCGTGGATACGGCGCACGGCGTTGTCAACTTTCAGGACATTACCTTTGTCCAAAAGGTCGGCTTTCCCATCTTCCGCACGGAACCGATCTCCTTTGTTCGGAAAATTGTGGAGCAGGCGGACCCCGCTGCGCTGGCCCCGCCGCAGCCGCAGACGGACGAGCCGCCTGCGGTGCTCACCCCGCCGAAAAAGAAAAAGCGGAACGCGCTTGCCTATCCGCTGGACGCGGATGGCCGGAACTACCGCATCACCGATGACCACATCGGAGAGGGCGCGCCGCTGGAGCGTTTTCAGCGCAATCTGGACGCGATCCGCACTCTGAAAACCGTGGAGGCGGAGAACCGCAGCGCCACCGCAGAAGAACAGGCGGTGCTGGCGCAGTATGTGGGCTGGGGCGGTTTGGCGGACTTCTTTGACGAGAAAAATCCTCGTTACGCTGAACTGAAAGAACTGCTGACGGATGCCGAATACGCCGCTGCCCGCGAATCCACGCTCACGGCGTTCTTTACGCCGCCTGTGGTCATCCGCGGCATCTATGCCGCCCTGGGGCAGATGGGCTTCACGCAGGGCAACATTCTGGAGCCTGCCTGCGGTATCGGCAATTTTCTCGGTATGCTGCCGGAAAGCATGAGCGGCAGCAAGCTCTACGGCGTGGAACTGGATGATCTCTCCGGGCGCATCGCCCGCCAGCTTTATCAGCGCAGCAGTATCGCAGTGCAGGGCTATGAGAAAACCGCTTTCCCGGATAACTTTTTTGATGTTGCCATTGGCAATGTCCCCTTCGGCCAGTTCCATGTGCCGGACAAACGCTATGACCTGCTGAATTTTCCTATCCATGAGTATTTCATCGCCAAGGCGCTGGACCAGGTCAGACCGGGCGGCGTTATCGCCGTTGTGACCTCCAGCTACACCATGGACAAGCGCACCGCCAGCGCGCGAAAATACATCGCGCAGCGCTCGGAGCTGCTGGGGGCCATCCGCCTGCCCAACAATGCATTCAAGGCCGCGGCGGGCACGGAGGTGGTTTCAGACATTCTGTTCCTCCAAAAGCGGGAGCGCATGGTAGATATTGAACCAGAGTGGGTGCACCTTGCCACCAACGAGGATGGCATTCAGATGAACAGCTACTTCATCGACCATCCGGATATGATCTTGGGCGAGATGAAGATGGTGTCCGGACCGTTCGGCCCCACGCCTACCTGTGAGCCGTACCTGGAGCAGCCGCTGGAAGCGCTGCTGGCGGAAGCTGTTCAAAATATCCACGGCGAGATCACCGCCTATGACCGGGAGGAGGAACTGGAGGGCGAGGATCATTCCATTGAGGCCGACCCCGCTGTCCGCAATTTTTCCTATACACTGGTGAACGGGCAAATCTACTACCGTGAAAACAGCCGCATGAACCCCGTGGAGGTATCCAAGACGGCAGAGAGCAGAATCCGCGGCATGATTGAGCTGCGGGACTGTGTGCGGACGCTGTTGGAATACCAGACCGAGGACTATCCCGATGAAGAAATCAAGGCGCAGCAAGCCAAGCTGAATACCCTCTACGATGCCTTCACCAGAAAATACGGACTCATCAATTCCCGCGGCAACGCCATCGCGTTTGACCAGGACAGCTCCTACTTCCTGCTGTGTTCACTGGAAATTCTGGACGAGGACCGGAACCTGAAAAGAAAGGCGGACCTGTTCACCAAGCGCACCATCCGCAGTCACAAACCCGCTGAAAAGGTAGACACAGCGGTGGAGGCGCTGGCGCTGTCCATTGGCGAAAAGGCCCATGTGGATATGGACTATATGGGCAAGCTCACCGGCAAGGACGAGGAGACGCTGTTTTCTGAGTTGACCGGCGTGGTGTTCCTGAACCCCGCTTACACCGGCGAGAACGATGGGCATGAGAAATACCTGCCCGCAGATGAATACCTCTCCGGCAATGTGCGTCAGAAATTGGCGGTTGCCCAAGGTAAGGCAGAACAGGACCCGCAGTATCAGATCAACGCCGAGGCATTGGCGCAGGTGCAGCCCACCGACCTCACTGCCAGCGAGATCTCCGTCCGGCTGGGCGCTACATGGCTGGACACCGACTATGTGCGCCGGTTTATCTTTGAAACGCTGGGCACACCCCGCAGCGCACAATGGAGCATAAAGGTCCACTATTCCGGTATCACCGGCGAGTGGCGCATTGAAGGTAAAAGCAAGGATCGCGGCAATGTGAAGGCCATCAGTACCTACGGCACCAAACGAATCAACGCTTATGAGATCATTGAGGACACCTTGAATCTGAAAGATGTTCGGATTTTTGACTATCAATATGATGAGGATGGTCGGAGAATCGCCGTTCTGAATAAGAAAGAGACAGCCATCGCGCAGAGCAAGCAGGAACTCATTAAAGACGCTTTTGCTGAGTGGATCTGGAAAGACCCTGACCGGCGCGAGGCTATCTGTAAGACCTATAATATTCTGTTCAACAGCAACCGTCCCCGTGAGTATGAGGGCAGTCACATCAGCTTTTCAGGCATGAACCCGGAGATCACGCTCCGCAAGCACCAAGTTAATGCCATAGCACATATTCTCTACGGCGGAAATACGCTGCTGGCGCATGTTGTCGGTGCGGGTAAGACGTTTGAGATGGTCGCGGCGGCGATGGAGTCAAAGCGGTTGGGCCTGTGTCAGAAATCTCTTTTTGTGGTGCCCAACCACCTGACAGAGCAGTGGGCCACTGAGTTTTTGCAGCTCTATCCGGCGGCAAATATCCTCGTTGCCACCCGCAAGGATTTTGAAACCAAGAACCGCAAGAAATTCTGTGGACGGATCGCCACCGGCGACTACGATGCCGTCATCATCGGGCATTCGCAGTTCGAGAAGATCCCTATGAGCGTAGACCGCCAGCGGGCCATTCTGGAACAGCAGATCGACGAAATCATGATGGGCATTTCCGAAGCCAAGCGAGAAAAAGCGGAGAATTTCACCATCAAACAGATGGAGAAAACCAAGAAGGGCCTGCAAGCCAAGATCGACAAGTTGAACGACCAGAGCCGCAAGGACGATGTGGTCACATTTGAGGAATTGGGCGTTGACCGCATCTTCATTGACGAGTCACACTATTTTAAGAACCTCTTTTTATACACGAAAATGCGGAATGTGGGCGGTATTGCCCAGACCGAGGCGCAGAAAAGCTCAGATCTCTTTATGAAGTGCCGCTACCTCGATGAGATCACCGGAGGGCGCGGCATTGTCTTTGCCACCGGCACCCCCATTTCCAACAGCATGGTGGAGCTTTACACCATCCAGCGTTACTTGCAGATGTCGGCGCTGGAGGAACAGGGCTTACAGCACTTCGATAGCTGGGCGGCGAACTACGGCGAGACTGTCACCGCCATCGAGCTGTCTCCCGAGGGCACCGGTTACCGGGCCAAGACGCGGTTTGCCAAGTTTTATAACCTGCCTGAGTTGATGTCCGTTTTCAAAAATGTGGCGGACATTCAGACGGCGGATATGCTCAAGCTCCCCGTGCCGGAGGCGCATTACCACAATATCGCCTTGAAGCCATCGGAGTATCAGAAAGAGATCGTGGCGTCGCTGGCGGAGCGCGCTGAGAAAGTCCGCAACCGCGAGGTGGACAGCAGCGTGGACAATATGCTGATGATAACCAACGATGGCCGCAAGCTGGCGCTGGATCAGCGGCTGGTCAACCCCATGCTTCCCAGCGATCCCAACAGCAAAGCCGCCAAGTGCGCGGAAAATGTGTTTGAGATCTGGCAGCGCACCGCTGGCCAACGCTCCACGCAGATGATCTTCTGCGACCTGTCCACCCCAAAGGATGACGGCACTTTCAGCGTTTATGATGATATTCGCGCGAAGCTGCTGGAATTGGGCGTCCCCGAAAACGAGATTGCCTTCATCCACAACGCCAAGAGCGAGGTACAGAAGAAAGACCTGTTCGGCAAGGTGCGGAGCGGTCAGGTGCGTATCCTGCTGGGCAGCACCCAGCGCATGGGTGCTGGCACCAACTGTCAGCAAAAGCTCATCGCTTTGCACCATCTGGATTGTCCGTGGCGTCCGTCCGACCTTCAGCAGCGGGAGGGGCGCATTATCCGGCAGGGCAACGAAAATCCGGAGGTGGACATTTACAGCTATGTCACCGAGGGCACCTTCGATGCCTACCTTTACCAGCTTGTGGAGAGCAAGCAGAAATTTATCAGCCAAATCATGACCAGCAAATCGCCTGTCCGCTCCGCCGAAGATGTAGACGAACAGGCGCTTTCTTATGCCGAGATCAAGGCGCTGGCCAGCGGCAACCCCATGATCAAGGAAAAGATGGATCTCGACATTGAGGTGTCCAAGCTGAAGCTGCTGAAAGCCAACCATCTTTCTCAGAAATACGCGCTGGAGGACGCCATCAGCAAGGGCTTTCCGAAGCAAATCGCGGAAACGCAGGCACGGATCGCCGGGTATGGCGCGGATATTGCCACGGTCAAGGAGAATACCCATCCCAATGGGGACGGCTTCTCTCCGCTTACGCTGGCGGGAGTCACCCATGCCGACAAGAAGGAGGCGGGCGCGGCGCTGCTGACCATGTGCCAGACGATGCTCTCCCCGGAGGCGACACAGATCGGCAGCTATCGCGGCCTGACGCTGGAGCTGGCCTTTGATACCTTTGCGCGGGAATACCGCCTGACCATGATCGGGCAGCTCCGCCACACGGTCACGCTGGGAACCGATGTGTTCGGCAATTTGCAGCGCATGGACAATGCGCTGGAGGGACTGCCTATTAAGGAGCAAACCTGTCGGGAGCAGCTTTCCAATCTGCAAACGCAGTTGGAAACCGCAAAGGCAGAGGTACAAAAGCCGTTTCCCCGCGAGGAGGAACTTACGACCAAAACGGCACGGCTGGAGGAATTGAACACGCTGCTGAATTTAGACCACAAGGAGCCTGAGATCGTAGACGCCGAGCCGGACGAGGATCAAAGGCCACCGGAGCGCCGCAGACCGCAGATGGAGCGGTAAAACCAATAGAAAACGGAGGAAATTATGGGCTATCAGGAAAGCTGGCTCTACATCGAGCCGCAGCACAAATTCAAGAAATTGATCCAGGCATACGAAAAGGCGGAGCAGTCCGGCTACTATGAGGTGGCCGGTGCGGAACCACATTCCGTTATTGTTTTGAAGCAGCCCTTTGGCGATATTCCCGCAGGAAAGAAGCTGCTTTGGGTGTGCGGTGACCGTGGCTTTCACTGTGCCGCTGGCGTATTTGGCGGCGAGCTGAAGTGCTCCGGCAGGCTTCGCGTGATCCCGGTGGAGGCGGTGCTGAACGGCACCGACGATCCCCGTATGGAGGGGCTGGACTTTGACAGTCCGGCCCCAAGCGAAAATGCCTATATGAAACGATACAGCGTTGCCAATTACGCCCACCGGATGCGGGCGGGATTGGCGAGATAATTTTTGAAATGGAGGATCATTTACAATGAAACAGTTGGAAAGAAAGCAGGAAAAAGAACGGTTAGAACGCCAGATACATCAGCAGATGCTAAAAGAGCAGGAAAGCCTCATGAAAGAATTACGCACGATGCTGCCCGAAGTAGCAGCTTCCTTTTCTTCGGAGCGTATCGTTTGCCTTTGTCATGTTGTTGACCTGTGGGCCTGCATTGTGGCCCTGTTTGAAGCACCAACTCCGCTTTCCATTAGCAAGCTGAGACGGCTGGCAGACTCGGATATGCCATTGATATTATTGAGCAGCGAGATCATGGAAAAAGAGAGCGATTTCCGTGTTATTGAGCTATAAGGAGAACATCATGCCTACAAAAGACGAATTGGAAACCAGATTATACGAAAGAATGTCACAGGAAAACAAGGCGTTTCTTACGGAGATGAAAGCAAAATCGCCTGATGAAATTATTTCTCACGCCTACGAGATCGCTTGCCGTGACAACCTGCTGATGCTCTTTGAGGATGAGACCGGCCTGTCCGAACGGCAGCTTGCGGTGCTGACTGAGTTTGAGCATCCCCTGTCGCAGCTTTATACGGACTGGCTCTCCCGCGATACGGATGAGATGGACGCCTTTCGAGACAGCATTGCGAGCTGTGCGAATGATATTCTGCGGAAAAGAGTCGAAGAAAAATATCGAGATCCCGCGCAGCCCATATACCCTAACACCCGTTCGGAAGCCATGGCTCGCGGAGAGGTCTTTGAGTGGATGGCCAGCCGGGATCGGACGCTGACCTGTGCGGGAACCTTTGAGAAGGGCGCAACCAACGCCTACAACGATGGAAAGCTGCCTGCTTTTTTGAAGGAGTGGACAAACACCTACGGCAAGGATCGCTGTATGTTCGTGCTGGCCTGCACCATGCGGCAGCGCACGGGAGATGAGCGATTCTACCCACCGGCGCGTCAGGCCGCAGGCCGCTTTGCGGCGCTCCAAAAGCAGATGGGCGGGCACACAGACATTTATGCTGTGGACAATCACTCGTGCGTGATCAATGCGGCAATGGAAGAACTGGCTAAGCCGGAGCGCAGCGTGGAGCAAAAGACAGTGAAAAAGAACACGCCGGAGCGGTAATCGCGCTTATGAATATTCCGTAGGACATATGGGAATGCTGTTGACTGGTACACTCAATGGGTGTATAATGTGGGTGGAAGGAGGATGAACATGAACATTCGTGAAATGAGAGCACAGCTTGGAGATACCCAAAGCGAATTTTCCGCGAGGTATCATATCCCCTTTCGCACTGTGCAAAATTGGGAGACAGGGATGCGTAAGCCGCCAGAATATGTCGCTGATCTGTTGGAGCAGCGTATCAAGGAGGACCTGACCAACCGTAAGACCTTGTCCCTGCCGAAGTATGACCCTCAAAAGAAGGATCTTCCGTCTCGGAGCAGCTATGTGGGCGCGCTCTCCTGGCTGCAAGCTGTCCGTGACTGCATTGGGGAACCCATTGTCTTTGCGTTAGACAATGCGCTTATGTGTCAAGGAAGCTTCGGAGGCCGCAGCGATGAATATATCGTGTGGGTCTATGGGGATGACTCCGTTATGAAGTTTAACGGCGTGGTCGTGCTTGGAAACCGTATCGGCGCACAAAATATCAAGAATCGGAACGGCTTGTTATATACGGATTTTAACAGAACGGTATATGATGCCCTTGCAAATGAAAATATTTTAGATATGCAGGGCATTACAGAAGCAGTCAGCAAATACTTCTATTCCAACGGAGACAGCTTTGACGGGCTCTTTGTCGCGCCGGAACATCAGGATCGGTTTGAGCGTTTGGCCAGCGATGCAATCGAATATTACGAAAACTGAGGTGCTTGCTTTGAATGTAACAGCGGAAGAAAGAATTATGTACTCAGTCATGAAAGCTGTGTACGATAGCGGCATTCCTATCAGCTTTAAGGGCTCCATGGTGTTGAAAGCCTGTTTGTTTGAGGCCGGGTTTTTAGATGAGACCCGTCATACAGTAGATATTGATGCAAATTGGAACACAGACACACCTCCCACCGCAGAGCAAATGGTGGAATCCTTACAGCGAGCAATCAATAGAGACGGCATGGACTATGAAGTTCGCCTTTATCGAATGTATGGCGAAAAGCGATCCGCTGGCTTTGAATTAGTAGACCGCAACACCGATGAAATCCTGTTCACAATGGATGTGGATGTAAACAGACCGATTACACCGACGCAAATCTATGAGGTTGACGGGATCTGTTTTCGCGGCGTTTCACCGTTGCAGATGATAGCCGATAAGGTCGCGGTTGTATCAACAGATAAGGTGTTCCGAAGAATCAAGGATGTGGTGGATCTCTATTATATTTCAAAAGTATTTGAATTTGATGTTCAGAAGATATACAGCACCTTAAAATGTAGCGAAAGGATCATGGGAGATTTTCAAGGATTCCTGCAAAGGAAAGAAGATTTGCGGCATTCTTACGATAAGTTTCGTTTTGCAGGCGGCGTCAACAAGCCGCCATTCGATGCAGTCTATCGTGAGGTAAAGATCTACCTTAAGGATGTCCTTCCTAAAGAGGCGTCTAAGGAGGATGCGGATGGGAGCCAGCAATAAAGCCTGCCCAAACTGCGGCAGGAAAATGAAGCAGCAGTTTCCGGGCCTGCAACATTGCAGATGTGGGATGAGCTGGAAAAAGGACATCGGCTATTTTGAACGAACGCCTGATATGGTTTTCGCGCTGGAACGCCGAACCGTCGGCAAAAAAGTCAAGCAGTTTCCCGTCATTCGCACCGGCTCTGCTCCGAAGTAACTGAATAATTTTATGGAAAGCGCAAGCAAAATGCTTGCGCTTTTCTCATGCCCCAAGGAGGTGAGCATCACGCCCTACCTATCTAAGGAACAGATCGCTGCCGCCCGCGAGATGGACCTATTGACCTACCTGCGGCGGTTTGAGCCGGAGGAACTGGTACATATCGGCGGAGATACCTATGCCACCCGCACCCACGACAGCCTAAAAATCTCCAATGGAAAATGGTGCTGGTGGTCGCGTGGTATCGGCGGCACAACTGCGCTGGACTATCTGACAATGGTGGAGGGGGGTTCCTTTTTGGACGCCGTGCAGCGTATTCTCGGAGAACCGCTCCATGTGCCGCCCAAATCAGAGCCAATCGCACCGCTCCCGAAAACTGAATTTACCCTCCCACCCAAACACGCCGACACCCGGCGTGTTTTTGCATATCTGCGGAGCCGCGGCATTGATGCAGAGATCATCAACCACTGCATCAAGCACGGGCAGCTTTACGAGGACGCCGCACATCATAACTGCGTATTTGTGGGCTACAAACATGACAAGCCCACCTACGGCGCACTGCGAGGGACCCTTTCGGACACCACCTTCGCCGGTGAAGTCCCCGGCAGCGATAAGCGGTTTTCCTTTGCCGTTCCCCTTTGCGCCGGTGGCAAAACCCTCTGCGTGTTTGAATCCGCCATAGACGCCCTTTCTTACCTGACGCTGCTGAAGCTACGCGGGCAGGATTGGCGCGCCGCCAATACGCTGTCCCTTTCCGGCGTCTATCAGCCGCGGAAGGATGGCTCGATCCGATTCCCCGCGGCGGTGGAGCAATACCTGAAGGACAACCCTGGCGTGGCGCGGATCGTGCTGTGCCTGGATAACGACGGGCCGGGACGGGCGGCGTCTGCGGCCATTCAAAAGAGACTTTCCGAGTATGAGGTCATCGACAACCCGCCCCGCCGCGGAAAGGACTACAACGACCAGCTCCAGATGGTGAAAGGGATCAGTGGCAGGGTAAGAACCCGTGGCGGCGAGGCGCGCTGATTTCCTTTTTCGGCTGGGTCAGGGCTGCACGCAGCCTGCGGCTGCGTTGCAGTCGCAAGCATAGCATTTGACCGGTCAAATGCGCTTGTTAAGGGGCGCAGCCCCTTAATATCCCCACAACAAAAGAAGGTGAACTGTTGCGAAAACGATATAAACGAGTGGAAATCCACTTAACCGAAGAAGAACACCGCCATTTGAAAAAGCAGGTGTCTTATACAGGCTTGAGTACAGAATCATTTATCCGTAGCCTCATCATGGGCCTTACCCTGTATCCACGTCCGCCTGATGAGTATGCCGAGATACGACGCCAGCTCGCCGCCATCGGCAATAACATCAATCAGATCGCCCGCACAGTCAACGCCCGCGGCTTTGCCAGCGGTGAGGACATCGCCGCAATCACGGAGGCGCAGGAAACGATCTGGAACATCGCGGAGCGGCTCTGATATGGCCTACACGAAAGTATTTGCCATCCGCGCAAGGCTGGATGACCGCGTGAAGTATGCCATCAATGGAGACAAGACGGAGCTGGATGAGAAAATCAATTACGCAGCCGATTTACAAAAAACAAATTCCGTCCGCTTCGTAAGTGCTTTGAACTGTAAATCAGCGGAAACCGCGTTTGCCGCCATGCGCAGGACCAAGGAGAAGTTTTGCAAGACGGACGGCGTCCTCGGCTATCACTTTATTCAGTCCTTTGCGCCCGGAGAGGTCACGCCGGAGCAGGCCCATGAGATCGGATGTGAGTTTGCGCGGCGGCTGTTCGGCGAGGATTTTGAGGTCGTTGTTGGGACGCATCTGGACAAAGCCCATCCGCATAATCACATTATCGTTAATTCTGTGTCCCGCATAGACGGCCACAAGTACCATTCCAGCCCAGAAAGCTATTACAACGATGTGCGCGGTACCTCAGACGCACTGTGCCGGGAGAACGACCTATCCGTCATTGCCCCGCAGGGCAAGGGCAAGCATTACGCTGAGTGGAAGGCGGAGCAGGGCGGCAAGCCCACCGTGCGCGGCATCATCCGCGCCGACATTGACACGATCATTGGGCAAGCCTACACCTACGATTCCTTTCTCATGCTCCTGCGACGAAACGGCTATGAGGTGCGGCGCAGCCCCAACCGGAAATACACCACGGTCAAGCCCCCCGGCGCAAAGCGGGCTATTCGGTTGGACAGCTTGGGCGAGGGCTACACCGAAGCGGATATTATGGCGCGACTTTCCAAGCAACGGCACGGCGGCATAGCCCCGCCAATCATCGCCCATACCGTCAAGCGTTACCGCATGAAGGGTAAGCTGTCCACCGTCCGAAAAAAGAAGATCACCGGCTTTCACGCCCTATATCTCCGCTACCTCTACCTGCTGCGTGGAAACAGGCGGAAAAAACTGCCGCCCAAGCTGCCCTTTTCCGTCAAGCGGGAGGTCATTCATTTGGAGCGGTATGAGCAGCAATTCAAATATCTTTTATCAAGCGAAATCACTACCGAAACGGAGCTGGAGCAGCGCATCCGTTTGCTGGAGTGGGACATTCGCTTGTTAGAGGAGCAGAGGAAAACACTTTATCAGGAAAGGAGGAACACCAGCGGTGAAGAAGCACAAGCCAAGTACAGCACGGAGATCCAACAGCAGACTGCCGCCTTGCGGGAGAAACGCCGGGAAGTGCGGCTGTGCCGCAGGATACAATCGGACATTCCGAGGGTATCCCAGCAGTGCCAGCAGGCGCAGGCTGAACGGCAGGAAAATCTAAAGAACAAGGAGGAACACGAGCATGAGTACCAACGGTGAAACCGCTGACCTGATGGTGCGTGAGGGCATCCAGATCACCGAGAGCGCCCTCAAGCTGGCAGGGCTGGGGGCGAAAAATCTTGCCGCCCTTCTGATTGCCCTTGCCAACGACAATCAGAAGCTCGCCGGTAAAACCAACCTCAAGCGCCTGATCCATGACGGCGAGGAGTTGACGATCTTTTCCGTCAAGCAGGAGGACTTGAAGGGCTTTCAGATGGAGGCCAAACGCTACGGCGTCCTGTTTTATCCCATCATCAATAAGGTAGAAAAGACCGGCACGGTGGAGATCATGGCAAAGGCAAGGGATGCCAAGCAGATCAACCGCATTTTTGAACGCATGGGCTATCCCGCCCCGGTGAAGGAGGACGCTGCCACAAAAAAAGAGAACGCCCGCGCTCCGTCCGGGAACAGCTCCAAGGAGCGCGGGACTGGTGCGAGAGTGTCTACGGAACCGGCTGCGGAGAAGGCTGACGCCCGCCCTTCCGTCCGCAGCCGTCTGATGGCGCTGCAAGCCGCGGCAGAACGGGATGGCACAGCTCCCACCAAGGACACCGTGCGGGAAGCCATTCAAAAGGCTATGCCTACGCGGGAATAAATTGATTTTGAGAAGGAGAAACGAACATGGCAAAGTTAGACGATTTGATCCAGCAGAAGCAGCAGAGGGACGAGGACTGGAAGGCAAAGAAAACAGCGGAGCGCGAGGAATTGGGGCAGCTTTCCGACGATGCGGTCATGCACGTCACCAGCGAACCCGGTGCGTATCTGCACTATCTGGACACGCAGGCCATCAACCCGCGATACAGCGCATCCAATGTGATGCTGGCGATGGCGCAGAACCCGGAGATCACCTACATCAACAGTCTGGAGGTGTGGAACCGGCTGGGGCGCAGCGTCAATCGTGATGAGAACGGCATGAAGATCCGCGTGTCAGACACCTATGTGAAGGACGGAAGGGAGTATCACGGCTATAAGATCGGGCGTGTTTTTGATGTGACGCAGACCCACGGCAAGGCCGGTGTTCCGGCGCTGAGCCTGAAAGACAATACACCGGAAATGGACGCCGCCCTGCGCCGATTGCTGGACAGCTCCCCCGTTCCCGTGGTCACCAGCAGCACTATGTACCAGGACGCCGTTTATGATCCTAAGACGCAGAGCATTACGGTATCCAGCCGCCTGATCGACAGCAAGATCTTTGCGGCGCTCTCCCGCGAGATCGTCCACGCCGGTATCCATGACCACGGGCGCTATCCCTACTATACCCGTGAGGACTGCGCCATGGACGCCGAGAGCGTCAGCTATATGCTCTGCCGCAATTTCGGCGTGGAGACCCCGCAGCCCGATGTGAGCCGCGTGGGGCAGGTATTCGACGGCATGGAGGTGCAGGATCGCCGCGGCGTGGTGGACAGCCTGCAAAAGTATTTCCGCAAGCTGCAAAATGATATTCAGCGCGAGATCTCGCCGCAGGAGCGCAAGCAGCCGGAACAGAACCGGCCCGTTCGCTGAGGAAGGAGGACGAAGCGTGAAAAAGAAAGTTGCGTTTGCACTCTGCACGGCGCTGATGCTGTGCAGCATGAGCGTTGTGGCGCTGGCCGCAGAGCCCATGACAGAAGCCGATACGGTATCCACAATGATCTCTGCCGCAGATACGCTCCCCGGCATTTCCACCTATCCCGCCGAGGTCAGAGCCAGCGAGGAAAACGGTGTGTACCGATTAGAAAAGGTCTACTACCTGACCGCAAAGGACGATCCCGCCACGATCCCCACCGCTGACTTTGAGCGCGAGGGCCGCACCTATACGCTCCTTGATTTGCTGAAAAACGACCAGACAGAAACGGACACGCGGGAGCATATCGAGGTGGTCACGCTGGAGAGCAAGACCAAGGACATGGCGGAAATTCTGAAAATGCTGGAGCCGAAGCTGGAGGTCAAGACCGAGGACGGCTATGAGGGTGTCCTGTCCCTTGACCACACTACCATTCAGGTGGAGGCTGCGGGCTACGGGACCAGCAGCCGCACGGTGACGGCGGAGCGCACCTATCCCAACCTCTCAGACGCGGATGTGTCCCTTGTTCCCAAGTCCGTGAATGAAAATGGCCGCACCCTGACCCTTGCCGATGTAAGCTGGCAGGAGGCGGCGGTCGATCCCACGGACGGCTATGACATTCCCATTCGCTATACCGCTGTGGCAAGCTATACCGGAACTGCCATCAGCAAATACGCCACCGGCTACACCGTCACGGCGGACTATAAGGGTGACGTTACCCGCACAAGCTGTGATACAGTGGTCTATACCGCCGTTTTTTCCAGCGTTGGGAATGCAGCGGCGAAAACCGGACGCAGTAGTTTTAACTGGCTGTGGCTGCTGATCCCCGTGGGAGCGGCGGCGCTGGGCGGCTGCGGTTACGCTGGTTATAAGGGCTATCGCCACTACATCAATAAGAAAAGAGGGTACGCCGCATGAAAAAATATCTGACCACGCTGCTGGCCGCCTGCTGTATGCTGGCGGCTTTTTCCATGCCTGCATCGGCATTGGAGTACCACTTTGACGGCCCGGACGCAGGACTGTTCGGACGCCCCACCTCGGACGATACCATTTATGTCACGATGGATAAGCCTGCAAACACCGACCGCAGCAAAAACGCCGCCTACATCCCGCCTGCTTTTGGCTCGCCTACCTCTTATACGCTGAATGCCGGGGAACTGCTGACACCAAACCTTGTGAGCGGTTCAGTCGCGGGAACAATCAGCGGCACAGGCGGTGTGACCGTCCTGCCGCCCTCTACTTCCGGCAGCACCGACGGAAACACCGGCTCCTACACGCCAGTGAAGTACACCGCGGTCACGAAAGACCTCTATTACAGCGGCGGCTACCTTGGTACGCTGAAAATCCCCACCCTCGGCCTGTCTGTCAAGGTGTATCAGGGGACGGACTCGGACGCGCTCCGCAAGGGCGCGGGCCATTTTGCCAGCACCTCCATTTGGGAAGGCAATGTGGCGATTGCGGGCCATAATCGGGGCGTGAACAACCACTTTGGAAAGATTCACACCCTTGATACTGGGGACGCCATCAAGCTGACCACCCAGCTCGGCACCCGCAACTATGAAGTGTACTCTGTCAGTAAGATCGGCGTGGACGATACCAGCGTCCTAAACGACAGCACGGAGAACATCATCACCCTTGTCACCTGCGTGATGAATCAGCCAGATTACCGCTGGTGCGTGCAGGCTCGACAGAAGTAGTATTGATGTGAATAATTTCGACAAGAAAAAAGTTATTCACATTGATGTTAAAAACTTTACTTGACGCAAAGGGGGTGATATAATGGCTGACAAAGGTGGTGACAGGATCATGGAGTTAAAAAACAGATCGCAGTACCTTGATAAGCTCATTTCCGTTCAGGATATGGAGGTCATCAAGGTCGTGACCGGAATCCGGCGCTGCGGCAAATCCAGCCTGCTGAAATTGATGATGGCACATCTGCGGGAACAAGGCGTCATGGAGGAACAGATCCTCTCGATGAACTTTGAGTCCATGCAGTTTGCCGATATGGACAGCAAAAGCCTTTATCAGTATGTGATGGAACGCGCACCCAAGGGCAAGCGGCTCTACCTCTTTTTAGACGAGGTGCAGAAGGTTCGGGACTGGCAGGATGCCGTGAATTCCTTCCGCGTGGATCTGGATTGCGACATTTATGTGACCGGCTCCAACGCCTACCTGCTTTCCTCCGAACTGTCCACGTATCTGTCCGGGCGCTATGTGGAGATCAAGATGCTGCCGCTGTCCTTCCGTGAGTTTTTGGACTTCCACGGCTATTTGCTGGAGGAGTACAAAGCCCCCAACGGCACGATAAAACAGCGCGCCAAGGGAAAAGACGGCGAAGCGTATGAGCTGCGCGACCTGTTTGAAGCCTACGCACAGTTTGGCGGTATGCCCGCACTGGCCGAGGCGGAGCTGGATCAGGAGCGCGCCAATATGCTGCTGGATGGTATTTATTCTGCTGTTGTTGTGCGGGACATTCTGGAGCGCGGCAAACGGAAAGAACAGCGGGCCGTTACCGACGCGCTGCTGCTTCGCAAGATCATTCTGTTTCTGGCTGACAACATCGGCAACAACACCTCGGCTGCGTCCATCGGGCGCACCCTTGTCAGCGAGGGCCTGTTGGACGATGGCAGAAAGACCAAGCCTGCGGTGCAGACCATCTCTGCCTACATTGATGCACTGTTGGAGTCCTATATCTTTTATGAGGTCAAGCGGTTTGACATCAAGGGAAAGGACTACTTGCGGACGTTGGGCAAATACTATATCGTCGATCCCGGCCTCCGCACCTATCTGTTAGGCAATCGCGGCGGCGATGTGGGACACATTCTGGAAAACATCGTTTATTTTGAACTGCTGCGGCGTGGCTATGAGGTGGCCATCGGCAAGGTCGGTGAAAAGGAGATTGACTTCATCGCAACGAAGATGAACGAGAAAAAGTATATCCAAGTCACCGACAACATGAACGCCCCCGAAACCCGCGCACGGGAGCTTGCGCCGCTGCAAGCTGTGCAGGACAATTACGAAAAGATCGTGATTGCCATGGACTGCGACCTTATTAGCGACGTGGACGGTATCAAAATCGTAAAGGCGCTGGACTTCCTGCTCAGCGAAGTGTAACTAAAAATCCGCTCTGAAAAATCAGGGCGGATTTTTTGACACACGGCGGTATCCGCGATACCATAAACCCATCAAAGAATTTGGAGGTACACACCATGAAGCGAGGAAGTTTTGCAGCCGGTTTTCTTACCTGCCTGCTGTTGGCTGGCGTCACCACCACGGCCTATGCTGCCGGGATCATGGCAGAGCGCAGTCACCATCGCATTGTCGTAGATGGAAAAGAAGCGCAGATGGAAGCCTATGTCATCAACGGCAGCAACTATGTGCGGCTTCGGGACATCGGCAAGGCTGTTGGTTTCGAGGTTTATTGGGACGGCGATGCCAAATGTGTGCAGGTAGAGAGCGGCAAGCCCTACACCGGCATCGCGCCGGTGAAAGCGGAGACCAGCGGACCTGCTTCACAGCCGGAGGCTACGACGCCTGCCGATGATGTGGATGCCATGAAGCAGGATATCGTGGACCGCACCAATGCGCTGCGGCGTGAAAAAGGCGTTGCCGCGCTGTGCGTCAACGACAGGCTCATGCAGGCGGCGCAGGTCCGCGCCGATGAGATGGCTACGCATACCGTCTATTCTCACACAAGGCCGGATGGCAGAAAATTCAATACCGCCACGGATTGTCCTTACATGGCCGAAAATATCCATCGCATCGCAGATTGGGTGCTGTCTGACCAGACACTTGCCGAACGAGCAGTTGCGGATTGGTATGCCTCAACGGTTCATCATAAGAACATGGTCAATCCAAAGCTGTCAGAGATCGGTGTCGGGCTGGCAAGAGGTGTCAATGATACTGGTGACCCGTGCTGGTACTGTGTCCAGCTTTTCCTCTACGATGGCTATTCCGTCACTCGGGTGGATACCCCCACAAACAAATAAATCATCAACTCTCACGCAAGAGCAGGTCGTCAAGATCTGCTCTTTTTATTGCGCTTTTTGGAAAGGAGAAAGACATGAAGTCAATTAAACATCGCTTGTTGTCACTGCTTTTGACGCTGGTGACAGTCTTGAGCCTGCTGCCGACTGCGGCTTTTGCCGCGTCGAACACGGGTTCCGGCCTCAAAATTACCACCAACCAGGCATATTGGAGCACGCGCCTGCTCGCCAACGGTACCCCATACAGCTACCGCCCGCCGCTTGTGGACGGTAAGCTCGTGTACTGCATGGATAGCGGCCTCGGCTATCATTACGCAACGCCTTCGTACCTGAATTCCTTTACATGGACGTCCGGCACCGGTGCAGACGCAGATGCCGTATTGCAGTCGGCTGTCACGAACAGCGGCCTCAGTGAAATGGACGCCGCGACCGTTGAGAATGTCAAGTGGATGATGACCTATCTCAACGACTGCAAGGAATCCAACGTCGGCCAGCTTTTTATGGCCGTACAGACCTACGTTTGGGAGAATCAAAGCTATAAAGGCGAGCCCGGTGGAGACGGCGACGCGGGCGGCTACGCCAACGCCGACACCTACGAGCTGTATCTGAGCCTTATCGACTCCCTCCTTGCAAAGAAAGCAGCTGAGGATGCCGAGTTCCAGCGTCAGATCGAGGAGTACGCTGCGCAGGGCATTGCCGCAACCATCGTGGAGGATGAGAGTGCAAGATGGGCGGTGTATGCGATCTCCAGCAACCGCAAAAATCAGTCATTCTTTAACTACTATGGACCGCGCAAGCTCGTAACGAGCGAGCCTGCGCCCGACCAGCCCGAGCAGCCTGCGGGCGGCACGGGCAAGATCGTGCTGAAAAAAACCGCCGGTGGGACCACAACCGGTCTCGCCGGTGCCCGTTTCAGCATCTACTTTAACGGTCAGATCGTCGGCAGCGACATCACCAATGCGCAGGGCGAAATCTATGTTGAGAACGCCGCCACCGGCCTTTGGAGCTTCGTGGAAACCTCTGCACCGGACGGCTTCTGTGTTGATCCCACGCCCAAAAGCGTTTATGTAGATGTGTCCGAGGGCGACCGCGAATACAGCGTTGCGGCGACTAATTATGAGCTGCCCGATATGAAGATCATCAAGCGCGACGCCATGAGCGGCAAGCCCATCGCTGGC
>OGMO01000438.1_pt1 | contig 39530 bp, 34 predicted proteins | sample 1573241 | NCBI WGS metagenome assembly OGMO01 (sample SAMEA2581896, study PRJEB24529) | metagenome | biome: Human gut stool | place: China | collected 2011 | reverse complement strand
TGCGCCGCCGGGTGGGCATGGTGTTCCAGAAGGCCAATCCCTTCCCCATGAGCATCTACGATAACATCACCTACGGCCCCAAGCTCCACGGGGTGCACAACAAAGCGGAGCTTGACGAGCTGGTGGAAAGCTCCCTGAAGGGCGCTGCCCTCTGGAACGAGGTCAAGGATCGCCTGAAGAAGAGCGCTTTGGGCCTTTCCGGCGGCCAGCAGCAGCGCCTGTGCATCGCACGCGCTCTGGCCGTCAAGCCCGAAGTGCTGCTGATGGATGAGCCCACCAGCGCCCTCGATCCCGGCTCCACGATGAAGGTCGAAGAGCTGATGAGCGAGCTGAAAAAGGACTACACCGTGGTCATCGTCACCCACAACATGCAGCAGGCGGCCCGCATCAGCGACCGCACCGCGTTCTTCCTGCTGGGCGAACTGGTGGAGGCCGGCCCCACGGCGCAGATCTTCAGCACCCCGCAGGACAAGCGCACCGAAGATTACATTTCCGGCCGGTTCGGCTGATGAGGGAGGTCACAGTATGACAGTTCGCACACAATACGAGGCCGACCTTACCGCCCTGAAGGCGGCGCTGGTCGAGATGGGCCAGAACTCCGCCAACGCGGTGGAGGCCGCGCTGGAGGCCCTCTGCACCGCTGACGCCGAGGCCGCTGCCGCCATCGTCAAGGGCGATGGCCGGATCAACAACATGGAGCGGGACATCGAGCATCGCTGCATGACCCTGCTGCTCCGCCAGCAGCCGGTGGCGGGCGACCTGCGCCGCATCTCCACGGCCATAAAGGTCGTTACCGACATCGAGCGCATGGGCGACCATGCCGCCGACATTGCGGAGATCATCCCCCACCTCGTCACCGTCCGCAGGGACGGCGACCCGGCGGTCAGCCAGGCCATCCGGATGGGCCAGAAAGCCCACAAGATGATCCTGGACGCCCTCGCCGCCCTGGCCGGGGAGGATGAGCCTGCCGCCCAGAAGGTCATTGCCGCCGACGACGAGGTGGACTATGACTTCAACGCCATCAAGCACACCCTCGCTGAGGAGATCGCCGCCGACCCCGCCAAGGTGGACGCCGCGCTCGACCTGCTGATGGTCATCAAGTATCTGGAGCGCATCGGCGACCACGCCGTCAACGTGGCTGAGTGGGTGGAGTTCGTCCGCACCGGACGCTACCACAACGAGAATATGTTCTGAGTTTCTCCCGGAAGATCTCGTGTTTTCCTCACGTTTCCGGAAAAGCTGCCGCCTGTGCCGGGCGGCGGCTTTTTTGGTGTGAAATTGTGAAAGTTTTGGTCTGCTCAAAATTTTAGGGAACTGCTGCAATCTTTTGCCAGGTACGACCGTATTATGGTCAGAAGGGCTTCCCGGAAAGCCCATGGAACTGGCAGCGGCGGGCGTCCGGCATTCCCCTTTTGTCCCATCGCCCGCCGCGCCGCAACGGAGGACCAGATTCTTATGAAACAGATGCAGAAATTTCCGCTGGAAGCGCGCGGCGAGACTGTCAGCCGGGAAGCGCTGGTCCAGGCGGCCTTACAGGAGATCACCCAGAACTACCGTGAAGCAAGCCTTTCCAACGTAGCGCGCACCTATGGCGTTTCGCTGGCCTATGTCAGCGAGTGCGTCCGCACACAGACCGGCAAGACCTACAAGGAGCTGCTTCAGAAGCACCGGATGGAGACGGCGGCCCGCCTGCTGCGCCGCAGCGACCTGAACATCCAGCAGATCATCACCCAGGTGGGCTACGAGAACACGAGCTACTTCTACCGCCTGTTCCACGAGCGCTACGGCCAGAGCCCCCGCGAGTACCGCAATGCCCGCCAGCGCCGCACCCATGCGTGATGTGCGGGCTCCTTTCCGGCGGCCCTCTCCGCTTTTTGGCGGAGGGGGCCGTTTTGTGTCCGGACAAAACTGGAATTTCGGCCCGGATTGTGATAAAATGAGACCAATAGACTGGATGCGTCGGTTTCTGCGCATCGCAAGAGAGGGTGAATGAACATGTTTCGTGGAGCGAGACGCTCTGATCTGGACGCTATCATGCAAATTTATGCCCGCGCCCGGCAGGAAATGGCCGCCAGCGGCAACCCGACCCAGTGGGGGACGAGTTTTCCCCCGCAGGACCTGATCGAAGAGGACATCGACACCAACCGCCTGTTCGTGTATCTGCACAACGGTGAGATGGAGGCCGTGTTCGCCTTCGTCCTCGGTCCGGACCCGACCTATGCAAAGATCGAAGACGGCCAGTGGCTGAACGATGCGCTGCCCTATGGCACCATCCACCGGCTGGCCTCGGCGGGCAAGCGCCCCGGCGTGGCGACCGATGTCATCAATTGGTGTCTGGAGCACTGCGAGAGCCTGCGGGCCGATACCCACGCGGACAACAAGATCATGCAGTACCTGCTGGAAAAGAACGGCTTCACCCGCTGCGGCATCATCCATGTGGCCGATGGAACGCCCCGCATCGCCTACCAGCGCCTGTCGCGGGAGGGGATGGCACGATGAACGAAGCGCTGAACGAAGCCGTTGCCGCCCTGCGGCCGGAGATGACCGCCGCTTTGCAGCGGCTGGTGCGGAAGAAGAGCGTGGAAGGGCCGGAGCTGCCCGGCAAGCCCTTCGGTGCAGATGTGGACGCCTGCTTTACGGAGGCGCTGACCCTCTGCCGTGAGCTGGGGTTCGAGACGACCGACCTCGACCGGTACATCGGCTGGTGCGAGATCGGTTCCGGCGACGAGATGGTGGCCGTGCTGGGCCATCTGGACGTCGTGCCCGAAGGCGAGGGCTGGCACCACCCGCCCTATGGGGCCGAGATCGTGGACGGCCGACTCTTTGGCCGAGGAGCCATCGACGACAAAGGCCCGGTGGTGGCCAGCCTGTTTGCGCTGAAAGCCATCCGAGACCTGAACATCCCGCTCCGGCGCCGGGTGCGTCTGCTCTTCGGCCTGAACGAGGAGACCAACGACCGGGATGTCTTCTATTACCGCGACCACGGCGGCGAGATCCCGGTGCTGGGTTTTACGCCCGATGGCGAATACCCGCTCATCAACGGCGAAAAGGGCATCCTGAACGAGAGCTATGCGGTGCAGCTGCACCAGACCGGGGCCTGGAAGCTGGTCTCAGTCCGGGGCGGCGTGGCCGGCAATGTGGTGCCGGACTACGCCTGCGCCGAGTTGACCGCCCCGGCGGGGGCTTCCCTTCCGGCAGCTGCGCACATCACCTGCACCGCCATCCCCGGCGGCTGGAAGGTGGAAGCCGACGGCGTTTCGGCCCACGGCAGCCACCCCGAACAGGGGCAGAATGCCATCGGGCGGCTGGCGCTCTATCTGGAACAGCTCCCGCTGGAAGGCGACGCACAGAAGGCCGTGGCCTTCCTGGCAGAAACGCTGGGCATGGACCCCTACGGCGAACGGCTGCTGGGCCACCGGCTGGAAGACGACCTCTCCGGCTCCATGAGCTGCAATCTGGGCCTCATCGAGGGCGACGAGACGCACCTCTGGGTCAAGCTGAACTACCGCTACCCCGTCACCAAAACGGTGGACGACTGCGCTCCCGTCGTCAAGGCCGCCTTCGAGGCCGCCGGCTGGGCGCTGGACCAGTCCGTCCACAAACAGAAGCTCTATTACCCGGAGCAGACCCCGCTCGTGCAGGCGCTGCTGGGCGTCTACCGCGACGCCACCGGCGACCGGTCTGCCCCCAAGTGCATCGGCGGCGGCACCTATGCCAAAGTCCTGCCGAACACGGTGGCCTTCGGCCCCCTCTTCGACGGCGATCCGGTGACGGAACATCAGCCGGACGAGTTTATCGACCTGGACCGTCTGGTGCAGAACGCACAGATCATCGCGCAGGCTGTGGTCAAACTGGCCAACCTGCCGCTGGAATAAGGAGGATGGGCGTATGAAGATCACGCAGGTGCGGCTGGGCCGCATTTCCACCCCGCTGCGGGTGCCGTTCAAAACGGCACTGCGCACCGTCAACAGCGTCGAGGACGTCATCGTGGAGCTCCACACCGACACCGGTGCCGTGGGCTACGGTGAGGCACCGCCCACCGGCGTCATCACCGGCGACACGGCCGGGGCCATCATCGGGGCCATTCAGGACCACATCGCCCCGGCCATCCTCGGCCATGACGTCGATGAGTTCGAGGACCTGACCGCTGCCGTGCAGAAGGCCCTCGTCCACAACACCAGCGCAAAGGCTGCGGTGGATATGGCACTGTGGGACCTGCTGGGCCAGAAGTACAACGCCCCGGTCTACCGGATGCTGGGCGGTGCCCGGAAGAACATCGTCACCGACATCACCATCAGCGTGAACCCGCCGGAGGAGATGGCGCGGGATGCCCGCACCGCCATCGCCCGCGGGTACGACTGCCTGAAGGTCAAGGTCGGCATCGACCCGGAACTGGATGTGGCCCGGCTGGCCGCAGTCCGCGAGGCGGTGGGCAGAGAGGTCTGCATCCGCATCGACGCGAATCAGGCATGGAACGCCAAGCAGGCCGTCCGCATCCTGAACCAGATGCAGGACAAGGGGCTGGACATCGAGTTCGTGGAGCAGCCCGTCCCGGCGGCAGACCTGGAGGGGATGCAGTACGTCACCCGCCACGCAGATGTCCCGGTGCTGGCCGACGAGAGCGTGTTCAGCCCGGCGGATGCCCTGAAGATCATGCAGACCGGCGCGGCCGACCTCGTGAACATCAAGCTGATGAAATGCGGCGGCATCACCAACGCGCTGCGGATCGCGGCGGCGGCAGAGGTGTACGGCGTCGAGTGCATGATCGGCTGTATGCTGGAAGCAAAGATCTCGGTCAATGCTGCCGTGGAGCTGGCCTGCGCCAAAAAGATCATCACCCGGATCGACCTCGACGGCCCGGTGCTGTGCAGCGAAGACCACATCCTCGGCGGTGCCGTCTTTGACGAAAAAAACATCACCGTCTCCGATGCGCCCGGCCTCGGCATCCAGGGCTTCGTCCCCGGCAAGGTGCAGTATCTCGGCTGAACTGTGAAAAAACGGACCTCCTCCCGCCTGAAAACAGACGGGAGGAGGTCTTTTTCTGTCAAGTTGTATTTCATGTAAGGACAATAAAAAACTTCGTGTTTGGAGATGGGTAGATGAAAAGCCGAAAAAAGTGGGCGAAATCGTTGACTTTTTGGGAGCGGGAGGCTATAATTACACATGTTCCGTGTAGAGGAATGGGAAAATCTGTGCGCGACAGGCGCACAGCAAATGGAAAGAGGAGTGTTTGAATATGAAAACGCTGAAGGCTCTCGTGGCAAAGTACAATGCCGCCAGCCTCATCCTGCGCATTCTGGTGGGCCTGCTCGTCGGCGTGGTGCTGGCGCTGGTGGTGCCCGGTGCAGGCTGGGTGGAAGAGTTCGGCAACCTGTTCGTCGGTGCGCTGAAGGGCATTGCCCCGGTGCTGGTCTTCGTCATCGTGGCAAGTGCACTGGCACAGGGCACCTCCAAATTGGACCGCCGGTTCGGTACGGTCATCTGGCTGTATATGCTGACCACCTTTCTGGCGGCAGCCATTGCGGTCATCACGAGCTTTCTGTTTCCGCAGACCATCGTTCTGGCAGAGGCTGCGGAGTCGGAAGTGGTGCCGCAGGGCCTTGGCGAGGTGCTGAGCACCCTGCTGACCAACTTTGTGGCAAACCCCATCAGCGCCCTGCTGAACGGCAACTACATCGGCATCCTGTTCTGGGCCTGCCTGTTCGGTCTGGCAATGAAGAAATACGGTACGGAGAGCACCAAGGTCTTCCTGGCCAACACCGCCGACGCGGTGTCCCAGATCGTCCGCTGGATCATCAATCTGGCTCCCTTCGGCATCATGGGTCTGGTGTATACCAACGTGGTGAACAACGGCCTGTCCATCTTCACCCAGTACGGCAGACTGCTGGCCCTGCTGGTCGGCACCATGCTCTTCATGGCATTGGTGGTCTCGCCGTTCATCATCTTCCTGTATCTGCACTGCAATCCGTATCCGCTGGTCTTCCGCTGCCTGCGTGAATCCGGCCTGACGGCCTTCTTCACCCGCAGCTCGGCCGCGAACATCCCCGTCAACATGGCCCTGTGCGAGAAGCTGGGTCTGGACAAGGATATGTATTCCGTCTCCATCCCGCTGGGCGCGACCATCAACATGGACGGCGCGGCCATCACCATCACCATCATGACGCTGGCTGCGGCCAATACGCTGGGCCTGCAGGTCTCTCTGCCTGCGGCCATCCTGCTGTCGGTCATGTCGGCACTGGGTGCCTGCGGTGCCTCCGGTGTGGCGGGCGGCTCCCTGCTGCTCATCCCCATGGCCTGCTCCCTGTTCGGCATCTCGAACGACATCGCCATGCAGGTCGTCGGCGTCGGCTTCATCATCGGCGTCGTGCAGGACTCCGTGGAAACGGCCCTGAACTCTGCCGGTGACGTCGAGTTCGCCGCCACCGCCGAGTATCACCAGTGGAGCAAGGCGGGCAAGCCCCTGCCGGAGTTCCTGGGCGGAAAAGAGTAAAACGAAAACGCACATCGGCCTCCCTGCTGTTCTGGCAGGGAGGCCGTTTTTGCTGCATGGGTCTGGGACGGATCACAGGTTTTCGGCTCCAGAATAATGGAACGGCCATGTGCTCGTCAATGTATACAAGAAGTTTCGCGCAGAGGAAAAACCTTTTGTGAACGGGAAACAATGAACGAAAAAACGTAAAAAATGCAACTATAAATTCATAGAATGTTCATAGTTCGTTCTGACTTTCTTCATAAATAGATGGCATAATATGGCCATCCCAAGAGGGAAAGGAGATGAAAATTATGAAGGTTCTGAAGAAGATCGCTCAGATTATCGGCGAGGTTTGCTCCGTCAACGCTGGCATCGATTTCTACGCTGGCTAATGAAAAGTTCTGGTTCCTGTGGGAAAGTGGAACACGAACTTTTGAGCAGATAAAAAAGCAAAACGCTTTGATGATAGAACAAAGGGGAACCCCCGCAGCCATCTGGCTTGCAGGAGCTCCCCTTTTTGCGTCCGGGAATGGGTCAGCCGATGAAGTTTGCCTTTTGCAGGGCGGTCAGGATGAGCGGGATGAGGATGAGCTGGGCGATGATGCCGGGGATGGCGGTGAGCAGCGCACCGGACAGGAACGCCGAGAACGGGAAGGCCGAGCCGGACAGACCCGCCAGCACGAACCGCACGGCACCCCAGACCAGACGGCCCGCCACCATAGCGGTGACGAGGGCGGCATACATCATGGGCAGCGTGTGCCGGACTTTTTTGTACATCCAACCCGCCACAGCGCCGTAGGTGGCCAGCTCAAAGGCCATGGCGATGGCGATGGGGTACAGCGGAGGCATCCCGAACAGCACCGAGCGCAGCAGCGGCGCGAGGAAGCCCAGGGCCAGGCCCCAGGGGCCGCCCAGCACGAAGCCAGCCAGCAGCACCGGGAAGTGCATGGGGCAGAGCATGTTGCCGATTTGGGGCACATGGCCGGTGATCATGGGCAGGACGAAGGCCAGCGCCAGAAACAGCGCGGCCAGAACGAGATCCCGTGCGGGAGAGTGGGTCTTGGTGTTCATGAATGGTTCCTCCTCTGGGCAGACAAAAAAGGGGCCTGCCCCGGCATTCCTCGCCAAAGGCAGACCCCTTCATGGTGTCCGTTCAACAATCTGCAATGAAAAATGAAGCCGGGCTTCAGCCCGGTGCCCGGCTTCGTGCCGGAATTGTGAAAATTATAGCAGATGCGGCGAACGCTGTCAAGCTGGAAGAAAGCCTTGCAATTTTCACAAAAACGGAAGCGATTGAGCGGATTTTTGCTAATTGATGTACATTTTGACGAAAGAACCTTGACGTTTTTACATAGAATAGATAATATATACTTGAAAAATAGCGTATTGGGGCGCAACAGCCCGCTGCGCAGACATTCCGATGCAAACGCTGAGGTTCATACGGGAGGACCATCATGACAAATGCAGAAAAACTCACCCTGGCAAAGCACGCCTGCCACATCCGCATGGGCGTGATCGAGGGCACACACAGCGCCAAGTGCGGCCATCCGGGCGGCAGCCTGGACATCGCCGAAGTGCTGTCCTACCTCTATTTTGTAGAGATGAACGTCGATCCGAAGGCTCCGAAGGACCCGAACCGTGACCGTCTGGTGCTCTCCAAGGGCCACGCAGCCCCCGGCCTGTACGCAGCGCTGGCCGAGCGCGGCTTCTTCCCGGTGGAAGACCTCAAGACTCTGCGCAAGATCGGCAGCTACCTGCAGGGCCACCCCAATATGAACAGTGTGCCGGGCGTGGATATGTCCACCGGCAGCCTGGGCCAGGGCATCTCTGCCGCCGCCGGCATGGCACTGGGTGCCAAACACGCAGGCAAGGCCCTGAACGTCTATGCCATCGTGGGCGACGGCGAGGTCGAAGAGGGCGAGTGCTGGGAAGCCTTTATGTTTGCCGCACACTACGGCCTGTCCAACCTCTGCGTCTTCCTGGACCGCAACCGCCTGCAGATCGACGGCCCCACCGAGAACGTCATGAGCAGCGAGCCGCTGGAAGACAAGCTCCGCGCCTTCAACTTCAATGTTCTGACCATCGACGGCCACGACTACGACCAGATCGAGAAGGCCATCGCAGCCTTCCACGCAGAGAGCGAGAAGCCCACCTGCATCCTGCTGGACACCATCAAGGGCAAGGGCGTCTCCTTTATGGAGAACTCCGTTGACTGGCACGGCAAGGGCCCCAATGACGAGGAATATGAGATCGCCATGAAGGAACTGACCGCAGCCTACGCCGCGCTGGAAGAGGAGGAAAAGTAAGATGGCAGATGTGAAGAAGATTGCGACCCGTGACAGCTACGGCAACACCCTGAAGGAGCTGGCTGCAGAGGGTCACGACGACATCGTGGTGCTGGACGCCGACCTGGCCGCCGCCACCAAGACCGGCATGTTCCGCAAGGCATATCCGGACCGCCACTTTGACTGCGGCATTGCCGAGGGCAACATGATGGGCGTGGCTGCGGGCCTGGCCACCATGGGCTATACCCCGTTCGTTTCCAGCTTTGCCATGTTTGCTGCGGGCCGTGCCTTTGAGCAGATCCGCAACTCCATCGCCTACCCCCGCCTGAACGTTAAGATCGGCGCGACCCACGGCGGCATCTCCGTCGGTGAGGACGGCGCTTCCCACCAGTGCTGCGAGGATTTCGCCCTGATGCGCAGCCTGCCCGGCATGACCGTCATCTGCCCCGCCGATGACGTCGAGGCCCGCGCAGCCGTCCGCGCCGCGTATGCGATGCAGGGCCCGGTCTACCTGCGCTTCGGCCGTCTGGCAGTGCCCGTCTTCCACGATGAGGCCAGCTACCACTTCGAGCTGGGCAAGGGCGAGCAGCTCACCGAGGGCAACGACATCGCCATCATCGCCACCGGCCTGATGGTCAACGAAGCCCGCCTGGCGGCAGAGCAGCTGGCCGCCGAGGGCATCCACGCCCGCGTCATCAACATCCACACCATCAAGCCGCTGGATGAGGAGATCGTCATCCAGGCGGCAAAGGAGTGCGGCAAGGTCATCACCGCCGAGGAGCACAGCGTCATCGGCGGTCTGGGCGAGGCCGTCTGCGCCGTCCTGAGCGAGAAGTGCCCCACCCCCGTCCGCCGCGTCGGTGTGCAGGACAAGTTCGGCTGCTCCGGCCCGGCCTGGGATCTGCTGAAGCTGTACGGCCTCGATGCCGCCACCATCTGCAAGACGGCCCACGAGATGCTGTAATAAGAAGAACTGCAAATCCAAAGCGCCTGTCGGCAGATGCTGACAGGCGCTTTTTTCTGAGTTCAGATGCGGGTGAAGGGCACCATGCCGTGCTCTTCGGGGGTGTAGTATTCCATCAGGGCCAGATAGTTCTCGCCCTCGTGGCAGTAGGCGGCGCGGAGGACGCTGTCCAGTTCGCCCCGCATCGAGACGAGCTTGACGATGTACTGCGCCATGATCCGGACGATGTTGGACTCGATGCCGTAGCACAGGCCGACGGCCAGCACCGGGATGATGATCTGCTGGGCCAGCAGGGGCACGTTCTGGCCGAACCGCTCCAGAATGGGGCGGCTCATTCTGGAGGCGGCCCAGACGCTGCGGGCGATGGTCCAGAAATCGAACTGGTGCATGTTGGAAAGGCTCTGCAGCCGGAGGACGATCTCCTCGTCGGACAGGATCTTGCCGTAGAGCGCCTCGTCCTCGGTGCGGATGAAGGCGCATTGCAGCATGTCCATGATGGCGGGTTCGAACTTTTCGTGGAAGACCTCCTTGCTGCCGCAGAAGTTCTCGACCGCGCGGATGACGGCAGTGGCGTCCTCGGCGGTGGCAAGGCTGCTGATCTCCAGCGGCACCGGCCCGTAGGAAGCGCCCAGAGCGTCGAGATCCGCCAACTCGGTCCGGTTCCGGGTGGCGGGCAGGAAGCGGTCGTTGCCGTTGCGGTGGTAGCCCCAGTCAGAGGGGAGCACACGGGTGACGAGGTCGCCGCTGGAAAGGATGTTGAAGACGTTGCTCTCGCCCCAGGTGACGCGCAGCGAGCCGTCGGCCTTGTGGTTGTTGTCGAAATCCAGCTGCATGTCCGGCTGGTCGGCGGCAGTCAGGGCCGCAGGGGTGGCAAAGGTGTAGACGAAGCAGTTGGCCTTTTCCAGCTGCGGCAGGGCGTTCAGCGCCTTGGCGGCAAGGAGGTTCGCGATGATGGCCCCGCGGCTGTAGCCGCCGATCCAGAGCTTGAGCTCTCCGGGGTCCCCCTCCTGTCCGATCTGCGCCAGATAGGCCTTGAGGGAGGCGAAGACGGCGGCCACCGGCGTCGTGAAGCCGTAATGGGCGCTGGTGGAGCCGGTGTGGACGTTGCTGGCCCACTCGCCGCCATAGCCGCCGCCCCGCAGCATCAGGGCCACGAGGGTGCGTGTTTTGCCGTTGTGGAGGTAGCGCTTCCGTGCCAGTGAGTAGCCCACGAAATCCCCGGCCTTGCCGGTGTCGATGTCGTAGTTGTAGAAACGGGCATCCCCGAAGCCCAGCAGCTCATAGGCGGCGGCGAGGTTCGCCTCGCGGCCCACAGAGCCGTTGACCCAGTACTGCGGGATGCTGACGGCCGCAGTGAACGCGGCCATGACCATACCCAGCGTCACGAAGGCCAGCTGGTGGTCGTACTCGGTGGCCGGGTGGTCGAACAGGCTCTCGGAGTAGTAGAAATCGTGGGTGATATCCAGATTGCTCAGGATGCTGAGAAACGGCAGCGGATAGGTGCCGTCTGGCACGGCATGGCCCACCGGCTGCGCCGCAGCGGCAGAGCCAGCCGGGAGCAGCAGCCCGCCGACGGCCGAAAGCCCAAGCGCCTTGCAAAAATCCCGTCGCTTCATACGATGTCGTCCCCTTCCTCAGTTTTTTCTAGTATATCGCATCCCGGCACCAAAAATCAACGGGGCAGCTGCATTTTGCAGCCGCCCCGCGGTGTGTTATCATGAGATTCAGTCGAGGTGCTGGCAGTACTCGACGATATGGCGGAACATCTGTTCCACAGCCGGAGCCATGGCGGTGGGCCGCTGAACGGCCAGACCGACCACACGGTCTTCTTCCGGCTGGATGGGGTAGATCTTGACCCCGGCCGTGCACTTGCGCAGCAGCATCCGGGGCATGATGGAGATGCCCAGACCGGCTTCCACCATCGCGATGTTGGACTGGTCGTCGATGACGTGGCAGCGGCGCTCAGTGGCGATGGAATATTTCTTGAGGAACTGGCGCATCTCGGCGTCGGTGGCATCCCACTGGACGACGAAGTTCTGACCGTTCATCAGCTCCGGCGTCATCACGCCGCGGGGCGGTTCGGGCCAGTCCATGGGGGTGATGCAGAGCAGCGGCTCACGGAACAGCTCGGTGAGGGTGAACTCCTCCCGGCAGTTGTTGGAGAGGAAGGCCATGTCCACCTGCCCGGTGCGCAGCCACTCCTTCACGTCGTCGTAGGTGCCCTGATAGACCTCGACCTCGATCTGCGGGAACTGGGCCATGAAGCCCTTGAGGATGTCGGGCAGCAGCCCGGCGCAGACGGAGTTGAAAGCGCCCAGTTTCACTTTGCCCTTCTCCAGGCCGTTCAGCCGTGCAATGCTCTGCTGCAGGGCCTCGTCGCTGTTCAGGACGGCCCGGATGGACGGATAGAGCGAGGCACCGTAGCTGGTCATGGTGACGCCGTTCTTGCCGCGGTTGAATAAGGTAAAGCCCAGCTCAGCCTCCATCACCGCAATGGCGTGGCTGATGGCGGACGGGGTCAGGTGCAGCTGCTGGGCGGCTTTGTTAAAGCTGCCCTGCCGCGCGACTGCGTCAAAAATTTCATAGGAAAACAGCGTCATATCCCATGCCTCCTTCCGTTTTCTCGTTCGGAGACGCTTCATTCTCTGTGAATCTTTTTCATCTTTGATTTGAGATAGTTCAATTATCTTCTTGATTGTACTATTCCGGGCTCGTTCTGTCAAGCATTTTCGGGCCGATTTCTTGGCACAGCAGGCGGATCTTGTCAAATCGGATGCAGGATTTGGAGAAGAGAGATCGTATAAAACAAAAGAACGAAAAAAGACACGGTACAAACGATCGAAATGAGGGAAATTGAATGGAAACACTTCAGACACAGACCCGGCCGGGCCTGAGCGGAACGGCGCTCAAGCTCGCTGCCTGCATCACCATGCTCATCGACCACATCGGGGCCTCCTGCATCGAGGCGACCTATGGGGTCGCATACCGGACGCCGCCGCAGATCGTGCAACTGGATCTGGTGCTGCGGCTCATCGGGCGGCTGGCCTTTCCCATCTTCTGCTTTCTGCTCGTGGAAGGCTTCCTCCACACCCATGATGTGAAAAAGTACATCGGGCGGCTGTTCCTGTTTGGGCTTCTCAGCGAGGTACCCTTTGACATGGCCTTCTTCAAGACGCCGTTCCATTGGGGCAATCAGAACGTGTACTGGACGCTGGCGCTGGGCGTGCTGGCCATGGCGCTGCTGCAAAAATCCGAGGATGCCGACGGCAATGCGGCCTGGATGGGCCGTCTCGCAGCGCTGGGCTGTGCAGTGGTGGCCCAGCTGGCGGGGACAGACTATGGGGCCATTGGCGTCGCCCTCATCGTGGCTTTGTACCTGACCCGGAACCACCGGAGGTATCAGTGCATCATCGGCGCGGGGATGATGCTGTTTGAGATCACGGCCCCGCTGGCGTTCGTGCTGCTCTGGTTCTACAACGGTGAGCGCGGCCGCTGCCCGCAGTGGGCCAAATGGGCGTTCTACGGGTTCTATCCTGTGCATCTGACGCTGCTGGCGCTGGTGACGAATCTGCTCCTGGCATGAAAATACAGCCGCCCCGGAAGCCCCGGAGCGGCTGTTTTTTTGTGCCCGACAATGGAAAAAGCCCGATGAACTCAAAGGATCATCGAGCTTTTTCTTGGCGGAGTAGGAGGGATTTGAACCCTCGCGCCGTTGTTTAGACGACCTACGCCCTTAGCAGGGGCGCCTCTTCGGCCTCTTGAGTACTACTCCAGAGCAAAGTGCATTACACTTATTCAATAAAAAATGGCGGAGAGAGTGGGATTCGAACCCACGGTACGTTGCCGTACGGCAGTTTTCAAGACTGCTTCCTTAAACCACTCGGACATCTCTCCTCGTGGGCACCCGCACACGCCGTACCGAATGCCTATTTAATTTACCAGATTTCCGGCCTGCTGTCAACCCTAAATTGAAAATTTCTCCACGATGCAGACCAAAAATGATTTTGCGACAACTTTTTTTCGAGCCAAAACAAAACTTTCTCTTTACTTGCACAGCCTTTTGTTGTATAATAAAAACAGCAAGAAACAAACCCGACGGACGAGAACAGAGGAGTGTTGAACGATGTCGTTTCCGGAGCTGTTACGGCAATGCCGCAAGCAAAAGCATATGAGCCAGGCGGAACTTGCGTCACTTTTGGGCGTTACCCAGCAGGCAGTGGGCAAATGGGAGAGTGGGAAAAGCTCCCCGGACCCTGCCACGGTGGCCAAGCTTGCCGAGATCCTGGATACCACCGCAGACTACCTGCTGGGCCTGTTCGATCCCGCCAGCGAGGGCCAGACCGAGGAGCGCTTCTTCGGCAGCTATGTGTACAGCCTGATCCCGGTCATCGGCACGGTCAAGGCCGGTTACGGCGCGCTGGCCTATGAGGAGGACTACGGCAAGGAATATGCCCGCGTCAAAGACCCTTCCAGCTACTTCTATCTTGTGGTGCGCGGCGACAGTATGGAGCCCCGCATCCACGATGGCGATCTGGCTCTGGTGCACCGGCAGGATACGCTGGAAAACGGCGACCTGGGAGTCCTGATCTACGGCGACGAGGGCGAAGGCACCCTCAAGCGGTATCTGCAGCGGGGCAACTGCGTCGTGCTGCAGCCCTTCAACCCGGCTTACAAGGAGCTGGTCATCAAGGGCGAAGACCTGAACCGCCTGCACATCGCAGGCCGCGTGGTCGAGACCAAGGCCAAGTGGTAACCAATTTGCGCTGAAAAGGCTGCTGCAAGGATGCGGCAGCCTTTTTTGATAAACGAACGGAGGTGCGGCATGGAACAGTCGCTGATGGAAAAGCTGACCATTCTGGCGGACAGCGCAAAATACGATGTGGCCTGCACGTCCAGCGGAGCGTCCCGCGCGGCAAAGGCGGGCAGCATGGGCAGCTGCTACGCACCGGGCTGCTGCCATGCCTTTACGGCGGACGGCCGCTGCGTCAGCCTGCTCAAGGTGCTGATGACCAACTGCTGTGCCTTCGATTGCAGCTACTGCGTCAACCGCAGGTCCAACGATGCGCCCCGCGCTACCTTTTCGCCGTGGGAGCTGGCCGAGCTGACCATCGAGTTCTACCGCCGCAACTACATCGAGGGGCTGTTCCTGTCCAGCGCGGTGCTGGTCAGCCCGGACTACACCACCGAGCGGATGCTCAAGACCCTGCGCCTGCTGCGGAACGAATACCATTTCGGCGGGTACATCCACGCCAAGGCCATCCCCGGCACCAGCCCGGAACTGCTGGAGCAGCTGGGCTTTCTGGCCGACCGCCTGAGCGTCAATGTGGAGCTGCCCAGCGAGAGCAGCCTGAAACTGCTGGCCCCGGACAAGGGGCGGCACTCCATCTTCCGGCCCATGAAGCAGATCGCAGTGGAAGGAGCCGCCAACCGGGAGGAACTGACCCTCTACCGCAAAGCGCCCCGGTTCGCGCCCGCCGGTCAGAGCACCCAGATGATCGTGGGGGCTTCGCCGGAGACGGATCATCACATCCTCAAGCTGACCGAGGGAATGTACCAGAAATACAGCCTCAAGCGGGTGTTCTACTCCGCCTACATCCCCGTGGCCGAGGATACCCGCCTGCCCGCGCCGGACACCAAGCCCCCGCTGCTGCGAGAGCACCGGCTCTATCAGGCGGACTGGCTGCTGCGGTTCTACCAGTTCAAAGCGGACGAGATTTTGGACGCCGATCACCCGAACTTTAACCCCTATCTGGACCCGAAATGCAACTGGGCGGTCCAGCATTACGGGCTGTTCCCGGTGGACGTAAACCGGGCCCCTTTCGAGATGCTGCTGCGGGTGCCGGGCATCGGCCCCAAGAGCGCCCGGCGCATCTGGCATGCCCGGAAACAGGCCTCGCTGGGGCTGGATGAGCTGAAGCGGATGGGCGTGGTGCTCAAGCGGGCCCAGTATTTCATCACCTGCCGGGGCTTTGCCGGGGCGCATCCGGGGCGGGGCAGCGCGGGCCGGGAGCGGATCACGAGCGCCCTCATCGACCCGAACGTCTTCAGCGGCGGCGTGGAGCAGCTGAGCCTGTTCTCGCCGCCTGCCGTGGACAAGCTGGTGGCACAGGGAGTGCCGCCCCACGCGGCCCAGAAGCTGGTGCGGGAGGAGGCAGTGCAATGTCTGGCCAGAGCGCTGTGAACCCCGCCCGCAAGCTCCACGATGCCGCTGTCGTTTACCTCTATGACGGCAGCTTTGAGGGCTTCCTCTGCTGTGTCTTCGAGAGCTTTGCCCAGCATGAGATCCCGTTTGCGGTCTGGACGCCGGAGCGGGAGACCGCCACCCTCTACCCCTTCAAGGACATCGCCACCGACCACGAAAAGGCCCGGCGGGTGTTTGCCAGCCTTGGCCGGAAACTGGGGGCCGAGACGGAATACCTCGTCACGCGGGACTTCCTCTCCGGCCGGGAGGACAAGGAACTGCTCCTCATCCGGTTTCTGCATCTGGCCTTCGCGCTGGGGCCGGGCACAGTCAAGCGGGCAGGCCACCCGGACGTCGCGCCGCTCTACGAGATGAAAAAGAGCCTCGACTGGGAGGTGGACAAATTTCAGGGCTTCGTCCGCTTCGAGGAACACGACGGGATGCTGGGTGCGGTCATCCACCCGAAAAACTACATCCTGCCGCTGCTGCGGGGGCATTTCTGCGGCCGCTTTCCGGAGGAAGACTTCATGATCTACGACGCGGTGCACCAGGCAGTGCTGCTGTATCGGGATCATCGGCCGCAGCTGCTGGAACTGGCCGAGCCGCTGGAGCTTCCCCCGCCCAGTGAACGGGAGCAGCAGTTCCAGGCGCTCTGGAAGCAGTTTTACAAAACGCTGGAGATCCAGGCCCGCCACAACGAGCGGGGCCGCATGACCCACTGCCCCAAACGCTTCTGGGCTGATCTGACGGAGCTGCGGGAGGAACTGTGAAGCAGCGCGGAACTTCTTGTATTGTGCCGAATGCTGTGATAAAAATCAGAACCGGGAGATACCATGCGGCATCTCCCGGTTTTTGTTGTGGGTCACTGCTCGTTCTTTCGGGCAAGGTCTTTGGTGTAGAGGGCGCGGGTGGCGTTGAGGACGGCCAGCACCATGACGCCGACGTCGGCGAAGATGGCGGTCCACATGCTTGCCAGACCCAGAGCGCCGAGCATCAGGCAGGCGAACTTGATGGCCAGCGCGAAGACGATGTTCTCGTAGACGATGCGGAGGGTGCGGCGGGCGATGCGCATGGCCAGCGCGATCTTGGCCGGGTCGTCGTCCATCAGGACGATGTCCGCGGCCTCAATGGCGGCGTCCGAGCCCAGCGCACCCATGGCGATGCCGAGGTCGGCGCGGGACAGGACGGGCGCGTCGTTGATGCCGTCGCCCACGAAGGCGAGGTTCTCTTTCGGGCCTTTGGCGGCGAGGAGCGTTTCGATCTGGTCCACCTTGTCGCCGGGCAGCAGACCGGCATGGTATTCGTCCAGACCCAGCTGATTGGCGACCGCTCTGGCTACAGGCTCGGCGTCGCCGGTCAGCATCACGGTCTTGCGGACGCCTGCGGACTTCAGGCTCCGGATGGCCTGCGCGCTGTGGGGCTTGACCACGTCCGCGATGAGCAGATAACCGGCGTACTGCCCCTCGATGGCCACATGCACGAGGGTGCCCGGCTCGGTCACTTCGGGGGCGGTGAGGCCCAGTTTTGCCATCAGGCGGGCATTGCCGGCGGCAACGGTTTTGCCGTCCACCTTTGCTGTCACGCCGTGGCCGCCCAGCTCCTGGACATCGGTGACGCGGCTGGCGTCGATGTCCCTGCCGTAAGCGGCCTTGATGCTCAAGGAGATGGGGTGTTTGGACCAGCTCTCCGCGAGGGCGGCGGCCTCCACGAGGGCGTCTTCGGTGACACCGTGTTCGGGGTGGACGCCCACGACCTTGAAGGTGCCCTGGGTCAGGGTGCCGGTCTTATCAAAGACCACGATCCCGGTGCGGGCCAGCTCTTCCAGATAGGTGGAGCCTTTGACGAGGATGCCGCAGGCGCTGGCACCGCCGATGCCGCCGAAGAAGCTCAGCGGGATGGAGATGACCAGAGCGCAGGGGCAGGAGATGACGAGGAAGGTCAGGGCGCGGTAGACCCAGTCGCCGAAGCGGGCGGGCTGGCCCATCAGCAGCAGGATCACCGGCGGGATGAACGCCAGAGCCAGTGCGCTGTAGCAGACGGCGGGGGTGTACACGCGGGCAAAACGGGTGATGAAGTTCTCGGTGCGGGCCTTCTTCATGCTGGAATTTTCCACGAGGTCGAGGATCTTGGAAACCGTGGACTCGCCAAATTCCTTGGTGGTGCGCACCTTGAGCAGGCCGGTCATGTTCACACAGCCGCTGATGACCTCATCGCCGGCCTGCACATCGCGGGGCAGGCTCTCGCCGGTCAGGGCTGCGGTGTTCAGGGCCGAAGTGCCCTCCACGATCACGCCGTCGATGGGCACACGCTCGCCGGGCTGGACCACGATCACGGTGCCGACCTCGACGTCATCGGGGTCCACCTGTTCCAGCTTGCCGTCTGCGTCCTCAATGTTGGCGTAGTCGGGGCGGATGTCCATCAGGCTGGAGATGCTCTGGCGGCTTTTGCCGACGGCCACGCTCTGGAACAGCTCGCCGATCTGGTAAAAGAGGATGACGGCGCAGCCCTCGACATAGTCGCCCAGCGCGAACGCGCCCACGGTGGCAACGGCCATCAGGAAGCACTCGTCGAACGGCTGGCGGTTCTTGATGCCCTTGAGCGCCTTGCGCAGGACATCCCAGCCCACCACGAGGTACGGGATGAGGTAGAGCACCAGCTCCACCGGGGTGGGGAATGCGGGCAGGAGCTTCAGGATCACGATCAGGATGACCGCTGCGATGATCTGATACAGCACCTTTTTCTGCTTTTTGGTCATACGAAACTCTCCTTTTGACGGATGGCTGGGGGCGGTTTCAACAGGTTTTCCCCGGAAAGGAAACTTTTCCACGTTTTCCCCCATGTTTTCCACGAGGTTTTCCCGAAGAAATCTGACTTTTTCGCGTTTGTTTTCAAACTTTTCCGCAAAAGATGTTGAAAACCCGGTGGAAAGTGTTGAAAACTGGCTTTTCTTTCAACAGGAAATCGCCGGGGAAGGAAACGGCTCCCCCGCAGGAGGAGCCGTTCTCATCGGATGCGTTGCTCAGATATCAAAGATCTCGCAGTCGTCCTCGACCTTTTTGCAGGCGGCCAGAACGTTCACCATGGTGTCGTGGGGGTCTGCGCCCTCTGCGAACTCCACCTTCATCTTCTGGGTCATGAAGCTGACGGTCGCATTTGCCACACCGGCCACGGTGTTGGCGGCGTCTTCCATCTTCTGGGCGCAGTTTGCGCAATCGACCTCGATCTTGTAGCTCTTCTTCATAATAAGTACCTGCCTTTCAGTTATTCCTCGATATGGTCCATCCCCATGGAGAGGATGCTGCGCACATGGTCATCGTCCAGTGCGTAGTAAACGGTCTTTCCGTCCCGGCGGAACCGCACGAGCTTCGAGTCCTTCAGCACCCGGAGCTGGTGGCTCACCGCAGACTGGCTCAGCTGCACCGCATTCGCGAGGTCCTGCACACACAGCTCGCTGTCGTGGAGCGCATACAGGATCTTGATGCGGGAGGAGTCGCCGAACACCCGGAACAGGTCGGCCAGCTCATACAGCACTTCGTCATCCGGCATCACGAGAGGCCCCGGCTGCGCGGCGGGCAGAGCGTCTTTTGGGTCGTTCATGGCAGTCTCTCCTTTCGCGGCACATTCATGTGAACGTTTGTTCATGTGTTCATAGTATCACGCAAAAGAGGCCCTGTCAAGGCTTTTTGCAAAGATTTTGAGCAGAACCTCAAAATTGTAAAAAAATACCCCAATACGCAAGAAAACTGCGATTTCAATCTGCAAAAAGGGTGCGTTTTGAGCGTGGAAAAGTAAGCGGAAAAAGTGTCAATGTTTTCGTCGATTTTCGGTGAAGTTTTTTGCTGCCCATGGCAGATACATCACCGCCAGTGCCGCAGCGATGGCGGGCAGGAAGCCGAGTATATAATACGGTTCACCCAGAAATCTCGTGAAGGCACAGGTGATGACGTTGGCGGTTGGGTTGTTCAGGAAATAGAAGTTCGTGTACAGAGACTTGTTGAGAAAATAGATGGGCAAGGCGGTGCCGAACAGGAAAGCCAGTACCTGCGGCACCCGGCGGGGGCTGGGGCGGTAGCCGCCCACAACGAGAAGGACCGGGTAAAGCACCAGCAGGGCGTGGATGGAGACCGAGTGCAAGTTGATGAGCGTCCACCATGAAGGCACATCCAACCAGCTTGGGCAGAGCAGGGCCAGCGCCGCGCCGGGGATGCAGAGGGCGTAAAGTTCCTCTTTGCACCAGTTCTGGTCGAACAGGGTGTTGTACAGGCAGACGAAAACATGGATGCTGCATAGGTGGAGCGGGAGATAGCTCCAATTCCACTGGCCAGTCAGGGCCATGCCGAGCAGAAGTGCCGCTTCGTCAAGAAGCAGAAGCACCGTGACCCCCACCAGGATGCGCCGCCGCTGTTTTGGCCCGCTGTGCCTGTACCAGAGCGCAGCACTCAGGATGAAGATCAGTGAAAGCGCCAGTTCGGTGAGATGGATTCTTCCATACAGTGGGTAACACTGATAATTCACTCCGTACTCCAGCGCGGTGATATCGTAGGATTTCCAGAAGTCGTTCATAGGCGTACCCTCCCCCATTTTGCCCTATCATAACGCGTTTGGGGCTGACAGGAAAGAGGAAAATGCAGAAATCCACCAAAAACAGGTGCATCGACGCGGAAAATGTGGTATCCTATCAGGAGGTCGGAAATTTACTGCCGCAAGGCGATTTTGGAAAGGAAGTTTTTTATGTTGACTGTTGGTATCCACGGCGAGCAGAGCCAGCTCGTGACGAACGAAAACACCGCAAAGACCATGGGCAGCGGCACACTGGACGTGTTCGCAACGCCCGCACTGGTGGCACTGGCCGAAAAGACCTGCTGGATGAGCGTCGCGTCCGAGCTGGACGAGGGCTGCGGCTCGGTAGGCACGAAGCTGGAGCTGGAACACACCGCCCCCACCCCCGTGGGCATGACCGTGACCTGTGAGAGCGAGCTGACCGCCGTGGAAGGCCGGAAGCTGGTGTTCAAGGTCTCGCTGCACGACGAAAAAGGCCCCGTGGGCGGCGGTGTGCATGAGCGCTTCGTCGTCAATGACGCGAAGTTCGCGGCGAAGGCGGAGAGCAAGAAGGGCTAAGGCGATCCTTCGTACAACCTCTCAGTCTCGCCTACGGCTCGACAGCTCCCCTGGTAGGGGAGCCCTTGGCAGGCCGGGCCAGCCCTACTGTTCGCTTGGGCCTGATGGAGCGCAAAGCAGTGGGCCCTGCTCTCATGGGCAGCGGCATTGTATTGCAGCTGTGAATCTTAACAGCGGAGCCCGGCCGTTCCCGATTGCAAAAAACTTTGCTCGTTCAGCACGACCACTACCGACTCGCCAGTGGCTCCCCTACCAGGGGAGCTGGCATCGCGAAGCGATGACTGAGAGGTTGTACTACATGCCGCGTTTCCGTTTCGCTTCACGGTTTCCGGGGGGCGCCCTCCCTTGAGCGGGGACGGAGCGGTTCTTCCAACCGCAGCGGCGGTTCATCCTCCGCCATCACCTGTTCTTCGGCCCGCTGCTGGGCCTCGTGGAGGAGGCGGGCGGCCTGTTCGCTGGCGCGGAACAGTTCAAAGTACAGCGCTTTATAATCCGGCGCGGCAAACACCCCCTTCCCTGTCTGGTTGGGGATAGTCTGCCCCGCGCTGAGGCAAAAAATCAAAAGAGGAATCAGATCTTATGAAAAAAGTCAATCTTTCGTGGGCGGGCGCCGTGCTGGTGTTCGCTCTGCTGCTGTGGTGCACGGCAGCAACACCCGGCACCATTGCCGACCCGTCTACCTACACCTGCGCCGTGTACAGCACGGCGCTCTCCCTGCTGCCGCCGGTGGTGGCCATCGTGCTGGCACTGAACACCAAGGAGGTCTACACCTCGCTGCTGGTGGGCATCGCGACGGGTGCGCTGCTCTTTGCCAACGGCAACCTGGAACTGGCCCTGAACACCCTGTTCTTCAACGAAGACGGCGGCATGGTCGCCAAGCTGTCCGACTCCAGCAACGTGGGCATCTTGGTCTTTCTGGTCATGCTGGGCATCCTGGTGGCCCTGATGAACAAGGCGGGCGGCAGCGCGGCCTTTGGCCGCTGGGCGTCCACCCACATCCACACCCGCGCGGGGGCGCAGTTCATGACCCTTGTTCTGGGTGTGCTCATCTTTGTGGACGACTACTTCAACTGCCTGACCGTAGGCTCCGTCATGCGGCCTGTGACCGACCGGCAGAAGGTCTCCCGCGCAAAGCTGGCCTACCTCATCGACGCCACGGCGGCCCCGGTCTGCATCATCGCGCCGGTGTCCAGCTGGGCGGCGGCCGTCACCTCCTCGGTGCCGGAAGGTTCGGGCATCAACGGCTTTACCATGTTCCTGCGCACCATTCCGTATAACTACTACGCCCTGCTGACCCTCATCATGATCCTCTTCCTCATCTTCACGGGCACCGACTACGGCCCCATGAAGCTCAACGAGGACAACGCGCTGAAGGGCGACCTCTTCACCACCGAAGACCGCCCCTACGGCGACGATGTGGACGACGGCACCGCAGCCTGCGGCCATGTCATCGACCTGATTTTGCCGGTGCTGGTGCTCATTGCGGCCTGCATCTTCGGCCTCATCTACACCGGCGGCTTCTTTGAAGGCGTGGACTTCATCACCGCCTTCTCCGACTGCAACGCCTCGGCGGGCCTGGTGATGGGCAGCAGCATCGCGCTGCTGTTCACCTTCGTGTTCTACCGGGTGCGCGGCGTGATGACCTTTCAGGACTTCGCGGCCTGCATCCCGGAGGGCTTCAAGGCCATGGTCAGCCCCATGCTCATCCTGACGCTGGCGTGGACCCTTTCCGGCATGACCAACCTGCTGGGTGCCAAGTATTACGTGGCCAACCTGCTCAACGGCTCGGCGGCTGCGCTGCAATATCTGCTGCCGACCATCATCTTTCTGGTGGCGGTGTTCCTGGCCTTTGCCACCGGCACGTCCTGGGGCACCTTCTCCATCCTCATCCCCATCGTCTGCCATGCGTTCCCGCAGGGGGAGATGCTGGTCATCTCCATTGCGGCCTGCCTGTCCGGCGCAGTGTGCGGCGACCACTGCTCCCCCATCTCGGACACCTCCATCATGGCGTCCGCCGGTGCTCATTGCAGCCATGTGAACCATGTGTCCACCCAGCTGCCCTATGCCATCACGGCGGCGGCCATCTCGGCGGTGTGCTATGTCGTCACCGGCCTGAGCCAGATGTTCCTGGGCGCCAGCGCCAGCCTGCTCACCTCGCTGGTGCTGCTGGCCGTGGCCATCGTGCTGGAGCTGGTGGTGCTGAACGTCATCCGGCTGCGAACGGCCAAAGCAGACTGACGCAACCGGCGTTTTTGGCTCGGTCAAGGGGGCAAAAATCGTCATTCGCGCAGTTTTCAGGGCATTTCACGCGGCTTTGCTTCCCTTCCGGTTGTTTTTATGGTATGATGGATTCAGAAACGAACGACCGTGCGGCCTTTGGCAGAAAAGGAGGACGACCCCGATGAAAAAACGCATTCTCAGCCTGATCCTAGCACTGAGCATGGTGCTCTCCGTGTTCCCCCTGGGGGCCTTTGCAGCAGACCCCCCCCCCAGACCTCGTCATCGGCTCGGACGGCTACCCGGTCGGCTCCCACGGCGGAAAAGACTCTTGCATTGGCAACAATTGGGAGTACAGTAATTACAAGGGCACACTGTATCTGAGTGCTGGAACGTTTGATCTCAGTACCACAGAGCCTGTGAAGTGCGAGATTCAGTCGCGTGCGAAGATCACCGGCGGCACCTTCAATGAGGCAGTGAAAATCATCGCCGCAACGATCACCAAAGGCATCTTCAGTGGAACAGTGTACAACAGCACCGGAAAAATCTCTGGCGGAACCTTCCAAAGCACGGGCAGTGTGACAAACTGGGGCGAGATCACTGGCGGCACCTTCGCGGGTAGTGTGGAAAATAAGTGTGACATATACGGCGGCGTGTTCAACCGTAATGCAACTCTAACCGACGTACCAGATGGCTACTCCATCACCTGGGATAAAGCCTCCTCCAAAGCCAAGATCACGGAAGTCAACGATGTGTCTGCGGATTGGGCCCCCTACGTCGTCGTGACTGACGAGGCCAAGACGAAGGTTGTGACCATCACTGCCGACACCGAAATCTTCAGCCTGAACGGCTACCCCATCGACGGGAGCCCCTATACCAGCAGCTACCCCAAACCAAACGACAAGAAGACCGTGAAATTCACCATGCCGAACGAGAACGTGGTGCTCGGCACCGGCGAACTCGTCATGGCGGGCGGCTACCCGGTCGGCTCCAACAACGGCACTGCCGACTGCGAGGGCAAAGGATGGACGTACAGTAAAAAAGACGCGTCGAACCCGACAGGCAAACTGACTCTGACGAGAAACAGTGGAACGTTTGATTTCAACTCCACCTATCCCCAAAATCCCAGTAAGGGAGTGGGGGCAGAGCCTGTGGCGTGTGCGATTGAGATTCAATGGAGTGTGGAAATTACCGGCGGCACCTTTGCGGGAGAAGTGACAAACGAAGGCACCATAAAGAACGGCATCTTCGCGGGCAGAGTGACAAGCAACGGCACCATCATGGACAACGGCACCTTCAATGAAGAAGTGACAAACAGCGGCTACATCAAGGACGGCACCTTCAATGGAAAAGTGACAAACAGAAACACCATCGAGAACGGCACCTTTGCGGGCAGCGTGACAAACGAAGGCACCATAAAGAACGGCAGCTTTGAGAAAAAAGTGACAAACAGCAACACCATCATGGACGGCGTCTTCAAGGGTGTTGTGGAAAACGGCGGCAACGGAAGGATCTTTGGCGGCACCTTCGCGGGCAGGGTGAACAACAGCTACGGCGGCCACATATTCGGCGGCGTGTTCAACGGCCACATAAACGTACCGGGATTTGGTGTCTACCCCATCACCGTGGATACGGCCTCCTCCAAAGCCGAGATCAAGGAAGTCAACGGTGTGTCTGCGGTTTGGGAGCCCTACGTCGTCGTGACCGAATTGACCAAGAACCAGAAAGTAATCATCACCGCCAGCACCAAGATCTTCAGCCTGAACGGCCAGCCCATCGGCGCGGGCAACTGCAACAGCGCCCACGACGGCAACGAGAATACCGTGAAATTCACCATGCCGAACGCGAACGTGGTGCTGAACGGAGCGATCACCAGCACCGACCTCGTCATGGAGAACGGCTGGCCGAAGGATTCCAACGGCGGCAAAACCCCCTGCAAGGGCGACGGCTGGCAGTACATCCCCAATGACCCGACCAATGGCGACATGCTGCTTCTGACGGGCAGCAACCAGACCGGCGGGCTGTTCGATTTCAGCACCATCGGAGATGGTGCGGCGGTGGAGTGCAACGTCTTTGTGGGCAAGCCGACGGCCATCACGGGCGGCGAGTTCAACGGCAAAGTGTTCAACAACAGCGATATTCTGGGCGGCACCTTCCACGGCGAGGTCGACAATATGGGACCGGGCCGCATCGTGAATGGCACGTTCAAGAACTCGGTCGAGAACAACGGCACCATAGAGAACGGCACCTTTGAAGGAACAGTGGAAAACAACACCAACGGAACGATCTCTGGCGGTACCTTCGCGGGCAGTGTGAGCAACAACGGCGGCACCGTGAACGGCGGCATATTCAACGGCAACACAGGTTTGGACGGGGTAACAGATCTCCACTCCATCACCTGGGATGCGGCCTCCTCCAATGCCAAGATCGAGAAAGTCAACGGTGTGTCTGCGAATTGGGCCCCCTACGTCGTGACCAGCAATGCCACGACGAAGGAAGTGACCATCACTGCCGACACCGAGATTTTCAGCCTGAACGGCCAGCCCATCGCAGAAAGCAGCTACGGCGTCGACAAGAAGACCGTGACCTTTACCATGCCGGACGATGACGTGGTGCTGAACGGCGAGCTCATCACCAAGCCGGAACCCGAACCGAAACCTGAACCGAAACCCGAACCTCAACCGGAACCGAAACCGGAACCCAAGCCGGAGCCTCAACCGGAACCGAAACCCGAACCCACCACCTACACCGTGACCGTCATCGGCGGCACGATCGACGGCAAGACGTCCGTTTCCGCCAAGGAGAACGACACCCTGACCGTGGTGCTGGACCAGAGCGAGATCCCGGACGGCATGACGTTTGACATGTGGAGCATTTCGTCGAGCAAGCTCAGCGGCGATATCAACGTCGATTACCGGGCCGAGGCCATGACCTTCCAGATGCCCGCCGAGGATGTGACCATCCGGGCGCAGTACCGCTCGGCGGAGATCATCGAGGATGCAGCGCCCTCTCCGCTGGCAACGGCGGCGACCATCGCGGTGGGCGGCGCAGCCGCAGGCATCGTGGTGTGGCAGGGCGTGAACCTGGGCGTAGACCTCTACCTCGCCAATGCGCTGCCCCAGGGTGTGCCGGTGCCGACCGACCGCCGTGCGCTGGCGCTGCTCCTGTGGGAGACCGCAGGCAAACCGGAGGTGGCTCTGCCCACCCTTTACGGCGATATCCCCGCCGAAGAGATCGAGCTGCAAAAGGCCACCCGCTGGGCGGTCCAGAACGGCCTGATGGACGCGGCCGACAAGAAGGATGCGTCCTTCTTTGACCCGGACCATTATGTCACCAAGATGGACGTCTTCGGCGCATGGCTCCGGCTCAAAAAGCTCCTCGGCACCACCTGAACATCCCCGACGCAGTGAGCGTCCCCCTTAACGCAAAGGACCTCCCGGCCTGCATGGGCTGGGGGGCCCTTTGTTTCAAAACGGAAAAATCCCGTTGCTTCTGGGGAAAAACATGGTATACTAAAGGAAATTGAGCGATCGGAAGGAGCCGCACCATGCTGGAAAAAGCATTCAACGACGTTTACACAAAATTCAAGCTGCACTTCTATCAGAACGTGTTTCAGCGCTTTGCCACCCGCGAGGCGACCCTGACCACGGTGGAGTCCTTCTGCATGGAGGGCATCATGGCCATGGGCGAGCCCACCATTGCGGAGTTCTCGCGGATGATGAAGATCTCCACCCCCAACGCGGCGTATAAGATCGGCAGCCTGATGCGCAAGGGCTACGTGGAAAAGATCCAGTCCGCCAAGGACCGGCGCGAGTACCACCTGCGCCCCACCCAGAAGTATTTCGAGTATTACAACATCAGCTATTCCTACCTGCACACCGTGGTCGAGCGTGTGCGGGAGCGCTTCCCCGCCGAGGACGTGGACAAAATGGAACAGATGCTCACCATCATCAGTGAGGAGCTGATGCCGGAGCTGGATCTGAAATCAAAGACGGAGGACGAATAAGCGCCGTTTCACCCCGTTGGAGTAAAACGGCCGGGGCAATTGCAATCCGTGCGCCGGAATGATACAATAGGAGCCAGCGAGAACCGCCGCCGGACGTTTTTCCGGCAAGTGCAAGAAAGAAGGCTTTTATCATGAGCATGAATACAGTCCCTGAGCGTCTGGCTGCGCTGCGCGCCGCCATGGACGCCAATGGCGTGGACCTCTACCTCATCCCGGTGGGCGACCCGCACTCCAGCGAGTATCTGCCCGACCACTACACCTCCCTGACCTATTTCTCCGGCTTCCACGGCGAGAACTCGAACTTCGTCGTGACCAGAGACAAGAGCGCCCTGTGGGCCGACGGCCGCTATTTTGTGCAGGCCGAAAAGGAGATCGCGGGCACCGAGATCGAGCTGGAACGGATGGGCGAGCCGGGTGTGCCGACCGTGGAGCAGTACTGCGCCGATGCCCTGCCGGAAGGCGGTGTGCTGGGCCTGTGCGGCCTGACCGCTTCCTGCCAGCTGGTGCGCAGCGTACAGAAAGCGCTGGACGCCAAGCACGGCACCATCAAGACCCTGAATCTGGAAGATGAGCTGTGGACCGAGGGCCGCCCCGCTCTGCCGGAGACCCCGGCCTGGCTCCTGAGCAAGGAGTATGCGGGCTTTGCCCCCGCCGAGAAGCTGGAGCAGCTGCGGGCCAAGCTCAAGGAGCTGGGCTGCACGGCCCAGCTGGTGGGCAAGCTGGACAACCTGGCCTGGCTGCTGAACCTCCGCGCGATGGACATCCAGTGCACCCCCTATGCCATGGCCTACTGCTATGTGACCGGGGACCGTGCCGTCCTCTTCATCAACACCCGTCGTCTGGGCGCGGAGGCCGCTGCTGAGCTGAAGGAGAACGGCGTCGAGATCGCCGAATATGACGACGTCCTCACCTTCCTGGCCGCAGAGACCGAGGCCCAGACCGTTCTGGCCGACCCGGCTTCCGTCAACTATGCGGTCTACGAGACGCTGAACAACAACCCGGCCATGACCGTCAAGGACGAGGCCGACCCCCTGCTGCCGATGAAGGGCGTCAAGAACGAGACCGAGCTGAACCACGACCGTGAGGCCCATCTGCGCGATGCCGTGGCCATGGTGCGGTTCCAGAAGGAGCTGGAAGAGCGTCTGGCCGCAGGCGAGGAGCTGACGGAGCTGACCGTGGACGAGATCCTCCACAAGTACCGCTCGGCACAGGACAAGTTCATCGTAGAGAGCTTCGGCACCATTGCAGCCTACGGCGGCAACGCGGCCATGATGCACTACCACGCCACCGAGGAAGACCACGCCAAGCTCGAAAAGAAGGGCTTTTTGCTGGTGGACAGCGGTGCGACCTACATGGACGGCACCACCGACATCACCCGCACCTACCCGCTGGGCGAGCTGACCGAGGACGAAAAGCGGTTCTACACCTGGACGCTGCAGTGCCACATCGACATTGCCAAGGCCGTCTGGCTGAACTACTGCGACGGCCACATGCTGGATACCATCGCCCGTGAGCCGCTGTGGCAGCACCTCATCAATTACCGCTGCGGCACCGGCCACAGCGTCAGCTTCGTGGGCAATGTCCACGAAGGCCCCCACGCTCTGAACGGCCGCAACACCACCGTGTTCCAGCCGGGCATGATCGTCACCGACGAGCCGGGCGTCTACGAGAGCGGCGTCGTCGGCATCCGCATCGAGAACGAGCTGGAGTGCTACCACAAGGCTGACAACCAGTACGGCACCTTCCTGGCCTTCCGCCCGCTGACCTTTGTGCCCATCGCCACCTCGCCTGTGGTGCCCGGCATCCTGACCAAGGACGAGATCGAGTGGCTGAACGCCTACCACCGCGAGGTCTTCACCAAGCTCGCTCCCCGCCTGACCGAGGAGGAGCGCGACTGGCTGGCCAAGAAGTGCGCCGCCATTGGAGCGTAACCTCTCATAACGAAAATCGAGAGGCCATCGGCCTCTCGATTTTTGTTATCATTCCTGTTCCGGTTTGTGCTCTTTCCAGTAGGCTTTTGCCTCATCAATGGCCTTTTTGAACGGGCCGGAGGGGTAGGTGCTCTCGGCGATGTCCACCAGAAACTTGTACAGCTGGGGGCGCACCTCCTCATACATGCCCAGGCGGGTGTAGAGGTCTTTGTAATAGCGGAACACCTGCAGCTTGTTCTGCACCACGGTGGATACGTGGACCTGGGTGTGGCAGATGCTCTGCGGGTTCTGGACGTAGTAATAACCGGCCTTGCCGATGGAAACGAAGGTCTCGGCGTACTGGATATACCGCAGGTTGAAGACGAGGTCTTCGGCCCAGTGCATCTCGCTGACGAACTGGATGTCGTTCCGGGTCAGGAGGTCGCGTCGGTAGAGCTTGTTCCAGAGCACACTGTAAAAATAGGAGGCGGGCTTGTCCATCAGGCGGAGGGCGAAGGTGTCCTTGTCGTAAATGCCTGCGGGCAGAAAGCCGTACTCCCGCATCTCCGGGGGCCGGGCGACGCTCATGACGCCCAGCTCGTCCTGGATCTTATCGAGCACCTGTTCGGGCTTGGAAGCGCCCGCCGGGATGACCATCTTGTAGGGCGCGATGACGAGGTCGGCGGTGTGCTCCTCGGCCGCGGCCACGAGAGCGGCCGTGAAGTCCGGGTCGAGATAGTCGTCGCTGTCCACGAACTGCACATACTTGCCGCCGGCCAGCTTCAGGCCCAGGTTGCGGGTGTCCGCTACGCCGGAGTTTTCCTTGTCCACCAGCACGATGCGGGGGTCTTTGGCGCGGAACGCTTCGCAGACGGGCAGGCTCTGGTCCTTGGAACCGTCGTTCAGGATGATGATCTCGATGTTGGAATAGGTCTGTGCGCAGATGCTGCCCACGCAGCGGGCCAGATGGTTCTGGGCGTTGTACACGGGCAGGATGATGCTGACAAGGGGCTGATTCATGGCGGCGTCTCCTTTTCTGATTTTATAGTAACTATACTCCCGTGCGGCGCAAAATGCAAGCGCCCGGAAGGCCGGGCAGGAGGAAGGAATTGAAAAAATGATCTTTCACATTGCGGTCTGCAGCCCGGATGCGGTGCTGCGGGGGCGGGTGCAGCGGCACTGCCTTGAATATTATGCCCGCCGGGCCGACGCCTGCATCGTGGAACAGCTGGAGGATGCGGGGGCACTGCTCCGGAAAGAGGATACGGGCAGCCGGTTCGAACTGTACCTCATCGAGCTGACAGCGGCAAACCCGGCGGCAGGTCTGCAGGCGGCGGCGCAGCTGCGGCAGCGCGGGGTGCGGGCACCGCTGGCCTTTCTGGCCCACACGCCTGCCTACGCCTACGAGGCGTTCCGGGTGGATGCGATGCAGTATTTGCAGATCCCCTTCCGGCCCGAACAGCTCACGGCCCTGCTGGACCGCGCCACCGAGCCGGAGTACGGCCCCGTCATCCCGGTGACGACGGCGACCGGCCTGCGGGCGCTCCCCTTTGCGGACATCGAGTATCTGGAATGCACCCACCATGTGGTGCATTTCCACCTTGCCAGCGGCGAGGATGTGGCCTCGCTCTCGCTGCGGGTGCCCTTCTCCGAAGTGGCGAAGCCGCTGCTGGCCGACCGGCGCTTTTTGCAGCCCCACCGTTCCTACGTGGTCAACCTGGCGGCGGCGTCGCAGCTGTCCGTGGGGGAGCTGTGGATGCGCAGCGGTGCCCGCGTCCCCATCCCCCGCGGCCGCGAAGCCGCCGTGAGGGCAGCCTTCCGGAAGTTTTTGGAACGATAAACGATAGAAAAGAGGTCTTGTCCAACGGGCAAGGCCTCTTTTTGTCAGAACTTCAACTCCGCCCACCGGGTCAGGAACTGGTCGCTGACGCGGCGGAGGGCGGGTTCATCGGCGGCGCTGGCGGCGTCGGCGATGCCGATGACGTAAAAGCCGGCGTCGTGGGCGGTGCGGGCCGCGTAGAGGGAATCCTCGCAGACGGCGCAGCGGTGCGGGTCGGTGCCGCCGAGGCGCTGTAAGGCCGCGAAAAAGACGTCCGGGCGGCTCTTGTGCAGGGGACCCTGGGCTTCGATGTAGAACTCGAAGCAGTCGTCCACGCCCAGGCGGGTGAGCACCGTTTTGCACTGGTCGCTCCAGGTGTTGGAGCAGATGCACATCCGGGCACCCTCGGCCTTGAGGCGGGCCAGCAGCTCCCGTACACCGGGCTTGAGCTCCACGGTCTCGTACAGCTCGGCGATGACCGAGCGCATCACGCCGAAATAGTCTTCCGGCCGCAGGGGCAGCGCGTATTCCCGGATGAGGTACTGCGCCCCGTCCGCCATGCCCATGCTCAGGAGCGTGGAGCGCAGGTCGGCCCTTGGGGTGCGGCCGTAGCGGCGCAGCAGCGCCAGCGGGGCGTTCTCCCACACCGCAGTCATGCTGTCGGTCAGGGTGCCGTCCATATCAAAGATCCATTGGTTGCAGTTCATGCAGTCCTCCTCACAGTCATAATTTACTAAATTATACCACGCTTTTTGTTCCAAAAACAGGGAGAAATTTTTCCGAAAATATGGTATACTTTTTGCAGGTTTGAATCGGACGACAAGGAGGCGTATTGGATGGCGCAGAACGATACCCCCAGAAAGGCACTGGTGCTTGCCGGCGGCGGGGCCCGCGGCAGCTATCAGGTGGGCGTCTGGCGCGCCCTGACCGAACTCGGCTGGAACCCGCAGATCATCACCGGCACCAGTGTGGGCAGCCTGAACGGCGCGATGTTCGCGCTGGACCTGTACGAGACCGCACGGGATATGTGGACCAGCATCCGCAGCCAGGACGTGATGGAGCTGCCGGAGGAGACCCGGAACCTGACCGAGCTGCACCAGTTCCTGCGGGACGTGGTGCGCGCGGGCGGCATGGATGTCACCCCGCTGGAAGAGATCGTGGAGCGGGTGCTGGACGAGGACGCGCTGCGCGCCTCGCCCATCCGGTTCGGGCTCGTCACGGTGGAAAAGCGGGGCCTGAAGCCCCGTGAGCTGCCGCTGGAAGAGATCCCGAAAGGCAAGGTGAAGGATTACCTGCTGGCTTCGGCTGCCTGCTTCCCGGCGCTGCGGGCCAAACAGATCGACGGGGTGCAGTTTCTGGACGGCGGCTACCGCGACAACATGCCCACAGCGCTGGCCCAGAAAATGGGGGCCGAGGAGCTGGTCTGTGTCGATCTGGAAGGGGTGGGCATCACCCTGCCCAACCGCACCGGCCTGCCCACCACCATGGTGCGCAGCTATTGGGAGCTGGGCGATATCCTCCACTTTGACCCGGACACCGCCAGACGGAACATCGAGCTGGGTTATTACGACACCCTGCGGGCCTTCGGGCGGCTGCGCGGCTGTGCCTATGCGGTGGCGAAGAACGAGCAGACCGCACAGGACGCTGCCGCATTCCGGCAGCGGTTCGACGCCGTGCAGAAGGCGGTGAAGGCAAAGTACCCGGTGACACTGACGGCAGACCTGGCGCTCAAGCTGGCCAACATGCAGGACGCAGAGCTGGCCCCGCTGGAAGCGGCCGCCGAGGATGTGGGCGTGGACCCCACCCGGTATTACACGGTGGAGACGCTGGCAAAGGCGTTTCTGGAGACCTGTGACCGCACCCGCATCGAGGGATTTGAACCGCTGTTCGAGGGCAGCGGAAACGCGGCGCAGGCCGCATGGGCAGCGCTGCTGCCCAATACATTCCTGCAGGCGCTGGTCTTCCGCACACTGACCACGCCTGCCTCGACGGAGGTGACGGAGGAATGAAAGTCTATCAGGGATATGCCGCCTCGTCCGGCCTGGTGCTGGGGCAGGTGAGCCGTGTGGAGCGCAGGACCGAGAGCTTCGGCACAGGGCCGTTCAACCCGGACCGGGAACAGCGGCTGCTGGACCGGGCCGTCAAGACGGCACAGGCCGAGCTGGACTCGATGGCTGAGCGCAGCGGCCCCACCGAACAGGCCATCTTCCTGTTCCAGAGCATGATGCTGGAGGACGAGGGCTTCATGAACGAAGTCCGGTTCCAGATCAAGGCGGGCGTCGGCGCAGCCGAAGCCGTAGACCGGGCCGGCCGCCGTTATGCCGACCAGCTGGCCCAGATGGAAGACAACGCCTATATGCAGCTGCGCAGCGTGGACATCCTTGATGCCGCCCGCCGCGTGGTGAACATCCTGACCAACCGCCCCCGCGTCTGGCTGGCGCTGGACCACCCCGTCATCCTGGCGGCAGAGGTGCTCATGCCGAGCGACCTGTTCAGTGTGCCCGCCGGAATGATCCTGGGCATCATCACGGCAGAAGGCAACAAGCAGAGCCATGCGGCCATCATTGCGCGGGCCATGCACATCCCCGGCATCGTGCAGGTGGGCAGCGATTTTCTGAACGACTGCGACGGCCGCACGGCCATCCTGGACGCCGACAACGGCGAGTGCATCCTCGACCCGGATGCCGTCACCCGCCAGCAGGCGATGTCCCGCATCTGCGAGAAGCAGTGGGAGAACGAGGAGATGAACCGCGTCTGCGCCTTGCCGTGCCGGACGAAGGACGGCCAGCCTTTTGAGCTGCTGGCCAACTGCTTCGGGCAGGAGGACATCGAAACGGCGCGGCAGTCCGGCGCGTCCGGCGTGGGTCTGCTGCGCAGTGGTTATATGATGCTGCCGGGCCGCCCGGTGGACGAGCAGGAGCAGTATGTGTTCTATCACTCCTGCCTGGCGGCGGCAAAGGGCGGGGTGGTCACGGTGCGCACCTTTGATTTCGGCGCAGACCGCACCATGGCCGACGCCCATCAGGGGCCGGAGTCCTCCAAGCTGGGCCTGCGGGGCATCCGCAGCAGCCTGCGCCGCCCCCATCAGTTCGAGACCCAGATCTGTGCGCTGTTCCGTGCGGCGGCAGACGGCCCGCTGCGGGTGATGTTCCCGATGGTGACCAATCTGGAAGACTGGGACGAAGCCATGAAGCTGGTGGAGCACTGCCGCCAGCACCTGCGGGAGCGGGGGGAGCGCTTCAACGAGAAGATGCCCTTCGGCGTCATGCTCAGTGTACCGTCGGCCTGCCTGACGGCGGAAGAATTCGTGGCCCACGGGTGTGAGTTCTTCGTCATTGAGACGAACGACCTCATCCAGTACACCCATGCCGTGGACCGTGACCTCTCCATCGCCGAGCGCTACTACCGCCCGGCCAGCCACGCGATGAAAAAGCTCATTGCCATGGTCGTGGAGGCGGCGGACGCAGGCCAGATCCCCGTGACCATCTGCGGTCTGGCCGTCGGCAACCCGGCCAACACCGTGCAGTACCTGAAACTCGGCCTGCGCAGCTTCTCCGTGAGTCCGCAGAGCCTCATCAGCGTGAAGCGCGCGCTGCTGGAGGCGGACAGCCGGGATTGACAAAAATCTGATTCGTGCTCCATTGTACTTACGGTGCCCTTTCGGCATACAAAACACCCCATGTGTTAGACAGTATACTGTCTAACACATGGGGTGAAGTTCGCCCTGCGGCGGAAAGCTCTTCTTCAGATCGTGATTCAGCCCTCGATGAGCTCGACGGTCTTCATCCGGACCGGGGTCTTGGGCTTGTCGTTCCAGTCGGTGGCGACTGCAGCGATCTTGTCCACCACGTCCATACCGGCCACGACATTGCCGAATGCGGCATACTGGCCGTCCAGATGGGGGGCATCCTGGTGCATGATGAAGAACTGGCTGCCGGCGCTGTTCGGGCTCATGCTGCGGGCCATGCTGATGACGCCGCGGGTGTGCTTGATCGGGTTGTTGACGCCATTGGCAGCAAACTCACCCTTGATGCTCCAGCCGGGGCCGCCGGTGCCGTTGCCCAGCGGGCAGCCGCCCTGGATCATAAAGCCGGGGATGACGCGGTGGAAGGTCAGGCCGTTGTAAAAGCCCTGACCGACCAGCTTCTTGAAATTCTCACAGGTGAGAGGGGCGGCTTCCTCATTCAGCTCAATGTCGATGACGCCGCCGTCTTCCATAGTAATGCGAACCATACTGTTCCAATGCTCCTTTATCTTGGCCCCTCAGCGGGGCATTTGCGGCAGAAGTTCTGCCAGAATCCTCTTATAGTATACCATACCTTTTGGCTTGTGCAACGGCACAGTTGCAACGTTTTTGTAAATTTGGGGGCGATTTTTATGATTTCCCGTCAAAAAGGGCCGGCCGCCTGCGTTTTGGACACAGCGCCTTCAATGATAAAACGTATCAAAATTGACCTGCCGATAGAACCGCTGCTGGAGCTGGTCGAAGCTCTCGCAGTTCTGGGCCAGCAGCCACATCACCTTTGTGACGACGGCCTCGATGGTCATATCGTGGGCTTCCAGGAAGCGAAAACGGTTCCGGACCCGCTTGCCGACCTCGTAAATGCCCACATCGCTGCCCTCGTAGGTGACCTGTGTGGTTAAGATCAGGATCTTGTGGGTCTTGTCGTAATCGCCCAGATTCTCTGCAAAAGCGTCCATGAGCCGCTGCGGGATGCCGCCTACGCCGAAGCTTTCCACGATGACGCAGTCGTATTGTTGAAAAATGGCTGGGATGAGTTCCGGGCCAAGGCCGGGCGTCAGCTTGAGCAGAAAGACCTTCGGGTTCAGCGCCCGGCCAAACTCCACTGGGCCGGTGGGCCAGGGCGAGGGGATATACCGCACCAGCCGGTCGCCCTGCACCAGCGCCAGCGCCGGGAAGTTGACCGACGCAAAGGCATCGTAGCTGATGGTCTTGTTCTTCTTGGCGCGGGTGCCCGCGATGACATGCCCGCCGAACACCACCATCACGCCCCGGCTGCCGGGGTCCAGCGCGCAGATGACGCTGTCGCGCAGGTTTTTCTTCGCATCGGTGATCTCGTTGGAGATGGGCTGCTGCGCACCGGTGAGGATAATCGGCTTGTCCGCATTCTGGATGAGGTAGGACAGCGCCGCCGCCGAATAGGCCAGCGTATCGGTGCCGTGGCAGATGATGAAGCCATCGTAGAGCGCATAATTCTCCTGCACGGCCCGCGCCATCAGCAGCCAGTGTTCGGGGCCGAGGTCTGTGCTGTCGATGCTGCACAGCGCCAGCGTCTCCGGGCAGCACAGCTCGTTCAGTTCCGGCAGATGGGCCAGCAGTTCCTCGCTGGTCAGAACGGGCCGCAGCCCCTGTGCGGTGCGCACACTGGCGATGGTGCCGCCGGTGGTGATAAAAAGCAAACGCTGCTTGGACATGTTCAGTGCCTCCCTGGGTCAAATTCAGTCGATTCAGTATAACACACTCGGCCCCGGATGAAAAGTGTGCAGTTTTGAGACCTGGTCACAGATTTTTGCGGGAAAAGGTGTATACTAGAAGAAAAACTTCAGGAGGCTTCCCATGCCCAACATCGTCATCATCGGTTCCGGCCCGGCCGGCGTGTCGGCCGCTCTGTACACGGCCCGCGCAGGGGTCGAAACGACCGTTCTCACCAAAGGGCCCGGCGCATTGGACCGCGCCGCGCACATCCAGAACTACTACGGCTTTGCCGAACCCATCTCCGGTGCCGAACTGGAACGCCGGGGCATCGAAGGGGCCAGAGCGCTGGGGGTGCAGTTCGTTTCCACCGAGGCCGTGGGCCTGACTTACACCGACAAACTCACCGTCGAGACGCTGGCGGGCGAGTTCCCCGCCGATGCCGTCATCCTGGCCACCGGCGCTTCCCGCGCCGCACCGAAGATCCCCGGTCTGGCAGGGCTGGAAGGCCATGGCGTGAGCTGCTGCGCCACCTGCGACGCCTTTTTCTACCGGGGAAAGGATGTGGCCGTGCTGGGCAGCGGCGAATATGCCCTGCATGAGGTGCAGGCCCTTCTGCCCGTGGTAAAGAGCGTCACCCTCCTGACCAACGGGGCCCCGCTGACGGCACAGTTCCCGCCGGAGGTGACGGTCTGCCCCGAAACGGTGGACGCCATCCTCGGCGAACAGACCGTCACCGGTGTGCAGCTGAATGGCGGCCGACAGGTGCCCCTGTCCGGCGTGTTCGTGGCGCTGGGCGTGGCGGGCAGCACGGCGCTGGCCCGCAAGCTGGGGGCCGAAGTCGAAGGGAACCGCATCGTCGTGGATGAGAAGATGCAGACCACCCTGCCCGGCCTCTACGCCGCCGGGGACTGCACCGGCGGGCTGCTGCAGGTCGCCAAGGCCGTTTATGAGGGAGCACTTGCAGGCACCGAAGCTGCCAAAGCGGTGCGGAAAGGATAACACCATGTCCGATGTGCAAAATACTCCGGTCAACCGGAATTGTCTGGCCTGCGCTTTCCCATTCTGGGACCAGCTCACGCCGGAGGAACAGGCGCAGCTCTGCCGCTTCACCCGGCCGGTGCGCTACCGGAAAGGGGAACGGGTCCACAGTCCGGTCGAGAACTGCGTGGGCATCCTGTTGCTGCGGTCGGGCCAGCTGCGGGCCTATCTGCTCTCGGAGGATGGGCGGGACATCACGCTCTACCGGCTGTTTCCCGGCGAAGTCTGCATCCTGTCGGCATCCTGCGTGATGGATTCCGTCAACTTTGACCTGTACATCGACGCCGAGGAGGACACCGAGGCCTACTGTATCGGCGCAGGCGTGTTCCGCCAGCTGATGCAGCAGAACGTCCATGTCCGCTGCTACGCCTACCAGATGACCGCCGAGCGCTTCTCCGACACCATGTGGACCATGCAGCAGATCCTGTTCATGAGCGCCGACCGGCGGCTGGCCATCTTCCTCACCGATGAGCTGGCCAAGACCGGCGGCACGGATGTCCGCATGACCCACGACCAGATCGCCCGCTACATGGGCTCCGCCCGAGAGGTCGTCAGCCGCCTGCTGAAATACTTTGCCGGGGAGGGCCTTGTCCGCCTTTACCGCGGCGGCGTCACCGTACTGGACAAAGAACGGCTGAAGCAGATCGCCAACGGTACATAAAACGCATCAAAAAAGGACGTCTCATCCTGCGACGAGACGTCCTTTTTTATCTTACAAAATCTCAGCTCTTGCAGCCGGATTCCTCTTCCACGCCGGTGAAATCGCTGGCCTCAGCGATCTTGGTGACGTCGAACTTGCCCGTCTCATCCTTGGGGGCGACGGCGGGGCCGGCCTCCACCGGATTCACGGGTGCTTCCTCGGCCGTCTCCGGCTGCGCAGCGGGAGCCTCCGGCTCTTCGGATGCCTTTTCCTCGGATGCCTTCTCGAAGGCCGGGGGCCATGCGTCGCCCGGCTCAGCGGTCCTGGCCTCGCCTTCGGCGTAGGCTTCGGCTGCCTTGGCGGCCTCTGCGGGGTCCTTTTCAGCCTCTTCGGGGAACTCCACCTCTTCGACGTGGAGCGGGCCCTTGTCGTTCAGAACTTTGTCCAGCACCACGATGGCGGCACCGGTGGCGGCGACGGCAGCAGCCGCGCCCAGAACGCGAAACAACGTTTTCATGGTGAGATCCTCCTTGATGTGATTTCAGTGTGCGGGTTAAGAGAATGTGACGACATCGTTCAGCGGCTTTTCGGCGGGTTCGACCGAGATGGCGGTCAGCACCGGGCCTTTGCCGCGGTAGATGTTGTGGAACTTGTAATTGACCTTTGCGGTCACAGTGACCCAGGCGCGCTGCTCCAGCGCCTTGTAGCCATCGTAGGAGCAGGGGAAGCCGACGAACTGGATGTCCTGCACACAGCAGGTCATGGCAAAGCGGCCGGGCACGAAGCTGTTCTTTCCTGCGCGGTTGGTCTGGCAGACCTGCGCCAGGAACTTCACGGTCTTGCCCGTGTACTTCTGGGGCTCGTCCTGGCAGTCCATATACCAGATGCCGAAATCGTCGTCGCCGATCTCCACCATCGGCTTGTTCAGGTCGAAGGGGAGGGGGTCGGGGATATCATCGTAGGCCACGCTGCCGTCAGCGAACTCATAGGCGATGTCGCACTTGCGGGATGCCTGACGCACCAGCTTGTGCAGCTCCTGACGGGCGGCATCGTTGTTGACGGCCTCGGCGCGGTTGAAGACGATCAGCTCACTGCGGGCGATCTTGTCCAGCAGCAGAGCGCGCATGGAGTTGTCGCGGGCATAGGTGAGGGCCGTGGTGCCGTCGGCCGTGGCGATGCACTGGTAGACGATCCAGTTTTCGGGCAGATTGTTGGCCAGGTCCTGCAGCAGCCACATGCCGTTGTACTCGATGACCACGCGGCCTGCATCTGCCTCCTTGGCCAATTTGGCCAGGTTCTGGGGGTTCAGCTCTGCCTTGTCCTCCAGATTGTAGAGGGTCACGCCGGGGAAGGCGAATTTCTTCTGGTTGTATTCCTCTTCGCCCTCTTCGCAGACCAGCAGCAGGGTCTTGTCGCCGGAGTCGAAGTTGGGGTCTTCAAAGG
>OGMO01000413.1_pt1 | contig 41255 bp, 37 predicted proteins | sample 1573241 | NCBI WGS metagenome assembly OGMO01 (sample SAMEA2581896, study PRJEB24529) | metagenome | biome: Human gut stool | place: China | collected 2011 | reverse complement strand
TGCCGATTTTGTTGGTATCTCTTAAAACAGAGAAACCAATAGGATCGGCTTTTTTGTTTTTTAGAGCGGATACTCAGAATTCCTTAATGTAAACGACATGACTGTTGTTTATCCTAATGGAATAATTGATATTATTCCGTGGGAAAACGGAAATGTGGACAAGAAAAATATTCAAAGATTCTTACCGGCTTTTTAAAAGACGGCGAGTCTGAAACAATCAGTCTAAACCCGGAGAAAGTATTGTCGGACATTATTCAGCAAGCAAAAAAAACACTTTCTTCTAATTTTGATGACTAAAAAATATAAGAAAGCATTACCATAGGAGCGGCAATCAGATTTCTGATCATAATTTTTCAGCATGGAAAACTGTGCGTAGGATTCTTATGAAAACAAGATTTTACATATCGGGAGGAAAAAATTGAAAAGAAGAATCATTTCAATTTTCATGTCTGTTATTGTCCTCATCAACATAATTGTTCCGGTCTACGCTTCGGCAGCAGACGTCGCTGATAACAATTCGTCTGTCTATATAGGCAACGGTTATGTTGTTTATTATGACATTAAAAGCTCATGGGGCAATAATCAGAATATTGAAATCAAAAATATAGGTTCAGAAACTATATCAAACTGGGCTTTGAAATACGACGCTCATGGAGAGATAAGCGGACTTTGGAACGGCATTGCTTACAGCAGCAGCGAAACTCAGTATATTATAAAAAACGCAGGATATAATTATGAAATTTAGCCCGATCAGGAAGTGAATTTCGGTTACTGTGTGACAGGAGAAGGTCTTGAAATTCCAAAAGCTTTTGAAATCTGTTCACAAAGAACCGATAAAGCAGAAAATGAATATATTGTTTCGCTGAATGTTACCAACGATTGGGGTAACGGTTTTACCGGTGAATTAAAAATACAAAATCTATAAGCCGAACCAATAGAAGCTTGGCGACTCAATTTTGATACTAATTTTACAATTGAGGATATATGGAATGCGAGACTGGTATCTGCAGAAGCAAATTCATATTCTATTGCAAACGACATTACAACAACCCCGATAGCAGCCAATGAAACGAAAACATTTGGATTCAAGGCTTCAAAGGAAAATGGAGTAACAGCGGAAATATCCAACTGTATAGTTAATGGAGTGACTATTAACGAAAACTTTGAATCGCTTAAATTTCTTGAAACGGGTCTTGTGCTGACTGCTTTTGCACAATACAATTAAAATACGATACGGATGACGACGGTATAAGCGACGGCGATGAAATAGCTCTAGGACTTGATCCATTAAATCCCCAGACTTTTGGCGTGCCTGATTCTGAGTATATATTTGAAGTTGGCGTTCCGTCAGTTGTCGAAAACTTTTCAAATATTAATACCGATACAAATCCTTTCGAGGTATCGGTTAAAATAAAAGCTGCAGGGAATATTCTGTCAATCCTTGATGCAAGAGAAAGCCTTTGCTCAAAAGCAATGACAAATGATGCAACTTTAGGAATTTTTTCGGAATTTATTTACGATGAGGGTTGCAAAATTGAAGAAGCTGTGATACAATTTAAAATAGATGACGAGAATAAAGTCGAAGCAGATACTAAAAAGGCTGAAGATTCTGAGTTCTATACACTGTTTCCATTGCTTATTTCAGTATTAGAATTAGGCGATCAAGGCATATCTACTGCTTTTTCATGTATATCGGACCTTTTCAGTAACACGGTCAAAAATATTGATATATATGAAATCTCAAACGGAGAATTATCAAAAGCAAGTAAGGAATTTATATCTAGTCTTTGCAATGAGTTGAGTAATGTTTCTACTCAAAAATATTCATATTCAGGTAATGGGGAGGCTCATTATATATATGAATACTATTATGATAATAGTAATTCTCTTGAACAATCAATTATAAATCTTGCTTATTCCAGACAATTTGCTGAGATGAAGTATAGTGAAAATATGCTTGCTATTCCATTATGGATAAGAAAATATATTTATGATTATACATCAACAGTTGATACTGACAATGGAGAAATGGACTTACTTGCATATAGAAACATCTTGTATATAGAAGATAATTTTACAAAAGGTGATTTGGCAATATGAAAAAAACATTCTCAAAAAAAATGATATATGCAGTAATAATAATTTTGATTATTATGCTGATAACTATTGCTATTTGTTGTACTCCTTCTTCTTTAATTGGAAAATCAGTTCTTATTCGTCTGGCTGTAACAATCCCAATCAATATTTTATTCCAGATCATTCTTTATCTTGGAGCATCATTATTGATTTTTTATGTTTTTCATAATTTAATTAGAGAGAATAATAAAGTCAAGCAGTTAATCGCTAATATAATTTGCACATTTATTTGCATTTTTTTAGGCTATGCTTTGATTACAGATAGCTATGTTTCAATACTTCGCGGAAATATTAAGGGGGATTTTCTCTTGTGGCAAGATGTCTTGCTGGATTTACATGATTCTGATGTTAAATCTATTGATAACCTAAAAATTAAAGATTTTTATTTTCCCGGAGAAGTTTCGCATACATCTGCTAGTCGTGATTCTTTATATATTGTAGCTGTAGACAAAGAAGGAACTATTTACAGGTTTCCTATAACTCAAAAAGACAAATTGCTGATAACTGATAAAGATAATTCTAAATTAAGATCCGGAGAAATTGAATACTATAAAAAATCAGGTTTGATGAAATCAATATCATTTTCAAAGGAGAACCAAAAAACGTCTGAAATTCAAATGGTTGAAATAACTCTTACCGAAGAGGAGATAGCCCATGAGAAACGGATTTTGGTAAACAGACCCGAAGTGGATAGCTATGATAAAAACCTATTTTGGTACGTCACCAAAAACGGTGAATTTAGTAAATGTTTTCAGGCATACAGCAAAACTTGGACTAATTTTTTGACTTTTGCTGATAAAGGTGATTACACAGTTACTTTAGTGACTGATTATTATGCTGATACGGGAGAATATACTCCTATCAGCAATACGATTGAATATACTATTGAATAACAGGAGGAGAAACAATGTCTCAATTTACAAAATCATTCCTATGGAGATTTATATTAGATATAATTCTTCTTGGAATTTTCGTGAGACTTATGCAGAACATTATCTTGGCAATTCTGTCAAGAAGTATGGAAACTTATTCGACCCCGTTTCTAGTTATTGAAGCGATTGTTGTATCAGCAATCAGTATGCTATTTATCTGTTTTATTACATACTGGAATATCGGCGTTATTTCAAAGAAAGGTTGTTATGACTATCCGATGGATTCAGATAAATGGTTCAGAAATTTTGCAATTATTAATATCTGACAGACGATGGGTTGAATGTCAAAGCACTGCATATTTCATGCAATACTTAGCCTTGTTGGCTGCAGAGGGGCAAGAGCATATGACAATAGCATTAGAAGAAGTGGCTCCAATATTTAAAGATGTAAAATGGGATTTTATTAGATACAGTACTGATAATGATGTACTCAAAGGAACAGATTACATATCAGATCCACATTTACAAATTAGTTATTACGTTATATCAAGGGGATGATAATTTTGAAAAAGGTATATAATTATTTTAAAATTCTTGCACTTGACATAACGATATACTTGTTAAGTATTTTGTTTGCTCTTATGTATAGATATGTATTTTCAAAGGTGTTAGATACTCTTAGCGGTTCAACGTGGGCAAGTGGAATTGCTTTGTTTTTTATAATCAACACACTTACGTTTCTATGTATCGTTATTTTGCCAACATTGTTTTATATAAAAAAGGATAAATTTGATATTATCAGTTTACTTATGACAGCAGTGATATTATTTTTATTATTCTCTATGTATACGCCACCATTTTTATATCTGTTTGTGTTTACCGACTCGATAACGGGTTTCTTGTTTAATGTTTTACAGATGTCTAAGCTAAAATCTTCGATTTTGATATCATTTCAATATTCGATAATAATTTTTCTTACAGCCAAAATTCATAGAGTAAAAGCAACATAAGCTATATTATTATATAACAGTACATTATACTAATAAATTGACAATTGAAAGTATTGCGATCAAATGGAAAAGCAAAACAGCTAAAAGTAATTAGAATAATAAATTATAGGAGGATAACAATGGATATTACAAAAAAGTTTTCAGTTTTATTGATTACTGCGGTAACGGCAGTGTCATTGGTTTCCTGTGGAAATGATACAGAATCTAAAGTTAGTTCAGATTCAGAAGTTAGCTCAGTTATAAATGTCAAAGCTTCGGCATGGGATAATCTTAACGATAAGGAAAAAGATTTCTACAAAGGTTTAGAGAAAAAGGGTCATACCATAGATAAAGATACAGGCTATGTATATATCGACGCAGCAGGGTTTCAAGACGATTGGGGAAGAACTTATGGGAACGAAGGTATTGTAATAACCTATTGGTTTGGAAACGAGGATATAGTTCATATTCCGGAAGAGATTGACGGTAAGAAAGTAGTTAACATTGCAAACGCTGGTATGCGAGAATTTAGAGATACGAATGACACTTATCACAATCTTGGGTACATTGAATCCGAAATCAAAGAGCTATACTTTCCAGAGGATTTTCAGGAAATTTATTGTGCATTTGATCATTTTGAAACTCTGGAAATAATCACGCTTCCTAAATCACAAACTGTAATACAATATGGTGGTTTCAGGCATTGCATAAATTTAAAGGAATTTATTTGTCCAGATGATATAACAATTATTAATGATTTTGCTTTTAGTAACTGCAAGAGTATGACCTCATTCACGTTTAATAATGGTCTAAAAACAATAGGACAAGATGCTTTTAGTGGCTGCGAAAGCTTGGAAAAGCTTGATTTCCCCGACTCGCTGGAATCAATAGGAATACAGTCTTTCCAAGGCTGTACAGGTCTTAAAGAAATAAATATCCCGTCAAAGATAGACACTATACCTAAAAGAGCGTTTTTCGCCTGCAAGGCTTTGGAAACGCTTGCTCTTCCGGACAATGTTACAACTATAAACAGTGAGGCTTTTGCACGTTGTAATAGCCTAAAGGAAATCTACATTCCTGAGTCGGTCAATGAAATAGCGGAAAACGCTTTTGATGAGTGTGATAGCTTGACGATAAAGGGAAAATCAGGCTCGTATGCTGAGGAGTATGCAAAGGAAAACGATATTGATTTTGCGGCGGAGTAATGAACGTATAAATAGGTTTAATTGATAACACCGTGTAGATTATATATTAACTAGTACATTTGATAGTTTTGTATTGTCAGATATACATAGTTGGAGGATAATAATGGATATTACAAAGATGCTTTCAGTTTTATTGATTACTGCGATAACGACAATATGATCTGGGATTTAGCATATAATGCACGAGTAGAAGCAATGCGCGCACTTTTGACAAGTGATAACGTAGATCTAACTAAGAAAAACGAGGTAGGGCATGATGCTCTGTATGTGGCACTTGGAAATGTGTTTTTTAATATTTCTGAACAATGTAAATATGCCGTTAAAACATATGCAGCTGCAAGTATTGCAAGTGTTTTAAATGAAATGCTTAGAAATGATTTATATGGAATTGCATATGATGATAAATATTATAAAATTATTGCAGTAGAAGCTCCGATTAACTATTCTAGATTAATCTATGCAAGACTTTATGCTGAGCAAATTTATATTGATTTCAGAGAAGAAGCACCAGATTTCATTAAATATATTTTTTACAGTGATGATATTACTAATTCAAGAATAATAGTGAATCGCTTACAGAATATGATTAGTGTCGAGGAGTGAATCATATGTCGAAAAAATGGAATGACCCAGATGCAAGAGATAACTATGCTCTGTTAATAACATTAGACAATATAATTATTTCATTTATTTTTATGTATGTTAATTATAGCGTTGCAACCAATTTTTTATCAGGGAAGTTTCTAGAATATTCAATCCATAATTTAAAAGTACTATTTATTATAAGATTTATATGTATTTTAATATGTAGCTATAACGTTTCTAAGATATTATTTTCTGTGATAGAAATGTATAATAAATATGATAGAACATTTAGCAATTTTGATGACTATAGGTTTAAAAACAAGTTTAGTTATTATCAGTTTGTTAAAGCGTTGAGTATTTCATCAATCAACGCCATGAAGAAACAATCTATCAGAATGGCTCTATATTCTATATTATGGATTGTCACAATAATAGTTTTGTCGATGCAGAGTTTTGCTTCATACGGAACGAAAAATTCAATTCAACAGGTCATGTGCCTGAATCAAATTGATAATGATATTAAAACTAATAATATTATTGAATATGATATCATTAGCCCTAATGTGTATACATCATCAAATGGGCTCCATTATATTATTTCATACTATAATCAAGATGATACAGAACTTATTTTGACAAATTCGCAATATGATTTGTTGAAAAATGATAAAAATGCATCTTATCGCATTACATACTATCGTTCATCAGGATTTGTAATTATTGTTGAAAAAACAACTATAAATACGTAGGAAAAACAATGTCTCAATTCACAAAATCATTCCTATGGCGGTTCATATTAGACATTATCTTATTGGAAACATTTGTTGGGTTTTGTCAAAATATCATTTTGACAATTACGTCAAGATTCATATCTGAGGTGACATAATTATGGCTAACAAGGCATTATTTTGGTATAACTACAAAAGATTTGTTGACGAAGGCACCATTAAGCCGCTGTCTCCAAAGACATTTGCATTGTCAGGATTAATAACGGTTTGTGGTCTTGTGCTTAGTCTAACAATTTATTGTTTGGTATTTCCTAACAGTTTTGTTGGAGAGAATACACCTATTAAACTGTTTTTGTGTACATTGTTTTATATGCTTGGTACGCTTGCCATGATCGGCGGAGTGTACTTTGGTATATCGCTTGTTGTTACAAGGTTTATACCAACCAAAAGTAATAGACTTGTACTTAGATGCTTTATGTATGTAATTCAGATCGTGTTGTTTCTTCTTGTTTTTATAGGAGGTTTTGAAAATTATTTTTCGGTTTACGGTATTAGTTCTTATTCGGACGACATTAAAGCAATAAAAAGTGATTATGTAATGATGGTGAACTCTGCAAAGGATATGTTTTCAGATACTGAAACGCTTAAAGATGTACACTTCGATACTATGTCGTACTTATACTTTGAAAACCAAGGAAGAAATGCTGTGTATATTGATGCCGTTGACGATAACGATCGTTATACAAAACTTATGATTTCTCCCGGTGACAAATCAAAGATTGATTTCTCGGCGTTTTATGACGTTACTTATTATCCTAATACGATGACGATAAGTAGTTTAAATATTGTAGGAGAATATGACGCTACAGAAGAAGCCGAAAAAAAAGAGCAAAATGAAATTACGGAGTTATTAAATGAATTGCTTGACATGGATATAGAAATAACTCTTGAAGTAGATGAAAAAGGAACAGTATTTATTAATCGACCGCATATACCTTATTATGATGATAAAGAAGATATTGGGGTTGTTCCTCTTGATCGTAGCATCAGTCTGTATGTAAAAAGAGATGGAGAATTTTATGAAAATTGGGACTTCTCAAAGAAAGAGTGGATTAATAAACTAACTTTCTTAAAAAGTAATAGAAAGTATGGAAATTATGAAATAATACTTGCTTTCGGATACAATGAAACAACAGGAGAATATACTCCCATTAGTAACACGATTGAATACACGGTTGAATAATAAGGAGGAAAAACAATGACCCAATTCACAAAATCATTTCTATGGAGATTTATATTAGATATAATTCTTCTTGGAATTTTCGTGAGACTTATGCAGAACATTATCTTGGCGATTCTGTCAAGAAGTATGGAAACTTATTCGACACCGTTTCTTCTTATTGAAGCAGTTGTCGTATCGGCAATCAGTATGTTGTTTATCTGCTTTATTACCTATTGGAATATCAGCGTTATTTCAAACAAATGGAGAGCTATGAAGCTTTGAGGGGTTTATAAGCTTCATTGATAAGTGGATAGAGAAAATGACCAGATTGGTGATTGCGTGAAAAATGCAGGATAGTTGTAAATATGTTGAATTATCGATACTACGAAAAAGACCGAGTAAGATGTTCCGGTGGAACATTTTGCTCGGTCCGATTATTATTTGACTTTGATAGTTATTATGTTGTAATATCAGACCGGAGCCGCATATACTTCGTAGATCTCGGTATAATTAGAGGTAAATATGTGAAGCTGTCCCATATCATAAATGCTTACTCCGTAGTTGCTGAAAGCTTGTGCAATGTCATCGTATGAGTAGAAAGCAACTCCTGACAACACCTCGCTTGCACTAATGCAAATATCCCAGCTATATGAGTACTTGTTTTCAAGGACCAGTATAGGAGCGCTGTCGCCGTTGTAAACCATAGCAATTTTATAGCTATCGCTTATATACTTTAACCCGTCAGAAATCGTAAGAGCTGACCAGATAGGTATGACGCTTCCAATTTTATTTTGTAATAGTCACCAATCACATAACACTGTTATGTTTCAATATCATATAATATGCTGAAAATATAGTAAATGTATTGACATATCGAGCGTTATATGCTAAGATAACAGTGTTATGTGAAGTGGAAAGTGTGGTGCAGTAATGGGTGACGAACTTGAAACAAGGGAAAAGCTGTTGGAAAGTGCAATGACCGAGTTCTCTGAAAATGGTTATATGAAGGCTTCTCTGAGAAAAATATGCGCTGACGCAGGCGTGACGACCGGTGCGCTGTATTTCTTCTTTAAAAATAAAAATGACTTGTTCAAGGCTATTGTCGATGAGCCGCTGAAAGAGCTTTGCAGGCTTCTTACGGAGCATTATATGCAGGACGCTCAGGATATGGATAGCGATGACCCTGCGGTGCTGTCTGCTGAGTATCACATTGATACTCACACCGACCTTGACAAACTTGTTGATTATATGTATCTCCACTATGACGTTTTTATGCTGCTGCTCACGGGTGCGCAGGGGTCTGAGTATGAAAATACTGTGGATATGATCGTAGATATGACAGAACAGGGCTTTAGGATATCAGCGGAAAAAGCTGCCGCAAGAATGCCTAACTGCCACGTTGATGAGTATATGCTTCATTGGATAACCCATATAAGTGTTGACGCCTACACTCATTTGCTAACTCACGAGAGAGATGTGGAAAAGGCAAAGCTCCATATGCGCAGAGTAATGGAGTTTCTAATAAAAATATGGTTTACAATGATAGTCGAGGATTAGAAAATTGCCGCCTTCGGGCGGTAACTTTTAGAAACCTACATAACAATGTTATGTGTAAATTTTGTATCTCAAATGTCGGTGAAATGTGCAGTTATGCACATTTTTATATAAAGTAAAGTTAGCTAAGTCTAACTTATAAATGGAGGAAATAATATGTATTTGGAGATCAGAGATGTTAAGAAAAGCTACGGAAGTGACGCCAGCTATATTCAGGTGCTAAAGGGTATCACCACAAGTCTAGAAAAAGGTCAGATGTGCGTTATTCAGGGTACGAGCGGCTCTGGTAAATCCACGCTCCTTAACTGCATAGGCGGCCTTGACACTATGGACAGTGGCTCTGTTAAGGTCGACGGCAAGGAGATTTTCGGTCTTAAACCTGATAAGCTTGCCGACTACAGAAAGGAAAATCTGGGTTTTATCTTTCAGTTTTATAACCTCGTTCCAAATCTGACAGTTGTGGAAAATATTCAGGTTTGTGAATATCTTTCAGATTCGCCACTGGATATGGAAGAACTTCTCACAACGTTGGGACTTTCCGAACACAGAAACAAGTTTCCGTCACAGCTTTCAGGCGGTCAGCAGCAGAGATGTGCTATAGCAAGGGCACTTATAAAAAATCCAAAGCTGCTTTTGTGCGACGAGCCTACAGGCGCTCTTGACTCCAAAACTTCAAGGGATATTCTCATTCTGTTGGAGAAGATAAACGAAAAATATGGCACAACAATGCTTATCGTTACCCACAACAACGCTATAAAAAATATGGTGCATAAGGTAATAATCGTTAAGGACGGACTTATCAAAAAGGATTATCTTAACGAAACACGCATACCTGCCGCAGAGCTGGAGGACTTGTAATGAACAGGGTACTCAGAAAAAGGCTCGGACGTGAGCTTAAAACAAATTTCGCACGTTATCTTGCGCTTGTATTGCTTATCGTAATGGGAATGTACATAATAGTTTCCGTGGTTGCAAGCGCAGACACTATCATCGACGGAACAGCCGAACATGGTAAGCAAAACAGGGTTGAGGACGGACAGTTCGGCGTTTTTATTCCTCTTACAGACGAACAGGAAAAGGAAATAACAGACAAAGGAATTAATCTTGAACAGCATTTCAGCATTGACGTTACCGCGAAGGACGGCTCAAAGCTCCGTGTTTTCCGTAAAAGAAATGACATTGACCTTATCGAGCTTGACAGCGGAAGACTTGCTGAGAAAAAGGGCGAAGCGGTAGTCGAAAAGCGTTACAGCGAGGAACATTCTCTGTCAGTGGGCGATAAGCTTACAGCAGGCGGAGTTGAGTTTGAGATAGTTGGGATAGGAACTACACCTGACTATGACACACCTTTTGAAAATTTCTCTGACACGGCTGTGTCAAGCAAGGGCTTCGGACTTCTTTTTGTAAGCGACGATCAGTACGACTATTTCAAGAATGACAGCGATCAGAAAGCCGAAGACCTTTGCTATGCTTACAGACTTAACGGCAAGGCAACTGATGACGAGCTGAAGAAAATGATCGAGGATTTTGACTTTGATTATAAAAAAGTCACTGACAAGTATTATCTTGAAACTATCAAGGACGTCTTGAAACAGCGTGACGATATTTCAAATGGTATCGACAAGCTCTATGACGGCTCACAGACCCTTAAAGACGGTGTGAAAGACCTTTCTGAGGGAGCAGACGCTCTCTATGACGCAATGGGCGGACTTTACGAGGGTGCAAAGGCACTCCCAGAGGGTGCGAACGCTATCACGACAGGAGTTAAGGCCGCATATGACGGCTCAAAAGACCTGTCAGAGGGTGCAAGATCTGCATACAGCGGTGCAGAGAGCCTTGCAAATGGTATTGACAGCTTCAAAAAGCAGGCTGACGAGCTTCTTGACGAGGTGTTCACCATCGATCTTGACAACCTGACAATGTTTGTGAAAAAGGGCGACAACGTTCGTATAGCTGGTGCGGCAGGTGACGTTGTCATGAACAAATATGCAGGACTTGGTGTGGGTGTTCTACTTATGGCACTTCTTACTTATGTTATCTCTGTTTTCGTCATTCATCAGATACAGCGTGAAAGCAGTGTTATAGGTGCGCTTTATGCTCTTGGCGCAAAGAAAAAAGATCTTATCCGCCACTACGTAACATTGCCGACTATAGTTGCATTTGTTGGCGGAATAATCGGTGCGGTCATAGGCTTCTCGCCTGTGGGAATCGATTATCAGCTTCTCGACAGCTACGCATATTCTTCGCTCCCTGATTTTACCCCTGTTTATCCTTTGTATCTTATCATTTACAGCATTGTAATGCCTCCTGTTGTTTCGGTGATAGTTAATACCCTTGTGATAAACAAGCGGCTTTCTCAGACGGCTCTTTCACTTATCAGAAACGAGCAGAAAACAGGTCACTACAGCAGAGTGAAGATAAAGAGCAGGAATTTTATCCGCAGATTTCAGATACGCCAAATGCTTCGTGAAATGCGCACAGGCATAACAGTGCTTCTCAGTATGCTGTTTTCACTGTTCATTCTTATGCTTGGCGTTGATTGCTACTATCTCTGTGAGAACGTGAGAAAAGACACTATAAATGACACAAAATACGAGTATATGTACACTCTGAAATATCCGGAGGAAAGCGTTCCGGAGGGTGGCGAGGCTTGCTTTGTAAAAACGCTTTCAAAGGAACAGCTTGGCTATAACCTTGATGTCACCGTTATGGGTATGGACAGCGATAACAAGTATTATGATGTGAAAACACACAAGGGCAAGAGCTTTATAACAGTGAGTCAGTCAGTTGTGGAGCGTTACGGAGTGGCAAAGGGCGATAAGTTTATCCTGACAGACGATGCGACCTCAATGGATTACGCATTCACAGTGGAGGATATCTGCGACGAGCGTGGCGGACTTATGGTGTTCATGGATATTGACAGTATGCGTGAGCTTTTCGGTGAGGGCGACACTTACTACAACTGTTTGCTCTCAGACAAGAAACTTGACATTGACGAAGGCAGACTTTACAGCACAACAACAAAATCGGATATCGAGCGTTCAGCGGCAGTTTTCACGGACCTTATGATGTCAATGATAGTAATGCTTATCGCAGTTGCTGTAATAATTTTCTGCTCTGTGATGTTCCTTATGCTGAATGTTACAATAGAAAGGGCTTCCTTTGGAATATCCCTTGTGAAGGTATTCGGCTATAAGACCAAGGACGTGAAAAAGCTTTACCTAAACGGAAACGCAATTATCATAACTTTGGGCGCACTTATCGAGATACCGCTTTCAAAGATGTTTATGGACAAGGTTTTCCCAGTGTTCATTCCAAACGTAACAAGCGGAATAAACCTTGCATTCCCTTGGTATGCTTACGTTATAATTTTCGCAGGAGTAATGGCAACATACTTTATCATCACCTCAATTCTTGTAAGAAAGCTTGGCAAGATAACCCCTGCCGAGGTGCTTAAAAACAGAGAATGATTTCTTAATATACAAAAAAACGTACAGAGCGTAATGATGTGACCTCCAAGTCGTTAGATTTTTGGTCTAACTTCTGGGGGTCGGATCATAAAGCTTTGTACGTTTTTGATTATGACTAATTTGTATTATTGTCTATTTTGGTTATGATAACTGCGGCAATGGTAAGGACAATATATCCTGCTATGACTTCAAATGGAAATTTTATTATTGCAGTTTCGGGGATTATAAAAGGCAAGGTAGATATTGCACAGCATGGAGGAAAATAAAGCTTTGCTTTTCGGCAAATGACGAATATCACAGCCGAGGATAAAACTGCACCAAATGTCAGGGTAAGCCCAAGCTTTTCAGAGATAAAAAATCTTGCCATAACACCTGCGAACGCAGCCACCGCCATGAGAGCAATTGCTGTGTATTTTCTTTTCATAAGCTTTGAGCCTTTGCCGCTAAGCTCGAAAAATGCAACGATAAGCGGCGGAGCGATAAAGAATATCTCGTGAAAATGCGCAGGCAATATGCAGATAACAAGCACCGTGATGACTTGTTTTGCTCGTAGTTTTAGAAGCTCTGAGCTTGGTTCGATAGGTCTATATTCATACTTTTCATGAAGCCCAAAGTATTCAAGAACTTTTTGAAAAATAAGTATAAATGCTGTCATGACCGCAACGGAAATGACGTAAATAGGGCTTTTTGTACCCATAAGTATCGGAAGTATGCAGGCTGAAATGGCAGGAACAAAGCTAGTTTTTGACAGTGTTATAACGCTCACTGCTACAAGAAGTCCCAAAGCTATACGAAGTATAAGTATCGCAGGGATAAACCGCACTATGCACACGCCTGCGACAGCGGCAGAAACTATCGCCGCAAAAAGCCGTGTTCGAGAGGTGTTCCACGATTGCACAGGCGCAATTAGCGCACCCATTGCCACTGCCGTTATCTCAGGAAAAATTATTTCCTTTTCCCCGAAGATCTCCGCCGAGCCGACCATTATTGCCACCACAGCAAGGGATATCCCCATAGCTATATTTTGATTTTTATTCATTGCTTCACCTTGATGTTTTTTTCTTTATTATAACATAAAGGGGAGAGGTTTTCAATCGGTGTAAAAAGATAGCCCCCACAAAATTTCATAGTTGAAAATTTGTGGGGGCTATTTAGCGGTGGTCGTTTCTAATCTATTCTATCGTGTACATAATAACGTTCTTTCATTAGCTTGGCACGTTCCATTCTTGCTTCCGCTTTTGATTGTTCCATTCTGGTTTGTGCATGTTCTATATCAGATGCTGCTTTTAGAATAGCAGCATCAAGTTCTTTGTTATTCTTTTTTACTCTTCTATTATGTCTTTCTTCTTCTCCTTCCATATATTTATCGGTTTCATAATACATTTTGTAGATCTTAGCTGATAACATAATTATACAGATTATTGTGAGTGTTACTTTTTGAGATGTAGTTGCACTAATTCTTATTGCATCGATTCCTAATGAATCCAATTGTTGATCTAAAAGCATGATTAACTCAGCACCTAAATATCCGAGAAAATACCATATTTCATAGAAAATTCGGTCATACAATTTTTTATTACGGAATTTAGAATAAGCATAAGATATATTACCAAATATTACAAGAATACAATACATAGCTACTGCATCATCGCGTCTTTGGCTCTCATAGTATGTCAGTACTAGTATTAAAATGAACAAGTTAGTAAAGCAAATTACTTTACAAATATAATATAGTATTTTATTTTTCAACTTAATTCCCCCAATTTTATTATAACAGCTTGTTGTAATACATAGAATTATATCATATTTTGTGGAGATACTTCAATACATATGTAATTATTGTATTACTTTATGTAATAATCATTAAATAAAGTAAGTAATTACGCAAATTGTCAAGTCTTGAAAATCGCCGTCAAAGGTGCTATAATGGATTAAAAGCCAAAAGGAGAGTTGAAAAAATGAGAAATATACCTACAGATATTTACATAGAAAATGGAGCGGTAAAAAATCACGGGGGCGAGATAGCGGAACTTGGCAAAAAAGCCATGATAGTCACAGGCAGACATTCCTCTGCGGTGAATGGTTCTCTTGATGATGTCAAGGCAGTGCTTGAAAGTCAGGGCATTGGATATGTGATATATAATGATATTGAGGAAAACCCATCTGTGGAAACTGTTTACACAGCGGCAACGGCGGCGGTAAAACACGGCGTGGATATGTTCGTGGCAGTGGGCGGCGGTTCGCCAATGGACGCAAGCAAGGCGATATCAATGCTTGCTAAGAATGGGATAGTTTGCGAAAATGCCGAGTTTTCCGAAAGCGAGAGCGTTGTAAAAGCTGAGAAGTGTGAGCTTTCAGATAGCATTGCCAAGGTGGAGGATCTTCTTTACACTCCTGCGAAACTACCTCTTTACCCTATAGTCTGTGTGCCTACCACCTGCGGAACAGGCTCTGAGGCTACACCTTATTCTATCTTGACTTCCCACATCAAGCAGACCAAAAAATCTATTGCCCACAAAATATTCCCGTCACTTGCATTGGTTGACTACAGCTATCTTAAAACCTCCTCATACAGCGGTATGAAAAGCACCTGCGTTGACGCAATTGCTCACATGATAGAGTCACGGCTCAACACCAACGCAAATGCGTTCAGCCGTGCATACGCCGAGGAGGGTATGAGGCTTTGGGCAAGCTGTAAGGGCTGTCTTGAAACTGATGAGAGATTTGCTCATATGACAGACCAGGAGTTCTCAACTTTCATGCAGGCATCAGTGCTTGCAGGCATGGCGATAGCCTACACAGGCACAAGCATACCTCACGGTCTGAGCTATACTTTGACCTATGAAAATGGCGTACCCCACGGCAAGGCAGTAGGCGTTTTTCTGTCAGGTTTTTTGAAAAAATACGGTGACAGCACCGAGGTGGAGTATGTTGTAAAACAGCTTCTTGGCTTTGACGATATCGACACTTTCCGAGATTATATCAGGACGCTTTTTGGCAAGCTTGATATGTCAGAGAAGCTTTGGAAAAAGGACAGGGACGGAATACTTGCCAACCCTGCCAAGCTTAAAAATTATCCTTTTGGGCTTACGGCAGATATGCTTGACGATTACGTTCGCTATTATAACGCATAAAAGAAGCTGTCAGGGCGGTGGCTCTGACAGCTTCTTTATTATATCTTCGCAAGTCTGTCTATCTCTGTAAGTTCAGCTTCTGTGAAGTCAAGGCGGTCAAGACAGCCTATGTTTTCCGTTATCTGCTCAGGACGGCTTGCGCCTATAAGCACAGTGGTGACAGCCTTGTTATGAAGCACCCATGAAAGTGCCATTTGTGAAAGGGTCTGTCCCCTTGAAGTAGCGATATCATTAAGCTTGTTGAGCTTTTCTATCATTTTGTCGTTAAGCTCATTGCCTATCCATGTTTCGCCTCTGCCTACCCTTGAATCTGCCGGTATGCCTTTGAGATATTTGCTTGTGAGAAAGCCCTGATACAGCGGTGAGAACACCGCAATGCCAAATCCCTCTGACAATGCCAGGCTATCAAGTTTATCGTCCTCTATCCAGCGGTTGAGTATGGAATATGAGGGCTGATTGATAATAAAAGGAGTTCTGAGTTCACGGAAAATTTTCAGCATTTCGGCTGTGTCGGCTCTGTTGTAATTTGATATGCCAACATATAGTGTTTTTCCCTGCCTTACTGCATTGTCAAGTGCAAGGGCAGTCTCTTCAAGAGGTGTTTCGGGATCTCTTACATGGTGATAAAAAATGTCAACATATTCAAGCCCCATTCTTTTTAGAGACTGGTCAAGGCTTGCCGTGAGATATTTTCTCGAGCCGTTTCTGTCACCGTATGGACCTGCCCACATTTCATAGCCTGCCTTGGTGGAAATGCACATCTCGTCACGGAACTCTCTCATGCCACGGTCGAGTATCCTGCCGAAGTTTTCCTCTGCCGAGCCGTTGTAGGGATTGCCATAGTTGTTTGCAAGGTCAAAATGTGTGATACCGCTGTTGAACGCAGTGTGTACCATTCTTTCCATGTTCTCAAAATTGTTTTTCAGGCTGAAATTCTGCCAGAATCCCAGCGATACAGCCGATAGTTTAAGCCCGCTTTTTCCACAGCGGTTGTATATCATTTTGTCATATCTTTTATCGTCAGGTATAAACATTTCAAAAAAACCTCCTATATAATCGTGTTAGTGCATAAATTATCCCACTTACTTTTATGATTATAGCATATTGTATTATCTATGTCAATGTGCTATAATTGAATAAGTTATATGATAAAAAATATGTGTGTAATGCACAATAAATGGAAAGATAATAATATGAGAAATGATATGAACAGAAGAATTATCGCTGCTATATGTGCAGTAGTCATGATGGGAGCAATGCTCACAAGCTGTGCTAAAGAAACAGGGGAAAGCTCAAAAGCAGAGAGTAGTTCTGCCGAATCTCAGGCTGTGACAACAACGGCTGAACCTGTTGTAACTCTCCCTGCCACCACAAAACAGGTCATAAACTCTGAACCTGCTACTTATGAAAGCCTGAGTGCTGACAAGGCTGAAAAAGATAGTTTTAAGAAAAAGATACGATCAGAAAGTAAGATACCTGTTATAAGCGTCACGACTGCCCCTGACGATATGATAGCTTCAAGGGAGAAGTATACTTCCTGCGTGGTGGACGTTTTCAATTGTGATGAAAAATTGGAGATAAACGAAGCCTCAGCAGGCATAAAGGTAAGAGGAAATTCAAGCGCATATTACGGCGATGTTAGTCAGATCCTTGCAAACAAAGTGCCTTATAGGATAAAATTTGATAAAAAGACAAATATGCTTGGGCTTAATAACGGCGCAGAGTGCAAAAGCTGGGTGCTGTTGAAATCAGATTGGGATCTAATAAGAAACGATATCGCATTCCGTTTTGGCAGAACTATCATGGGTGACAGCAATTTCTGCTCAGACGGTCAGCTTGTTCACCTCTATGTGAACGAGGAGTTTCAAGGCGTTTATGAGCTTTGCGAACAGTGTCAGATAAATCCAAACAGAGTGGATATCTCCGAGCCTGCGGAGGGCTGCACCGACACTGATATAGGCTATTATCTTGAACTTGACAACTATGCAACAAGCGATGAGGATAACCATTATATAAGCATGGACTATGAAAATGCCACTGTCACCGATATAAACGGCGAAACAAGGCAGTTCGTTCCAGCGGAATATTCTATCAAGAATGACCTATATTCGCAAAATCAGATAGACTTTATTGACAAGTATCTCAACAATCTGTTCAAGATAGTTTATGAAGCCTGCGAGAACGGCAAGTATTATAAATTTGATGAAAATTATGACCTTGTTGACTCTGATGTTACCACCGCTGAGGAAGCCGTTTCTAATGTTATGGATATAGACTCAGTGAGAGATATGTATATTCTTTATGAGATCGTACATGACTATGACTGTGGTGAGGGAAGCTTCTATATGTGCGTAGATCTTTCAAAGGACAGTAAATGTCCTAAGCTGAAATTCACCTCACCTTGGGATTTTAACTGGGCATATAATGACAGCACTGAGAAATATTATGCTGGTGCTTTCACAGACAAGAATTTTGTGGCTAAAAAAGGCGACCGTTCAAACCCATGGTTTATCATTCTTTGTAAGCAGGATTGGTTTATGGCTACTGTCAAGGAAAAGTGGACGGAGATGAGCCGGGAGAAGCTTTTACAGGGCTGTATAAAAACAGAGCGTGAATATCTTAAAGAGTATGACGCCGACCTTAGAAAAGGCGAAGAGTGGGGCCCTGACTCTGCGGAGGATCTTTTCAACTGGATAGAAAACCGCATTTATTGGCTCAACAGTCAGTGGAAAATAAAGTCTGACGCAAGTAACAGCTCATCTTAAATGATAAATTTTATTCAATTAAGGCAATACCGCACAAAGATTGTGCGTCAGATGCGTAGTCAGCTTTTTTGTCAGATTGCACAAAAATTCCGCAGGCATACTGCTGTATGTCAAGGGATTTTTGTGCGATATGACGGAAAATCTGCAAGCAGATGGCGTGCAAAGCCGTCAGGCGGGCTTTGTGCGGTGTTGCCTTAATAAATCAGGCTTGAAAAATGCTGTAAAATCGGTATAATAAGATAGTATCCCCATATTGAAAGGAGGAAATGTCTGCAACGCAGGCATAATAAAATATGACGGAAAAATTATTCAAGCTGAAAGAAAATCACACCGATGTTAAAACTGAGATAATGGCGGGCGTGACAACTTTCATGACCATGGCATATATCCTTGCCATAAACCCGAGCATTCTCGGCAGAACGGGCATGGATCCTACAGCCGTACTTCTTGCCACCTGTATCGCCTCTGTTATTGGAACAGTTTGCATGGGACTTATGGCAAATCTGCCTTTTGTGCTTTCCGCAGGCATGGGACTTAACGCTTACATGGCTTACACTGTTGTGGCAGGCTACGGCTATCCATGGCAGGTTGCATTGCTGGCGGTTTTCATCGAGGGTATCGTCTTTATCGTGCTTTCTCTTACAAACGTCAGAGAAGCCATTTTCAATGCAATACCTGTGGTGCTGAAAAAAGCGGTGTCCGTTGGTATCGGTCTTTACATTGCCTTTATCGGACTTCAGAATGCCGGACTTTGCGTTGACAGTTCAGCCACTCTTGTTACCATAACAGGCTTCCGCAAGAATTTCACAACTTCGGGCATATGTGCGCTTCTCACTATCGTGGGACTTTTCATCACTATTATCCTATATATCAAAAAAGTCCGTGGCTCTATTCTTATGGGTATAGTGGCAACATGGGTAATAGGCATGATATGTCAACTTGTAGGGCTGTATGTTCCTGACGCTGAAAGCGGCTATAATTCGCTTTTCCCTACAATGTCGCTTACTGATTTTTCAAAGCTTGGCGAAACATTTGGTCAGTGCTTTAAGGTGGATATGCACAGCATTGGTATCTTCAATTTTATAGTCGTGGTATTCTCTTTCCTGTTCGTTGACCTTTTCGACACTTTAGGCACTCTTATCGGCGTATGTTCAAAGGCAGATATGCTTGATGAAAAGGGCAGACTTCCGCAGATAAAGCCTGCGCTTCTTGCTGACGCCGTTGCCACAACAGCAGGCGCAGTTCTTGGTACTTCCACCACCACAACATTCGTTGAGTCCTCAGCAGGCGTTGCCGCAGGAGGAAGAACAGGTCTTACCTCTATCACAGCCGCAGTGCTGTTTGCACTGTCAATGTTCTTTGCACCTATCTTCACGGCTATACCATCCTTTGCAACAGCTCCTGCACTTATAGTTGTAGGTTTTTTGATGTTCAGCTCTATCACTGACATCAAGTTTGATGACGGCAATTATACAAAGGCTATCCCTGCGTATCTTTGTATTCTTTCAATGCCTCTTTTCTACAGCATTTCAGAGGGTATCTCTCTTGGAATAATCTCATATGTTGTTATAAATATTGTTTGCGGAAAGCGCAAGGATATCACACCGCTTATGTATGTGCTTGCAGTGCTTTTCGTGCTGAAATATGTGTTCTTATAAGGAAAGCTTTCAAAGAACAGTTTTGATACTAGCCATGCTTTCCTGTTCATTCTGCTACAGAATGAGAATTGGCATAAAATAACGGCAGCCGTTACCGACTGCCGCTTTTGTTATATGCTTTTTATTATCTCTCTGAGTTTTTCCGTAAGCACCGCTGCCGCCTTGGTGTGGGTCTTTTCAGTAGGGTGCCAGTTTGCCGCAAAGCCGTCATTTGCGCCGTTCTGCTCGTGGAACATCATTGAGCTTATCTTGCTGTCTGCATGGCTTTTAAGATATATCTTTATGCCCTCTTCAACAGCAGGGAATATCCTCTCGCCCATTATTCCAACAGTGCAGAGAATGTAAGCCTGCGGATTTTTCTCACGAACGACCGCAAGAAAATCAGCATAAAGCTTTGAGAAAACAGCCTGCCTGTCTTTGTAGTCACGGCAGTAGCTATCGTCGTTTGTGCCGAGGTTTATAACGATTATCTGCGGAACATATTTGCTGAAATCCCATGGTATATCCTGCGGAGCAGTTCCTGCAAAATTGCCCCTTGAAAAACAGTAGCTGCAATAGAACTGCGGAATGGTCTGTTCGCTGATAGGCTCGTCACCTTCTGTGTAGCCTGATACTATGCCATAGCCACTGGCTGAAAACATACTGTATTCAGCATCAAGTGCCTTGGCGGTCTTGTAGGCATAGGCTTTTGTAACGTCCTCTGTGGCGGTGGTGAACTGGTGGTTTTCGTCCTCATCATCAACACCATAGCCGCAGGTTATAGAGTCGCCGATAAATTCTATTTTGAGCTGCTTTTCAGGCAAAGCCTCAGCACTGCCCTCAGCGAAAGCCTCAACGCCAACTGCTGACATTGGAGATTCTGAAAGCTTTATTATCTCCACCACCGACTTTGCACTTTCAGTGCGGTCTATTATGGTGATCTCTTTTTCTGCACAGTCCATAATCTCGTTAACAACTCTCTTGCCGTCAACATAAACGGCTATCCTTGCATAGTCGATAGGGTTTTCGCCCACTGCGATATTGTCGCCTTTGAGATTCAAAACAAGCTTTGTGCCGTCAAATGTGAATGACGCACCGCTTCCTGAAAGACCGAGCCACATTACCTCGTCTTTGAAATATACTCTGCCTGTGAGCTTTGCATTTTTGTCAAGCTGTAATCTATCCATACTTTTTCCTCTTTTTCATCTATGATCTTCTTTAGCTGACGCAAAAAGGCTGTGTGTCAGCTCCGTAACAATAAGAGTATAACACACAGCCATATTATTGTCAACTTATGCAAGGGAATTTACATCGCCCTCACGCTTTTGCTTAACAAGCAGAGCAGCCACAGCAAAGAATGCCACTGCGAACAGTACCTCGATACCAACGCAGATAAGATATTCCTTTGTGCTGAATACTCCACCGCTCATGCCGAAAAGCATATTGTTGGCTTTGGTGTACCAGTATGCAGGGAACAATCTTCCCACTGCAAGAACGCCTCCTGTGAGCAATTCCTGTGGCACGAAAACTCCGCAAAGAAAGCTCATGCCAAGACCGATTATGTTCGATATAGCATTTATGCCATTGTCGCTAAGGTCAAACTGCGCTATTATCATTGCTATGCCTGCGGCGGCAATGATATATACAAAGCTGTTAAGGCAGGCAAGCCAGAATTTCACGCTGAGCGTTTTGCCCCAAATTATTGCGACTATCATAAACAAAAGCCATATGCTAAACACCAAGATACTTGCCCCAAGAGCCGTCTGTCTGCTGTAGTTTGCTGATGTCAGGCTTGAACACATTGTGCGTTCTCGAACGCCCTTTCTGTTTAGCGTCAGTATAACGGGGCAAAGGGTAACAATGAGCATGGAAAGCATAACGTATGCAAGATACTGAAAATAGTAGCCGAATATTGCCGGCATACCTGTTCCGCCCTTGTTGTTAAAGTTTTTAAGCTCCGCCTTTACTTGCTGAGAAACTGCCGTTTGGGCAAGCTCCATAGCGTTTTCTGTGCTTTCACCTGCCGTCATGTATGCCTTTACGCTTGAAAGATAGCTGTCAAGCCTGCTTTCAAAAAGCTGTCCGCCGTAGCTGGAGGGCATTTTGAAATTCTCAAAAAGTCCGTCAAAATCCCCTGCGTTTATCTTGTCGCCAAAGCCCTTGTTTATATACAGAACATAGTTGGCACGCTGATAATAAACGGCGTCGATGACCTCGTCTTCATCATCTGCAAGCTCCACCTTTTTGTTGCCGCTGAATATAAAGTCCTGCAAACGCTTGCTTTCGGCACTGTTGTCACGGTCAATGACGGATATGGACATTTTGTAGTCCTCATAGCCATTGTTATCTTTTGCAGTATCCGCCATTATTACTGCTATGACCATGAATATGACGAGATATAATATAGCAGACGTAAGCCTTGTTTTGAGTATTTTCATAAAGGTCTTAAAGACTTGCATATTTACGCCTCCTTGTAAGAACATATCCACCAAGGGTGAACAGCACTGTGTATATCGCCATTGAAATTATCTTTACTGTGAACCGCCTGTAGTCCTCGTAGAGATTAAGACAGTAAAAGCTGTCTGAGATAATGGCGGCAGGGTTTATTTCATTGAATATCGGGCAATGCTCTGCAACAGTGCCTTTCATGGTGTTTGACATAAGACCGCTGAAGAAACAGCAGGTCATTGATACCGCCAGGACTACAGACATTTTTAAACCCTCTTTTATGCGGAAAGAGCCAACGAAAAATCCCATGGATATTCCCATTATTCCGCCTAGCACTGCGGCAAGGTAAACAAGGGGGAGCTTACTGCCGAAATCCACTTTAAGCACAAATCTCAGGAACGTCACCGATATCACCATGCATATCATTTCCACCACATGAAAAGCAAGGAGCGTTGCCGTTATGCTTGTAAGCTTGTTCACTGGAGAACAGCAACGTCTTGCGCCAAGTGCAGACAGGTCGCCCTGATTTTCCTGTGCCACGAACAGACCTGACATCGAGCCGAAAAGTGCCGTCATGGCAAGGAGATTATAGAAAAACTGTATCGTTATATCAGGATTGCCGTGGAGAGGTATATCCTCATTTGGGCTTATCTTCTCAGAAAGGGAAGCTATGACCTTATCAAGCTTTTGCGGAGCGTTCTTTGCAGTGTCGGTTATTATCTTTTCCTGAGTTTTGTATTGCTGAATGAAAGTCTTTACAATGGTCTGCTGGATACCTGTTGAGCCAAACTCAAGGGAGAGGTCGGAAGCCTTTATAATGCCTTTTATATCCTCGCTTTTAAGCATTTTTTCTGCCTTGTCAATGTCCGTATACGTCACCTTGAAAAGAGCCTCATCACCCTCTGATATCTGTTCAAGCACCTGCTTAAGGATATCGTTTTCCTCTATATTAGTCACCGCAACAGGTATCGCATTGAATACAACATCTTTTTCGTATATTCCTGAAAACGCCATCTTAAAAAAGCAACCCAGTATTATAGGAAAGGCTATGAGCCAGAAGAGTATGGCTTTTTGACGCAGACAGCTTTTAAATTCGTATTTGAATATGTGTGAGAACATTCTATCACTCCTTATCCCTGAGAGCTTTGCCGGTTATTTCAAGGAAAACGTCATTGAGGGTAGGCTGCTCAGAATAAACGCTGCCGAAGCCCACTTGATTTTCCTGCAATATTTTCAGTATCTCAATAAGATTGTGTCGTCCCCCTGTACAGCGTGCAACGAGCTTGTTGTCGGCATAGGAAACATTATAAACGTGTTCCAAAGCTTCTATTTGTTCACGGACGTTTTCAGAAAGCTGGAGTATCTCGGCGGTGATAGTTTCGGTGTTCTTTATCATGCGTTTGAGTTCCTCTGTAGTACCCTCGGCTATTTTACTGCCCTTATCCATTATGGCGATACGGGTGCATATCTGCTCGACTTCCTCCATGTAGTGGGAGGTGTAAATTATAGTCGCACCCTCACAGTTGAGCTGTAAAATGCCCTCCAGTATCTTGTTTCTTGATTGTGGGTCAACAGCAACTGTCGGCTCGTCAAGTATGATAAGCTCAGGCTTGTGTGCGATACCACAGGCAATGTTAAGTCGTCTGAGCAGACCGCCTGAAAGCTTTTTAGGGTGGAACTTCACGAAGTCCTCAAGTCCCACAAAAGCTATGGCATCGTCAACATATTTCTTTCGTGTGGCTTTGTCGGTGATGTAAAGCCCACAAAAATAGTCAATGTTCTCATACACAGTCAGTTCGTCAAACACCGCAACATTCTGCATTATAACGCCAATACGCTTTTTTACCCCATAGTTCACGGGGGACATTTTTTCTCCGAATATCTCGATGTCGCCCTTATCGTATGCCAGCAGTGAGAGCAGGCAGTTTATCGTGGTGGTCTTGCCCGAACCGTTAGGACCGAGAAGTCCGAAGACCTCGCCTTTTTTTATTTCAAGATCAAAGTGGTCAAGAGCAATAAGCTCCTTGTATCTTTTCACCAGATTGTCTATTTTTACTACAGTTTCAGCCATAAGAAAAACCTCCCTTAGTTTGTATTATCATTATACAATATTATCCGCCAAAAAGCTAGTGAGCAAAGTCACATCTTCATGTGACAAATGTCATATTATAAAAAAGCAGAGCGGCTGGTGACCAACTCTGCTTTGCAGTTATTTAAGCTGTGCTGTAAATATCATCATGCCGTTTTCGGCTTTGCATGATATCTTGCTTTTGTGCGACCTGACTATTGCCTGTGCAATAGAAAGCCCAATGCCGTAGCCACCTTTTTTCTCTCCCTTTGACCGAGAACGTGAGCTGTCGTCACGATAAAATCTGTCAAAAAGTTTTGTTAGGTCGCCTTGCGGTGGTTCTTTGCAGGTGTTTGAAGCTTCAAGGTCAGTCTCCTTGCCATTATGAGAAGTGAAAAGCTTTACTATTATTTCGCCATCCTCGTCAGCGTATTTTACTGCATTTTCCGTGAGGATAGAAACAAGCTGTCTTATCGCACCTTCGTCGCCGTGATAGGAAAGTCCGTTGGCAACATCAATGGTGAGTTTTTTGCCCTTTGTTTCCGCAAGGGTAGTAAAAGGCGAAGCGGCGTCATAAACAGCGTCAGAGATATTGAAATCAGCCATGGTAAGAGCAGGCTTTTCCTCCTCCATTTTTGCAAGGCTTAAAAGCTCTTTCAGCAGACCGTTGAGCCTTGTTATCTGATTTTTTATACTCACTGTCCACTCGTTTGGCTCTGACACCATTTCAAGAACTTCAGTGTTTGCGGAGATTATGGCCAGCGGCGTTTTTATCTCGTGCCCTGCGTCGGTGATGAACTGCTTTTGCTTTTCAAAGCTTTCCACAACAGGTCTTATGGCACGCTTTGAAAAGATTATGATAAGCAGACATACAAGTATATATCCTGCCGCACCTATAGCGCACGACACCAGCAAAAAGCGATTTTTGGTGGCACTGTCACTGCGGCAGTCCATGAAAACTATTATCTTGCCTTTGTCAGTGTCGCCTGTTTTGTAGCGGTAGTTTCCTGACGTGCCTGATGTCTTGCCGCTGTCAAGAACGCTTTTGCCGTATTCTATAGCCTGCGAACTTGACACCGCCGCAACGTGTCCTGTATCTACCTTGGTTATTTCGCCATTGCTGTCGGCATATACAACAAAATACCTTGTCTGATACTTAGTTTCCTCGTTAAAGCCTCTGTGCTTATCAGGCTTTTTGCTCTCAGGGGGAGAGGCGCTGTCTGAATTATCCTGCGGCTTGTCATGCTTCATGCCCTTGGGGTCGAACTCAGGAAATCTGCCGTCATTTTCGATTATTATGTTCAGCAGATCGTCTGCATTCTTGTTTGTCTGATAGATGTTCACTCCATTTATGCCGCCTATTATGGCAAACTCTACGATAAGAAGGCACACAGCGGCGATAACAACAAATTTTCGCTGTAAACGCTTAATCATTATGCTTTTTCTCTAGTGTGTAGCCCACGCCCCTTGTGGCTTTTATCTCGATATCCGCACCGATAAGACCAAGTTTTTTACGCAGATATGAAATATATACCCACACCACGTTTATCTCAGCGTCAGAGTCATAGCCCCATATCTTTTCCATGAAACGCTCTGTGGAAATAAGCGTGCCGTGATTTAGCATAAGGGCTTCTATCATTTGAAACTCTTTGTTGCCAAGCTTCTGAGAGCCGTTAGGACCTGAAAGCTCAAAGCTCTGTCTGTTGAGAGAAACGTTTCCGAAAGTAAGGGTAGAGGGTGCAAATTCAGTGCGGCGGCGTGTCATTGCCCTTATTCTCGCAAGAAGCTCGCCCATTGCAAAGGGCTTTGTAAGATAATCGTCAGCACCCGAATCAAGTCCGGTTATTCTATCGTCAATATCAGACTTTGCAGTAAGCAGCAGAACAGGGGAGTCGATACCCTTTTCACGGAGTTTTGTAAGCACCTGTATGCCGTCCATACCGGGCATCATAATGTCAAGGATTATGCCGTCATAATCCTGTGCAATTGCATAGTTGTATGCGTCGATGCCGTTGTAAACAGCGTCAACAGAATAGTTTTTGTGTTTAAGCACTGCCGAAAGCGCATTTGCAAGCTCCACCTCGTCCTCGGCAAGAAGTAATCTCATTAAAATTCCTCCCTATAAGTCAGTATAATATCTTACGATATATGATAACCTATGAACTTTAAACTCACTTTAAATGTATTATACCATAAATATTCTTTTCGAGCAATAAAAATCTGCCCCCGAAAACCGAGGGCAGATAAAAGATTTTTGATTTAGAATGCTGTCTTATAAATGCCGAGGATAGACTCAACGGTGCAAGGTCTTGGATTTCCGCCTGTGCATACGTCTGCAAATGCAGATTCGCTCAAAGCCTGAAGATCCTCTTCCTTAACGCCTATCTCGTGGAGCTTCTCAGGGATTCCAACATCCTTTGAAAGCTGCTTAACTGCGTTTACTGCGGCTGCTCTGTATTCAGCCTGGCTCATGCCTGTTGTGTCAACGCCCATTGCTTCTGCAATGTATTTGAACTTTTCGCCTGTGTATTCAGCGTTGTACTCCATTACATATGGAAGAAGTACAGCGTTTGCAATTCCGTGAGGTGTGTCATAGAATGCACCGAGCGGGTGAGCCATGCCGTGAACAACGCCAAGACCAACATTTGAGAAGCCCATGCCTGCGATATACTGACCGAGAGCCATATCTTCTCTGCCCTGTGGGTCATTCTCAACAGCCTTTCTAAGTGAGCGTGAGATTATCTCTATTGCTTTGAGGTGCATCATGTCTGTAAGCTCCCATGCGCCAAGTGTTGTGTAGCCCTCGATAGCGTGTGTAAGAGCGTCCATACCTGTTGAAGCTGTAAGTCCCTTTGGCATTGATGACATCATCTTAGCGTCGATAACTGCAACAACCGGGATATCATGAGGGTCAACGCAAACGAACTTTCTCTTCTTCTCCTCGTCTGTGATAACATAGTTGATAGTTACCTCTGCGGCTGTGCCTGCTGTTGTAGGAACTGCGATTATAGGAACACTAGGATTCTTTGTGTCGATAGCGCCCTCAAGAGATGTAACGTCAGCATACTCAGGGTTGTTTATGATGATACCGATAGCCTTTGCAGTGTCCATTGATGAGCCGCCGCCGATAGCGATAAGATAGTCAGCGCCTGCTGCCTTGAAAGCTTCGATACCAGCCTTTACTACCTTTACAGTAGGGTTAGCCTTTACCTGAGAGAATATATCATAAGCAAGTCCTGCTTCCTCCAAAAGATCTGTAACGTTCTTTGCAACGTTAAATTTGATAAGGTCAGGGTCTGTTACAACAAGAGCCTTTTTAAAAGCTCTCTTCTTTGCCTCTGTAACTATCTCGCTGATCGAGCCTGCACCGAAATATGAAGTTTCATTAAGTATCATTCTGTTAGCCATTTGATTATTCCGCCTTTCAAAATATATGATCTTCGCAATCAAAGTTATATCTTTGATTATTGATATTATACAACTTTTATACCATGATTTCAATTATTTTTATGTAAAATATTAGTGACGTAATATTGTGTAAAACAGCCAAAAACATAAATCATTTAATCTAAGGCACACCGTACAAGGCGTAACCTGTGAATGATACTTTTTTTCTTGACAAATCGGCAAAAATGTGCTATAATTCTCAATTAGGAAAGTTACCTTGCGGAAAATTTCGCAAGGTGCTTTTGTGTTTTATAGGCTTTTTGTGAAAAATTACGATTTTCTTTCCTTTGATGGGAGAAAATATATTTATAATTTTTATTGTTTATAATTTTTGCGAAATATATTAAGCAAATCGTTACAGAAAGCATTCGCTTTGCTGTGTCTTGATAAATCGGAGGAGTATGTATGATTAGAGAAGATTTAAGAAATGTTGCTATTATTGCCCACGTTGACCACGGTAAGACTACCCTTGTAGACCAGATGCTCAAGCAGAGCGGTACTTTCAGAGAAAATCAGGCTGTAGAAGAAAGAGTCATGGATTCAAACGATATCGAGCGTGAGAGAGGAATCACTATCCTTGCAAAGAATACTTCTATCAAGTATAAGGACGTTAAGATAAACGTTATCGACACCCCAGGCCATGCTGATTTCGGTGGTGAGGTAGAGCGTGTTCTTAAAATGGTAAACGGTGTTATACTGCTTGTGGACGCAGCCGAGGGTCCAATGCCTCAGACAAGATTCGTTCTTCAGAAGGCACTTGAGCTTGGTCATAAAATAATCATCGTTATCAACAAGATAGACAGACCTGACGCTCGTCTTAACGAGGTAGGCGATGAAGTTCTCGAGCTTCTCATGGATCTTGACGCTACTGACGAGCAGCTTGACAGCCCTATCCTTTATTGCTCAGGCAGAGCAGGTACAGCTACTCACTCACCTGATGAAGAGGGCAAGGATATGATACCTCTCTTTGACGAGATACTCAGCTATATCCCTGCACCTGAGGTAGATACTGAGGGACCAATGCAGTATCTTGTTTCCGCTATCGACTACAACGAGTATGTAGGAAGAATAGCTATCGGCCGTATCGAGCGTGGCGAAATGAAAGTTAATCAGGACGTTACGATCGGCGACTATCATCAGACTAAGAAGGAATATCGTGGCAAGATCGTTACAATGTATCAGATAGAGGGACTTAACAGAGTTCCATGCCAGAGTGCAAAGGCTGGCGATATCGTTTGTATAAGCGGTATCGAGAACATCACTATCGGTGACACTATCTGCGACTTCGGCAACTTTGAGGCTGTTCCTTTTGTAAAGATATCTGAGCCTACAGTTGAAATGACTTTCTCTGTAAATAATTCGCCATTCGCAGGCAGAGAGGGCAAGTTCGTAACGAGCCGTCACCTGAGAGACAGACTTTTCAAGGAGCTTCTTAAGGACGTTTCACTGAGAGTTTCTGAAACAGACAGCACAGACGCTTTCAAGGTCGCAGGACGTGGCGAAATGCACCTTTCTATCCTTATCGAGAATATGCGTCGTGAGGGTTATGAGCTTGGCGTTTCAACACCGCACGTTCTGTTCAAGGAAATAGAGGGCAAGCTTTGCGAACCTATCGAAAGACTTGTTATTGACGTTCCTGAGAACTGCGTAGGTTCTGTTATGGAGAAGATAGGTGCAAGAAAGGGCGAGCTTCAGGAAATGGCACCTGTTGGAAGCAGAATGAGACTTGAATTTCTTATCCCTGCAAGAGGACTTTTCGGATACAAGAGCGAGTTCCTTACAGACACAAAGGGCGAGGGTATCATGAGCTCTGTATTCCATGACTATGAGCCATACAAGGGCGAGATACCAAAGAGAGCAACAGGCTCACTTGTTGCGTTTGAAACAGGCGAGGCTGTAACATACGGTCTTTACAACGCACAGGAGAGAGGCGAGCTGTTCATCACAGCAGGCACACCTGTATATGAGGGAATGATAGTTGGCGCTTCACCGAAGCAGGAAGACCTTGTTGTAAATGTCTGCAAGAAGAAGCACCTTACAAATACTCGTGCAAGCGGTTCTGATGACGCGCTCAGACTTGTTCCGCCAAGAAATCTCAGCCTTGAGGATTCACTTGAGTTTCTCGCTGATGATGAGCTTCTTGAAGTAACACCAAAGAGCATAAGAATAAGAAAGCGTATTCTGAGCAACTCACAGAGAGCTAAGGAAAGAGCTAAAATGTAATAATAACAAAAAGAGGAGCGGTCATGCCGTCTCCTCTTTACTTTTTATGAAATTGTAGTGCTATTGTATGTTGGTGTAGTAGAAAATAGCAAGCTGTGTGCGGTCACGGAGGGAGAGCTTTTCCAGGATAGTGCTGATGTAATTTCGCACTGTGCCCTCACTGAGATAAAGCAGTGAGGCTATCTCCTTGTTGCTAAGTCCTTTTGCCACCTGTTCGATTATCTCCTGCTCTTTTTCGACTATGCCGTAGTGGTCAAAATCAAAACTGCTGTGATTGGTAAGAAGCTCAGGAAGCTTGCTTGCAACATCTGAGCCGAAAACTGTCTGCCCATTCATAACGGTTTCAAGGGCAGGGCATATGCTTTCAAAATCCTGCTTTAAAATATATCCCTTTGCTCCCATAAGCACAGCCTTTATAATGTATTCATCATCAGAAAATGTGGTAAGATAAAGTATCCTTGCGTCAGGGTACCCAGCAAGGATCTTTTCGCCGGCTTCAATGCCGCTCATGCCGTTCATGCGGATATCCATAAGCAGAACATCAGGCTTGAGAAGAGAATAAAGCTCTAGGGCTTCCTCGCCACAGCTTCCCATGGCAAGAACGTTCACACTGCCTGTGCTTTCCAAAATGGTTTTCAGCGACACCGCCACAAGCTTGTCATCATCTATTATAACAATGTTCATGTCAAGACCTCCGTTCAGTCAGGTTTTGTTTCGGCACAGACAGAAAAATGCGGAATCCCTTGCTGCCCGATGTGATGTTTATGTTTCCATTTAAAGAAGCCGCACGCTCACGCATATTGGCAAGCCCCATGCCGCTTTCGTCTATCTTTTCGGGACAGCTTCCGTTGTCTGCGATACTAAGCTGATAAAGAGCAGGGTGTTCACGAATGATTATTTTTATGCTGTCGCCGTCGCTGTGCTTTGCGGTATTGGAAAGTGCTTCTTTTATAACGCCAATAAAGCAAAGCTTCACATCTCGTGACATTCTTTCGGAAAAGTCATAATCACAGCTTACTGCAAATCTGTCTTTCAGAGGTCTTATGCAGTCTTCAACAGCAGGCTTTAGTGCGATAGAATCGTCATGAAGATCATGAACGCTGCTTCGTATGCTCGTCATGGCGGTGTTCAGCGTGCCGCTCAGGTCGTTGATGGCTTCACCGACAGATTCATCTTTGTTTATGACCGAAAGCGCACCAAGCTGTAAAATAGACCTTGTGAGCATATGTCCCACGTTATCGTGTATCTCCCTTGCAATGCGGTTACGCTCCTTCAGCGTTGCAAGATATATCTCGTAGTCTTGATTTCTCTGCATGGCTTTGTTTTTTTCTACAAGCTGGGTGGTAAGTTCTTTTGAATTGTCACGAGTATTTATGAGCATCTTTGTCAGCTTTTCGTTCAGAACGCTGCGGCTTGAAATTGTGAAGCTTACCAAAAAAAGAGCGACAAGCGGGAAAATGTCTTTTCCCAGAGTGAATATATTTGCAAGTACGCCTATGAATGTTAAGACCATAGCAGGGTAAAATTTTGTACAGAAAGCATCATAAAGCACCAAAGGGGCGAGTATCAAAGCTTCTTTACTGAAAATGCAAAGTGAGCTGTACGCAATAATTGAAAGGTATGCAACGGAAGAGCTTGGTTTTATTTGAAAGATAGCGGAGCATATGACAGCCAATAGCAATGTGGTGATGTTTGACGGATCTGTTCCCTCTGCAAGCATAAAAGCACAGCAGCTAAGGCCTAAAATAAACTTATCCCACAGCTTGTTCATATGGCGTTCCCCCTTTGATGTGATATCTCAATTTTAACACATTAGTGGCCGATTGTCTAGTATCGTTCTAAAATAGTTTTGCTATACTGTAAAAATCATTGACTTATACCTATAAAAAATGGTATAATGATAACAATGATAATTTCTTGTAAGGAGCTTATTTTTATGAAAGACGGTTTTATAAAGGTCGCCGCCTGCACCCCTGAGATACAGGTGGCAGACGTTGACTTCAATGTGGATAAAATAATCAGTCAGCTTGAAAAGTGCAGGGAAGAGGGCGTAAAGGTCGCTGTGTTCCCTGAACTTTGTATAACAGGCTATACCTGTCAGGACTTGTTCTTTCAGAACGCTTTGCTTGACAAGGCAATGGAGGGTGTTGTAAAGATAGCAAAGACTACCGCTGACAGCGATATGCTTGTTGCTGTGGGCGTGCCTGTGAGAGCAAACGGCAAGCTTTATAACTGTGCGGCTGTGATGCAAGACGGAGAGGTGCGTGCCTTTGTACCTAAAACGCATCTGCCGAACTATAACGAATTTTATGAGGCAAGACATTTTGCACCATACAGAGGCGAATGTGCTGCCATTGATCTGAGAGAGTACGGACAGCTTGAATTTATACCGCCTATGGAACAGACCGTTTTCGTATGTGAAGAGATACCTGAGCTTGTGGTGGGCTTTGAACTTTGCGAGGACTTGTGGGTGGCTGACCCTGTTTCAAACTATCTTGCTAAGGCTGGGGCTACCCTTATATGCAATCTGTCTGCAAGCGATGAAGTTATCGGCAAGGACTCATACCGCAGACAGCTTGTTTCAAACCAGTCCGCAAGGCTTGTGGCAGGGTATATCTATTGTTCTGCAGGTGACGGCGAGTCAACGCAGGATATGGTCTTTTCAGGTCACAATATCATTGCGGAAAACGGCTCTATACTTGCAGAGAGTAGGCTTTTTGAAAACGGCATTACCATATCGGAAATAGATTTTAAAAAGCTTGCCTTTGAGCGAAGAAAAATTTCCACCTATCCTGCAAGCGCAGAGTGGGACTATTCTTCCAAAGACAGCGGTTTTTTGGATAAGGACAACATCTCCCGTGAAAGATTCAGCCTTGAAATGGGCGAAACAGCTTTGACAAGAAAATTTGCCAAAACGCCTTTTATCCCGTCAAATCAGGCGGAAAGAAACGAGCGCTGTCACCTTATTTTGCAAATGCAATCCCATGGACTTATGAAGCGTATCGCACACACACATTCCAAAACTGTGGTCATTGGCATTTCAGGGGGACTTGATTCTACGCTTGCACTGCTTGTATGCGTAATGGCAATGGACTTGCTGAAACGTCCTCATACTGATATCGCTGCGGTGACGATGCCATGCTTTGGCACAACAAAGCGCACACGCTCCAATGCGGAGATACTTTGCGACGCTTTGGGGGTAACGTTCAGAGAGGTGGATATCTCAAAAGCAGTTTTACAGCACTTTGAAGATATCGGTCACGATTATAACGATCACAGCGTTGTGTTCGAGAATGGTCAGGCGAGAGAGCGCACAAAGGTGCTTATGAATATCGCAAATCAGGTGAGCGGAATGGTGGTCGGCACAGGCGACCTGAGCGAGCTTGCTCTCGGCTGGGCGACCTACAACGGCGACCATATGTCCATGTACGGTGTGAACGCTTCTATCCCTAAGACCCTGGTAAGACATATCGTTCAGTATTACGGCGACACCTGCACATCTGATACTCTGAGAGATGTACTGTACGATATTTTGGACACTCCTGTTTCTCCTGAGCTTCTTCCTACCGACGAGAGTGGCACTGAGATGACACAGAAAACAGAAGACCTTGTCGGTCCATATGAGCTTCATGACTTCTTCCTTTACTATGGCATACGCTGGGGCTTTGAGCCGTCAAAGGTGAAAAGGCTTGCGAAATATGCCTTTGATGGGGATTATCCTGACCAGGTCATAGACAAGTGGCTCAAAACATTCTATCGCAGATTTTTCTCACAGCAGTTCAAACGCTCCTGCCTGCCTGACGGCGCAAAGATCGGTTCTGTTACCCTGTCACCGAGAGGGGATTGGAGAATGCCGTCTGACGCTGTGGCTAAGCTTTGGCTGGAGGATATCGACAAATAACGCAAGGTAAAAATAAAGTAACAAAATCTTTATAACTGCTCGGTTTTACAGAATTGGCTGTTCAGATATAATTATAAGTAAGGAACGGAAAACTTTTCTGAACAGTATCATTACGGAGGATTTATTATGAAATACACAGAGAAAGAGGTTTTGCAGTTCGTTGAAGAAAACGACGTAAAGTTCGTAAAGCTCATGTTCTGCGATATATTCGGTTCGCTAAAGACTATCTCTGTTATAGCAGGCGAACTGCCGAAAATATTCAGAGAGGGACTTATCTTTGACGCTTCAAAGCTCGGTGGCTTTTTGAATGTGACTGCTTCAGACCTTAGACTTTTCCCTGACCCTGATACGCTGGCGCTTCTTCCATGGCGACCGCAGCACGGCAGGGTAGTAAGATTTTTCTGCCACCTGAAATATCCTGACGGAACGGCGTTCGAGGGGGATGGCAGGTTTTTCCTCAAAACTGCTATCGCATATGCGAAGGGCAAGGGATATAACTTCCAGATAGGCACTTCATGCGAGTTTTACTGCTTTGAAAAGGACGATACTGATATGCCTACAAAGCGTCCTCACGATTATGCAGGCTATTGTGACGCTGCACCTGTTGACAGGGGAGAAAACCTCAGACGTGATATTTGCCTGACACTTGAGCAAATGGATATTTTCCCAGAAAGCTCAAGACATGAAACCGGTCCGGGTCAGAACGAAATAGATTTTCAGTATTCAAACGCACTGAAAGCGGCAGACAATCTTGTGACGTTCAAGAACGTTGTAAAATCTGTGGCTGACAGAAACGGGCTTTACGCAACGTTCATGCCAAAGCCTATCGTTGACAACTGCGGATCTGGTCTGCATATAATGCTAATGTGCATGAAAGGCACGGAAAATGTTTTCAAACCTCAGCTTGGCGGACTTTCCAAAGAGGCTGAGCGCATGATAGCAGGAATACTGAAAAACGTTGGCGATATGACGCTGTTTCTAAACACCACTACAAATTCATACAAACGTTTTGGCAGTCTGCTTGCACCTAAGTACATTTCATGGTCACATGAAAATTATGCACAGCTTCTTCGTGCACCGCTTGCTGATACAGATGAGAATGGTATAATACTCCGTTCAGCAGACAACACCTGTAATCCTTACTTTGCTATGGGTCTGCTTATTTATGCCTGCATAGACGGCGTTATAAATAAGGAAGAACTTCCAAAACCTTTTAATTTCAATATAGGCTCGGCAGATGAAAGCGAGCTTGCAAAGCTTGAAACACTTCCGCAGTCTTTGAAAGAGGCAGTGGAACGTGCTGAAAAAAGCGAATTCCTTGCGGATAGGCTTCCTGAGCATATGTTGGAGCGTTTTATCGCAATAGAAAAGGAGCTTATCATAGAATATGAGAGAGCTGCCGATAAGGAGCAGTTTGAAACAGCCAGATATTTTTATCATCTGTAATGTCAGAGAAAGCTAAAAAAAGGAGGTGGGGAAATGGACAGGATACTTGTGGCTTCAAGCAATGACAAGGCAACAGCTATGCTTGTGAGTCTGTTAAAAGAAACCTTTCCCACCTGCAAGACTTCTATAGCCGCAACGGGTCTTGAAACAAGGCGTGCGGTAGGGTCAGGCAGTTATGACTGTGTCGTGATAAACTGTCCATTGTCAGACGAATATGGCAACGAGCTTGCGGAGATAGTCTGCACCTCAACTGACGCAAGCTGTGTGGCTATCGCAAAGTCGGAAAATGCAGATATTCTTGCTGATAAACTGGAAGATTTCGGCGTAATGGTGATACCAAAGCCGCTAGGCAGACAGTATTTTTACCGTTCAATGAAATTTGTCAGTGCCGCAAGAAAACGTATGCTCGGAATACGGTCTGAAAATCTGAAACTGCACAAAAAGCTTGAAGAGATAAGAACGATAAACAGAGCAAAGTGCTCACTTATGCAGTATCTTGGCTTTACAGAACAGCAGGCTCATAAATATCTTGAAAAGCAGGCTATGGATAAGAGATGCACAAAGATCGAGGTGGCTCAGAAGGTCATCGAGATGTACGAGGTTTAAATGTTACATAATTGTTAAATTAATGTCACGCTATTGCAATTGTCGGAGTAATGTTGTATAATAATAAAGGAAAATTTAAAATAACGGAGGTCGTTAAAAAATGTTAGTTTCAGCTAAAGAAATGATGACAAAGGCACTTGCAGGCAAGTATGCTGTAGGTCAGTTCAATATTAACAACCTTGAGTGGACAAAGGCTATCCTTCTCACTGCTCAGGAACTGCAGTCACCTGTAATTCTTGGTGTGTCTGAGGGCGCAGGCAAGTACATGACAGGCTTTAAGACAGTTGCTGCTATGGTTAAGGCAATGGACGAAGAGCTCGGTATCACAGTACCAGTAGCACTTCACCTTGACCACGGAACATATGAGGGCTGCTACAAGTGCGTAAAGGCTGGCTTCTCATCTATCATGTTCGACGGTTCACATTATCCATTTGATGAGAACCTTGCTAAGTCAACTGAACTCGTTCACGTTGCAGATCAGCTTGGTCTTTCAATTGAGTGTGAAGTTGGTTCTATCGGCGGCGAAGAGGACGGCGTTGTAGGTATGGGTGAGTGCGCAGATCCAGACGAGTGCAAGACAATCGCTGATCTCGGCGTTACAATGCTCGCAGCTGGTATCGGTAACATTCACGGTAAGTATCCAGCAAACTGGCCAGGTCTTTCATTCGAGACACTTGCTGCTATCAAGGAAAAGGTTGGCGATATGCCACTGGTACTTCACGGCGGTACAGGTATTCCTGATGACATGATCAAGAAGGCAATCTCACTTGGCGTTGCAAAGATCAACGTAAACACAGAGTGCCAGCTTTCATTCCAGGAGGCTACAAGAAAGTACATTGAAGAGGGCAAGGATCTTCAGGGCAAGGGCTTTGACCCAAGAAAACTTCTCAACCCTGGCTTCGAGGCTATCAAGGCTAAGGTCAAGGAGAAGATGGAACTCTTCGGTTCTGTTGGCAAGGCTTAATCAATAGCTAAATTAACGTAAATAAACGGGCTGTCGTTTCGGCGGCAGCCTTTTTATGTTATTTTATTTTCCAATTAAATAGAGTGTAACCTAGATCAACCACTCACAAATAAAAACAAGGAGATTTTTTTATGGAAATTTTCAGTGCACGTCGTTTAACAAACATGGGACTTGTTGCAGCGATATACGTTGCGGCAACAATGCTTTGCAGCTCACTTGCATACGGACAGGTACAGTTCCGCATATCTGAGGTTTTGATGCTACTTTGTTATTTCAACAAGGATTACATCATTTCGCTTTCTATAGGTTGTTTGATAGTCAATCTATTCAGTACGCTCGGAATGGTGGACGTAGTATTTGGAACGCTTGCTACAGTTGTGGCAGCGGTTCTTATCTATCTGCTGAGAAACAAGGTAAATCTTGTAGTTGCGTCGCTTTTCCCGGTGATATCAAATGCGGTGATAGTTGGCTTTGAACTGACGTATGTCTTCAAGACGCCGCTTCTTGTGAACATGGGCTGGGTAGCCTTAGGCGAATTTGTATGCGTAACGATAGTTGGTGTAATACTTATCAAGGCGCTTATGAAGAACAAGTATTTCAGCAAGCTTGTGACTTTCGGCATGAGTGATCAGGCTCTAAGTGAGCAGTTTAAAAACGGGTGATGATTCCGATATAAAAATCAGCCTGACTTTTTAGTCAGGCTTTATTTTTTGGCGTTTTTATCGAAAAAACTGCGAAAAAGTATTGACAAAGTACGTGTAATATGATATAATATACACGTTGCATTGAGCAACGTTAAATATGCGGATGTGGCGGAATTGGCAGACGCGCTAGCTTCAGGCAGCGTAACGACAGTGAATTTATTTGCTTGGCTGCTTTCTGGTTCATCATAAATGTGGATTAGTGTGATAAGCACCCACCTCGGTTTTGGATTTGAGCCGAGTAAAAGTTTCAAATTTTTATATGCGGATGTGGCGGAATTGGCAGACGCGCTAGCTTCAGGTGCTAGTGATCGCAAGGTCATGTGGGTTCAAGTCCCGTCATCCGCACCACGAAAAGCTCGATTTTATCGGGCTTTTTTCTTTTGCTCCAGTAAAAATAAATGGGCAGACACGCTGGCTCTAAGAACAATTTTTAATTGATATTATGCTAAAACGCACTACCATAGCTAATGCGTCTGTCGGTTAATATATTCATATATGTAACGAACAAATCCGCAGGCGATACTGCGGATTTCGTTTTAATTTCTATGCACTTTCTAATTCTTCTGTTGGCTCAATAAACACGCTGACAGTTCCATTAAACTCTCCGTTCATCTCGAATCTGATATCAAGACTTTTATCTTCATTTTGATGAATGAAAATTCGCTTGACTAACATTCTTAGATTGATATCCGAAATCGTACCCTCGGACAGGATTTCATCAAGTATCTGTGTTGTGTTTTTAAGCTGTTCTTTTCTCTGTTTGCAGATTTTGTCATATTCCCTCAAGTCGGTTATCCGTTTTTCAATAGCGGATATTTCTTCTTCACGCTTAGTAATCATATTGTTGAAAACCTGCGTGTGTTCACGATCGTTTATTCGTTCGATTATTAAGTCCTCAATTTGCTGTCGGAGTGATAAAATCCTATCATTGAGCTGCTGTATCTGACGTTCATATAGCGGCTTTTTCTTTGACCAGTCTTTTATGATCTTATTGTATCTTTCACCTTCAGCAAGAATAATATCACGCAGTCTAAGTATTTCATCTTCGACCAGTTCATCAAGTTGATTTTCACGGACTGTATGCGGAGTGCAGTATTGTTTACCGTAGCGGTGTGCGCTGTTGCAAGTGTATTCAACGTACTCTTTGCCTTTCCATTTTCTTGTGCGAGCTACAAAGCAAGCCCCGCAGTCGGAGCATTTTATTAATCCGGAATAGCGATGAAGATTCCTGCCATTTTGCGAACGTGGATTAATCTGTGAACGCTGTTCCAGTAAAAACTGTGCCTGTTTCCAAGTTGTTTCATCAATTATTGGTTCGCAGAAATTCTCATGGCGATACTGTTCTTCGGGCGGAATGAAAGTTTTGGTTTTGTATATTTTTGAAGTTACTGTCTTATGATTAACCATTGTGCCAATGTATAATTCATTTGTGAGAATGCGTTTGACTGCTGTTTGTACCCACAAGTATTTTTTAGAGATGTCGGGTTTCCAATCTGCTAGCTTTCTGCGCTGATAGTATTCTGGTGATTTTATTCCACGTTCGTTCATCTTCTTTGCGATTGTGGTCAAGCCGTAGCCGTCAACGTATAGCTTGAATACTTCCTGCACTATCCAAGCTGTTTCATCGTCTACCAAAACAGTATTTGTGTTTCGGTCACGCTTGTAACCGAGGGGTAAGGACTCTATCAGACCTTTTCCTTTCTGCTTTTGACGTACACCTGCTTTTACTTTTTTGCTGATGTCCTTAGCATAAAAATCGTTGAAGATCTGCTTGAATCCAATCATCAAATCGTCATTCTCGTTACTGGAATCAATGCCATCAGTCACAGAATAGACCTTGACATTGTTCTGTCGCAAGTGATCTATGAACAGTTCCGTTTGAGTACGGTGTCTGCCAAGTCTTGATAGATCCTTGACCAGAACTACATCAATTTTACCTTCGTCAACAGCAATTTCAAGTTCTCCTAAGCCTTTTCTGTTAAACGTCATTCCTGAAACATTGTCATCAAAGCTCTCTCCGACGATTTCGTAACCATTCTGCTCAGCGTAATCAACTAAAATCTGTCGTTGATTTTGCAGACTGTTCATTTCCTCATCTTCGTCACGAGATAATCTGTAGTATAGCCACGCTCTCATTTTATCGACCTCCTTTAAATTCGGCAGGCACGCTGTGGTGTGTCCGCGTTACCTATCTGAACTTCGTTCAGATTGACACTACCACAAGCCACCCTTAAAGTCCAGCGATCACGCTGTTTTATCAATAATTTCTACCTTATCAATAAAATCGGAGTCGGAGCATTTGGACATACTATCTGAATTCAAATAGTCGTTAATCATGGACTCCATGAAGGTATCAAATGTCTTTCCGTCGCCATTATAGATAACAGTGACTGAATTGATTTTCGGGATTTCTCTTTGTCTTGGCATATTTTTATCGCCCTCCTTACTGTCTTTTCAGTTTCTTTTTCTCTGATTTTTAAACTGATCATTTTTAATCATTCCTTTCTTAAAATTTCGTTTGACATCATCAACAACGCCCGCAATTATGCCGATTTCACGCAGTTTTTTGCACTTACGACCCCTCAATCATTCAAAGCTCAAATTTATGACCCCATAAAAATTATGCACAATCATTTTGCTGAAACTGCGTATTTTCGGCACTTTTGCGGCGAGCTTTGCTCGTCCGCTGTGAACGTTTAGGGGGCTGTGACCCCGAAACTTTAACTTGCAATGAAATATTTAACTTTGCTTTAACTGCTGCATATCCGGTATTTGTGCAGATTGACAACTGCCTTTTTATTATCAGAATTAAAATCTCTCCCACATATCGCCCACAGCGGCTCACAAATTGCTTGTGTTGGCTTTTGAAATGCTTTTGCTAAACTTACCCGACAGAAAAATCAAGCCCTCAAATTGGCTTACGTTGCGTTGACAGTAACCTTGAAATGTTGACAGTAACTTTATCCGATTTCAGTTACTGTCACACCTGCTGTCATCATCGTAAACCAAGCATTTTCAAGGGTTTGCGAGGTATTGCTTATGCGCTCCGTTGACAGTAACGACAGTAGAATTTTTACTGTCACTACTGTCACGCTCTGGTTTTGTCAATATCACTTGACACATTTTATTCGAACAAGAATTATGCAGCGAG